>Ga0056108_1000109_pt1 | contig 30791 bp, 34 predicted proteins | sample WorMetG1BERMUDA1_FD_83875 | JGI IMG/M metagenome (GOLD analysis project Ga0056108, IMG submission 83875) | Marine gutless worms symbiont microbial communities from Max Planck institute for Marine Microbiology, Germany - Inanidrilus... ... | reverse complement strand
CCGACAAGGCCGCCTCCGAAAAACCCAACTGACCCGTCAGACGATGCGACATCACAACCCCCGATCAACCTCTATCCTCAATCGAAGGAATCACACCAAACGGATTTATGCAAAGCTCTCATCATCCTGATGACGCCACTTGTCCGGCCTTTCTTCAGCTTCCTGTTTGCGCCGTCTATGGCCGGCTTCCCACTCTCCGCAAATCCTGATGAGTTTCTGCCGTGCCGCATCCGGGAAGCTGTAGACCTCTACGCCCCTGTCAGTGCGCCCCCACAGTTCCTCGAAATGGGCCTTCTTCCGGTCCGCGCGGGCTGCGCTGCTCCATGAGGGATATACATCCACGCATTCGCGGTTGTTTTCGAAGGCGTTGCGGCTTTCGTTCGATGACCCGGTGAACGCCACGAAGTCCTCGTCATCGATGAACAGGCCGATCTTCTCATGGTAGATGCCCGTTCCGGTCTTCGGGACGGCAATCTGTATTTCGAGGCGTCCGAGTTCAAGCAAGCGAAGCAAGCGCGCCGTTCCGTCACCCACGCCTTCGGCAAATTCGCTATCAATGATCTGTTCAAGGCGCTGCGCACAGATGTCCTGTCTGGGCGCGCCATTCTGGATCGCCTCTAAATCCGACTGGGATAGTTCGACCGATGTTACCAGCCTGATGTGGCCGCCGTTCTTGATGAATTCTCCGAGCGGGGTCCCGAAGGACTCAAGCGCGCTGCTGGAGAAATATCCGACGGCTCTCCAGTAGGCTTTAGATCGTGCAAGTGAAGGACGGAAGAAATCATCGACGATGTTGTCGTAACCCGACCGATAGTCCTCCTGATAATCAATCTCGCGCAAACTCATCGAAAGTAGTCGCCCCCTCCGGTGCGCGCTGTAATCTTATTGATTGTGATGGTGCGCCCGAATCTCGTATTTGTTCTTAAAAGAGTTTGCTTTACAGAGGTTTGGCGATCAACCTTGAATTGTTTCATGGTCGCCGCGGTGTTCATCACGCGATCCTTGTTTCCGGTCCCCGGCGCTATCTTAGAGCTGCAATCCGCGCCGCGAGCAGCTCCCAATCCACGTCCGGCGTGAGGTGCGACCATGAGATTCGGATCGCTCCGGACACCGCGTCCGGCGGCAGGCCCATCGCTTCGAGGACATGGCTTGGCTTGTAGCTTTGCGAGGTGCAAGCCGAGCCGTTAGAAACGGCTGCGATATCCTTGAGGGCCACCATAACCGCTTCCGAGTCGACGCCGGGGACGGAGAAGTTCATGACATTCGATAGTGTGCGCTCCGGGGCTGCATGAATATGGATGTCCAGAGGTTCGAGCGCGGCGAAGGCAGACCGCCTGATCTCTTGGCACCTTAGCAGGCGGGCTTTTTTGTCCTTGAGTGCCGTGTCGGCCGCAACGCCCAGGCCGACAATCAGCGGGACGGGCAGTGCCCGGCCGCAGCCCGCGCTCCTGGCCGCCGCCGAACATGATCGCTTTGACGGGCGGGCGCTTGAAGCCGCGGCGACGCAGCACCAGCGCGCCGATGCCGAGCGGCCCGTAAATCTTGTGTCCGCTGACGCTGATAAGGTCGATTCGTTTATTGCGTAGCGGCACGAGGTCTTTGCCGTAGCCCTGCGCGGCGTCGACATGGAAGTAGGCGTCATGGTCGCCCAGAGCGTTTGCGATCTCGCTGAGCGGCTGGATCGCCCCGGTCTCGTTGTTGGCGTGCATGACCGACACCAATAGCGTGTCCGGGCGCAGCGCGTCCTTGACCGACTCGGCTGAGACCGCGCCGGTTTCGTCGGGGCGGAGCAGCGTGACTGAAAACCCTCTGGCTTCGAGCGCTTCGAGCGGTTCAAGCGCCGCTTTGTGCTCGATGGCCGTCGAAACAATGTGGCGGCGACCGCTCTCTTCGCCGTACGCAGCCAGGCCCAGAATGGCGATGTTGTTGCTCTCGGTTGCGCCGCTCGTGAAGATGACCTCATTCGCATCGGCGTCAACGACCGCTGCGACCTGCCGGCGCGCCTCCTGAACCGCCCGATTGGCGCGGAGCCCGTACTCATGCGTGCGGCTGCCTGCATTACCGAGTTCGTCCGCCAGCCACAGGGTTACGGTCTCTCTCACCGCCGGCTCGATCGGCGCGGTGGCATTGCAGTCCAGGTACACAGGACCTGCTTCTTGTTTGTATTCTGATGCAAACGTATGTTTCATATTTGACAAACTTTGGCCAACGTGATTCAATGTGTTTGTATCGCATAACCCTTCGACTTGATAAAGAAAAATGAGCGACGGCTTCGAGTATCGGTTTCCAGCCATCAGGGGCATTCAGGCCCAGCGCGAGTACTACGTTTCCATGTGCCCGATGCGGCTTTTGCCGAAGCTGTTCCAGTTCGACGAGGACGAACTCGCGCCCGAGCTAAGAGCGCAGCGACAGCTCAACAGGGCGCGCATCCCGGAGCTTTCCCGCTACATCACGGAAAATGTGGATAACTATGTTTTTTCGGCAATCACCGTCTCAATCGATGCCGATATTGCCTTCAAGTCTGTCGCCGGAGAGGGAGAAGAGAACCGAATCGGTATCCTCGAAATCCCGATGTCGGCCCGCTTCATCATCAATGACGGACAGCACCGCCGCGCCGCGATCGATGCCGCTTTGCGCAACAATCCGGAGCTTGGGGATGAGACCATCGCGGTCGTGTTCTTCATCGACAAGGGGCTGGAACGCTGTCAGCAGATGTTTGCCGATCTGAACCGCTACGCCATCCGGCCGTCGACCTCGCTCAGCATCCTCTACGACTATCGTGATGAGACGGCCGCGCTCGTGAAGTCCCTCATCGGCAGCTCGGACATTTTTCGCGACGTTGTCGAGCTTGAGAAAACCAGCCTTGCCCCGCGTTCACGGCGACTCTTCACTTTGAGCGCCATCTATCACGCGACAAACGACTTACTGGTTGGCCTAGATGAGCGCTCGCCCGAGGACACGGCGCGTCTCGCGCTCGAATTCTGGGAAGCCGTTGCCGCGCAAATGGATGACTGGAACAGAGTACGCCGCGGCGAGCTCACGGCTGGTGAAGTGCGAAAAGATTTTATCCACACGCACGGGGTCGTCCTGCAGGCCCTCGCGAGATCAGGGCGAGCGCTGATTTCACGCTATCCGAAGAGCTGGCAAAAGAAAATCACCTGCCTCAAGACCATAGACTGGCGTCGTGCCAACAGTAAACTGTGGGAAGGGCGCGCCCTGGTCGGCGGTCAGCTCTCCAAAGCGCACCAAAACATCACGCTCACAGCCAACGCGATCAAGACTCATCTTGGTCTTAAACTGTCTGAAGAAGAACAGCGTGTAGAAGACGCATTAAATCGGGGGACAAATGGCGTCCAAAAAGCCGTCGCATAACTCGGCTCTTACACGAGCCGGATTCAAGAAAACAATCGATGCGCTAAAAAGCAAAATCGCCGATCTTTACCTGTCCGACGAAATCCCGTGGGTCGTCGGTTATAGCGGCGGCAAAGACTCAACCGCCGTCTTGCAGCTTGTCTGGATTGCCCTCGCTGATCTTCCCAAAGCCAAGCGCAAGAAGCCCGTCTACGTTATCAGCACCGACACGCTCGTCGAAAACCCAGTTGTGGCGCTGTGGGTATCGAAGTCCCTTGAGCGCATGGACCAGCAGGCGTCCGATCAGGGCCTGCCCTTGACGGCCCACCGGCTGACGCCTGCACCTGAAAATACGTTCTGGGTGAATCTGATCGGGCGCGGCTACCCCGCGCCGCGGCCTAAATTCAGATGGTGCACCGAACGCCTCAAGATCAACCCGTCGACAGAGTTCATCAGTTCGGTTGTGCAGCAGCACGGCGAGGCCATCCTGGTCCTCGGCACAAGGAAAGCCGAGAGCGCTGCGCGCGCGAAGGTCATGGAGCGATTCGAGGAAAAGAGAACGCGCGACCGTCTTAGCCCCAACGGCAGTCTTTCCAACTCCTATGTCTATTCGCCCATCGAGGACTGGTCGAACGACGATGTCTGGATGTTCCTGATGCAGGTCGGCAATCCGTGGGGTTACAACAACAAGGACCTGCTGACGATGTATCAGGGCGCGTCGGCGGACGGCGAATGCCCGCTCGTTGTCGACACGACAACCCCGAGCTGCGGCGACAGCCGCTTCGGCTGCTGGGTCTGCACGCTTGTCGAGAAGGACAAGTCGATGCATGCCATGATTCAGAACGACGAAGAAAAGGAGTGGATGCTTCCCCTGCTGGAATTGCGCAACCAGCTAGACCCGCCGAAAACGCCGGACGCTGACAGGCCGCTTCGCGACTTTCGGCGTATGAACGGCGCGGTCCAGCTCTACAACGACCGGCCCATTCCGGGACCTTACAAACAAGAGGCGCGGGAAGACTGGCTGCGTAAAGTCCTGGAGGCGCAGAAGCACATCCGCAAGAACGGCCCGGAAGAGGTACAGGATATTGAGCTTATAACGCTGGAAGAGCTTGAAGAAATTCGGCGCATCTGGGTCGTCGAAAAGCACGAGATCGAAGACAACCTGCCGCGTGTCTACGAAGACGCGACCGGTCGGTCCTATCCCGGCGGAAGCCTTGATGACAATCTCGTTATGGGCGCCACCGAAATGGAACTGCTGCGCGAACTGTGCGGCAAGGACGAGTTGCATTTCCAGCTCGTGCGAGAGCTGCTTTCCATCGAAAAACGGCACAAGTCCATGCTCCGCCGCGCCGGGCTGTTTGATGCGCTGGAGGCATCCTTCTTCCGGAACTTCTACGAGGACGAGGACGATGCCGTCGACCGTGCGCGGCAGCGCCGGGATGCATTGGGGAAAGTGCAGGATCGAACGGTGGACGAACTGTCTGGACATCCCCGCGAAGGCGAGGCCGCTGCCCAGCCCGATGAGGCCCGCCAATGATTCTCGACGAGATTACATTTCACAATTTCGGCCTCTACGAAGGAACACAGCGTGTTGAGTTGACGCCCACCGCGCCCGACAAACCCATCGTCCTGATCGGCGGGCTGAACGGCGGCGGCAAGACGACTTTCCTCGACGCGCTACAGCTCGGCCTATTCGGCCCGCACGCCAAGAGTTCCAACCGCGGTTCTCTCGGTTATCAGGAGTACCTTTCGCGCTGCATCCATCGCGGTGCCAAACCGGCGGAAGCCGGTATCGAAATCAGCTTTCGTCACACTGTCGAAGGCCGGGAGGACAGCTACAAGCTACGCCGCTTCTGGAAGCGGTCCGGCAACGGTTGCAAAGAGCAGTTTGAAGTTTTGAAGAATGGCGTGTCCGAACCGTCCCTCGCTGACAACTGGGCCAGCCAGGTCGAGGAATTCTTCCCCACCAACATCGCCCACCTGTTCCTTTTCGACGGCGAACAGGTCGAAGCCTATGCCTCGCAGGAGGACTCATCGGCTCTGATCGGCGCCGCCATCCAGAACCTTCTTGGTTTGGATATGGTCGATCAGCTTGAAAAAGACCTGCAAGTCTACGAACGCCGCAAACGTTCGGAAAGCAAGGGTGACTCCCGCGATGCCGAAATTGCGGCGGCCCAGGACGCGGTGCGCGATCTGCGCCGGCGTCTGGACGCCCTCAAGCAAGAGCAAGCGGGCTTGCAGACACACCGCCTCGACAAGCAGCAAAGCGCCCTACGCAAGGTCGAGGACGAGTACCGCAAGGTCGGCGGTGCGCTCTACGACCAACGCGAGGCTATCGAGAAAAGGTGGTCCCACGCTGTGCAGAGCGTCTTAGACGGCGAAAGCGATCTGCGCGAGTTCGCTGCCGGTGCCGCGCCGTTATTGGTCACGCGCACCCTGCTAGCATCCACCGAGAGCCGCGACCGGCAAGAAGAAGAATGCCGCCGCGCCCGCGCTCTGTCCGATGCGCTCAAGGACCGGGACAAGGCCGCACTCAAGCACCTGCGCGGCCAGTCCACGGAAAAAGCTGTCATTACTGCGCTAAAAGCGTTCTTTGATGCCGACCGGGCCGCGCGCGAAAAACTCGGTAAGAAAGAGACGGTGCTCGATATCACACCGGAGCTCCGCAGCGATCTTCATGCTCTGCTGCGCGGCGATCTCGACAAGATGGCGCGTGAGGCGGACGACCTTCTGCGCCAGCAAGAGATTCGGCGAAGCGATGAAGAACAAGCGCGCATTGAGCACGAAAGCGTCCCCAACGCCGACATCGTCGCGCAGCTCGCGCAAAAACGAGAAGAACTCCGCACCGAAATTGCCGAGCTTGAAGCCTTACACGCCGCTATGGGCCAAGATATTGAGCGCCAGCAACGTGAATTGGAGCGCCGCGAGCAATCCCTTGCGCGGCTGCTTGAGGCCGACATTAAGGACAAGGGTCGGCGCGATGATCGTTCACGCATTTTGCGCCACTCCGGCAAGGTCAGGCAAACCCTTGGCGCGTTCCGGCGCGCCGTCATTGAGCGCCATGTCCGGCGCATAGAAAAACTGGTGCTGGAAAGCTACCAACAGCTATTGCGCAAGGCCGGGCTTGTGACGCGCCTATCGATCGATCCCGAGAAGTACGCGCTGACTCTCTTTGGCCGAGACGGCGAACCGCTTAGCGCTGAACGGCTTTCGGCCGGGGAACGCCAGCTTCTCGCGATCGCGTTGCTCTGGGGCCTGGCGAAGGCTTCCGGACGGCCGTTGCCAACAGCCATAGACACCCCCCTTGGGCGTCTTGATTCCGGTCACCGCATGCATCTGGTCGAACGGTACCTGCCGTTTGCCAGCCACCAGGTTCTACTGCTTTCCATGGATGAAGAGATCGCCGGTGAATACCTCGAAAGGCTCGGCCCCTGGATCGGCCGCACCTATCAACTGACCTATGATGACGCCGTCGGCGCGACCCGTGTTGCCTCCGGCTACTTGCCGTCGAGGGAGGCCGCGTAGTGGCGATTGAACACATCAGATTATCGCAACAGGCGAAGGACCAGCTCATCAAACTCAAGCGGGTCACAGGGATCGAGCACTGGAACGTTCTATGCCGCTGGGCGCTCTGCCTATCGCTGGCCGAACAGTCTGCGCCGTCGCCTGCAAAGATTCCGGCTGATAGCAATGTCGAGATGAGTTGGAGGGTTTTCGGCGGACCCCATGCGGACCTCTACATGGCGCTGATAAAGGAGCGCTGCGTGCGCGACGGTCTCGGCACAGACCCCGAGGTACTGGCCCAGCAGTTCCGGCTGCATCTTCATCGCGGCATTTCCTACCTTGCGGGCAATCGCGAACTGCGGCGGATCGAGGACCTCGTCGCATTGGCCGCCTAAGTCCGTTTCATGCGCTCTGCCAATGAACACCTAGAGAACCGCGCACGCACAGCAATTGGCCGGGCCGAGCCCTCGCGCCCGCTTAAATGCATACTCGCAGACGGACTGCTCCCGTCCGGCACACACCTTTTCGACTATGGCTGCGGCCGCGGCGACGATCTCCGCCATCTGAGCATGCTGGGTATTGATGCCAGCGGCTGGGACCCGGTTCACCGGCCTGAAGCCGAGCGCCGCCGCGCCCCCGTCGTCAATATCAGCTACGTCGTCAACGTCATCGAAAATCCGGCCGAGCGGCAGGAAACACTGCGCAAAGCATGGGCGCTCGCTGAACAGGTGCTCGTTGTCAGCGCGCGGCTGACGCTTGAAGCCCGGTCGTTACGCGAAAGTACCGGTCACGAGGATGGCCTTCTCACAAGCCGCGGCACATTCCAGAAATTCTTCGAGCAGCAGGAACTCCGGCACTGGATCGACCAGACGCTCCAGGCTAGTGCAGTGCCTGCTGCCCCCGGTGTTTTCTATGTTTTCCGCAACGAAGAGGCGCGGACGCAGTTCATAGCCTCACGTTATCGCCGTCGCACTGCTGCGCCGCGTCTCAGCAGATCGGCCGAACTCTTCACCAAGCATGAAGAGCAGCTTGCGCCCCTCATGGCATTTGTGGGGGAGCGCGGACGGTTGCCGTTTGAGGACGAGCTGCCAAATGCCGCTCAGCTGATAGACATATTCGGCTCCATTCGAAAGGCTTTCCGCGTCGTTCTGTACGCCACCGAGTCCGCGGACTGGGATGTCGTAACGGACGAGCGGCACCAGGATCTTCTGATCTACCTTGCCCTGGCCCAGTTTGAAGGCCGGCCGCCCTTTGGGCGTTTGCCGCTCGTGTTACAGCGCGATGTCAAAGCCTTCTTCGGTAACTACAAGAAAGCTTGCGCCGAAGCCGATGAGGTCCTGTTCTCGCTTGGCCAGCCCGATGTCGTCGAAACCGCCTGCCAGCTTTCGAAGCTCGGCAAGCTGACCCCGAATGCGCTTTACGTTCATGAAAGCGCGCTGACGGCGCTGTCACCGATCCTGCGGCTCTACGAAGGGTGCGCCCGCGGCTACCTCGGACGCATTGAAGGCGCGAATATCATCAAGCTCCACCGCGGTGAACCGAAGATTTCCTATCTAAGCTATCCGGACTTCGCGGATGATCCGCATCCCGCGCTGGCATCGGCCCTGACAGTTCAACTTCAGACCTTCCGCGTGAAAACGCGGAAGTACGACCCCGATCGCAACAGGCCCATTCTTCACCGCAAGGAGTTATTCGTCGCAGAGGACTATCCGCAGTTCGCAAAATTTGCGCGGCTCACGCGGATCGAGGAGAGCAAGGGCTTGTTTGAAGATACGAGCCGTATAGGGCTGGAGCAAGGCTGGCAGGATGTCCTGTCCGAGAAGGGATTGTATCTGAAAGGGCACAGGCTGCTTTCGGCGGGGAACCGCGTGGAATGAGTAAGCGCCGTCGTCGCTAGTGGCTAGGAAACCTCGATAAACGCTCCATTTTGAAACCGGACTATGCGCACCTTGTCCTTATCCTTTGCTTTGTCCGCAAATTCCTTTGCCTCTTCGAACGTATCAAATGTCTTCTTGCGAGCGTCCATCCACGTGGAAAACGCCCCGTTCCAATTCTGCACCTTGAAGAAGGTCTCCCGTCTTCTTCTTCCGTGCCGTAACGCCATACCTTATCTCCTGTTCGCTTGTACCATGCCGTAGTTGGCGGCTGGATTGAAACTCTTTTAGGCGCACCGTGTCTGGTGCGTCCGGCAGAGCCGGACCGGGCTCTATTTCGCTAGCTTGCGCATGATCAGCGTCATGAGGGTTCGCTGACCTTCTGGTCAAAAGGATTGCGGACACCGTCCTTGATCATTCTGTTGTAGTTCTTGGCCTCAAGGATCATGGTCGGGAGATAGAATTTCTCCTCAATCTCTTGCGACCATTGTTTCCGGAGGTTAGCCGGGCCGATGATAATGATCCGCCGCTTTCCCTCGATCCACTTTTGAGAAAGCAGGAGCCCGGCTTCGATCGTTTTACCTAGGCCAACTTCATCGGCAAGGATCGCTCCCTTCGAAAATGGTGATTTGAAGGCGAAAAGCGCCGCCTCCACCTGATGCGGGTTCAAATCCACCTGTGAGTCAAGAAGCGTGCTGGCGAGCTTCTCGGAGTCGCCAACCGAATGGCGACGACTCAGCTCGTGCGCAAACAGCTTTGCATGATACTCAGTCGTCATCCTTGCCCACTTCTCCCTTGTCCGTTGCTTTGTTCGTCAATCCAGGATTCGATTTCGCCCCTTCGGAATCGCCAAGACCCCCCTACCTTGAAACCAGGAATTTTCCCTTCAGCCACCAAGCGATACGCCGTTTTCTCCTTGATCTTGAGATAGGCGGCCACCTCCTGGATCGTCATGATTTCGTCAGGCATCAACTCGTGCTCTCGAATACGCTCCAAATGAGAAAATCGAGAATTGTTCAACGCGATAATTACATTGCCGCAGAACTATCGACGGTTGATCTTGTGTTCATTAAGCAAGCGGCTAACCGTTGCCGGATGAATGCCAAACAATCGCGCCGCATCCGCGCCGGTCTTCCGCCCCGAGGACACCATCTCGACGACTTCGCGGCGCTGTCTGGTGGTGAGCTTCGGCCGTCGGCCACCGACCCGCCCCTCTCTCCGGGCTCGTTCCAATCCGGCGCGGGTGCGCTGGCGGATCATCTCCCGCTCGAACTCGGCGAAGCTGCCGACCATCTGCATCATCATGCGGCCGACCGGTGTCGTCGTGTCGATGGCCTCGGTCAGGGATTGAAAGCCCGCGCCCTTGGCCTCGATCTTTTCAATGATGCGGAGCAAGTCCATCAACGAACGGGACAGGCGGTCCAGTTTCCACACGACAACCACGTCGCCAGGGCGAAGGTGATCAAGAAGACAGTGAAGCTCGGGGCGATCCCATCGGCCGCCGGAGGCCTGTTCCTCGAAGATGCGGTCCACGCCAGCATCTCGAAGCGCCGCCACTTGGGCGGCTGTGTCCTGTCCGTCGGACTTCGAGACGCGAGTGTAGCCTAAACGCATGAACCTCCGTGCTTTAACCGATTGCGAATGCCTTCAATTGTGCAACAGGGTTTCGCAATTCCCAAATTCCCGTTTCGCGGCTGCACAATATTCGTTGCGCAAACGGTCGTTTTCGCACCAGGATTATTTTCTAAATAACGATTATATTGTGTTATTATTTATTCAATTGAAGAATTAATTAAATAAGTATTTCTACATATGGCATTTATTATTGGTGTAGTTTCTCAAAAAGGCGGAGTCGGAAAGAGCACGGTCGCACGCCTGATCGCGCGCGAATATTCCGCCGCCGGCTGGAACGTGAAGATCGCCGATCTCGACGTTCAACAAGGCACCAGCTTTTCATGGCAGGGCAGACGCTTGCAAAACGGCATTGAGCCGGAGGTGCCTGTCGAACGTTTTGCGACCGTCGATCACGCACTTCGCATCGCCAAGCACTATGATTTATTGATCCTCGACGGTCCGCCGCATGCAACGACTGGAACCAAACGGATCGCGGAAGCGAGTGACCTCTTGGTTCTCCCAACCGGCCTCGCGCTCGACGATTTGGAACCTTCCGTCTTGCTGGCGCACGAATTGACGAAAGGACGCATTCGTTCCGACAAGATCGCCTTCGCCTTCTGCCGCGTCGGCGACAGTAGGGCGGAATTGAACGAGGCAATTCAGTATGTTGAACAGGCCGGTTATCTCTGTCTCAGCGGCTTCCTGCCGGAGAAAGTGGGGTACCGGCGCGCCAGCGATGAAGGCCGCGCGGCGACGGAAACACGCTACGCCAGCCTGAATGCCAGGGCGGATGAACTGGCCCAAAACGTCATCGACAAATTACAGAAACTCACCAAACGGAGGGCCGCATGATATGGCGAACATCCCGGCACCTGTGAAGGGCACGAAAGGCAAACCACCTTCAAAGGCACAAACATTAGACAATCTTTCCCGGCCCGAGACCGGCGAATTGAAGCCGTTGAACTTCAAGGTCGCGGCGGAATTCCATCGCGCATTTAAGACCTTTGCTGCCGCGCACGATCTCTCCATGGTCCAGCTTCTGCGGGAAGGCTTCGATCTGGTGAAAGCCAAACGCGACGCGTGAATACCCCAAGCACGACAAATGTCGGATGATCCGACGATTGCTTTCCCGTTGCTGTTACAGAATTGGTTCCGATAGGATTGTACATGAACCTGTTGCCGACCCCGTGGTCTAGGAAATCATGTGCGATCACGTCCCAAGCCCGAACCGGGTTAGCCAACTCGGACAGGCGGGCCGGCAACAGGAATATTATAGTATTTTCAATGCACTATTTCCAGGCGTCAGCCGTATTTTGTTGCGCCGGTCCATAAGCCTTTCAGGAAATCATGAAAGGATCACGCTATGGACAGCTTACGTCTATTGTGGCGATGCTTGCGCTTCGCCCTGTTCGACCTACCGGTCATCATTATCTTCATTTTCATTGTCTCGGCCATCGCCGAAAACACCGGGTTCGCCGATGCGGCCCGGATCATTCTGGCCTTGGGCTTTGGGTTCCTGGCAATCGGTCTCTATGGCTTGCTCAGGAGACTCTTCGCCAAACCGAAAAACCTGCATGGCTCGGCTGCATTTGCTCGAGCCACGAGCCTGCGCCAGGCAGGTCTCCTGTCATGGGGCCTGAGACGAAACGGCTTCATTCTGGGAAAGAAGAATGGGCGGTTCATTCGTTTCAACAAGCCCGGTCATCTCCTGACCTTCGCGCCGACACGCTCGGGCAAAGGCGTGGGTGCTGTCATTCCCAATTTGCTTGATCATACGGGCTCGGTAGTCGTCACCGATATCAAGGGCGAGAACTATCACGTCACCGGGGACTACCGCCGGACACTCGGCCGGGTCGCGGCCTTTGCGCCGTTCGATCCGGGGATCGACAGCGCCTTCTACAACCCCATCGACTTCATCCGCGCCGGCACGGCCAACGACGTGGACGATGCGCGCTTGATCGCGGAAATGATCATCGCGCCGGACGGGCAAGAGGCAAATCACTGGGAGCGGGAAGCCCGCGTCCTGGTCATGGGGTTGATGCTGTTCATCGCCACTGACCTGCCACCGTACCGCCGCAACCTGCGTGAGGCGCGGCGCTTGCTGATGCGCGACCAGGGAGGGTTCGATGCCGTAATCAACGCCATGCGCCAAAGCGAGCACCCGACGGTCATCCGCATCGCCGAAGGCTTTTCGCAAAAGGAAGACAAGGAACGCTCGGCCGTCGTTTCGACGGCGCAGGGGTGCACGGAAGTCTTCGAAAGCCCGCAGCTCGGCACCATGACGGCGAAATCCACCTTCCGCATGGAGGATCTGAAGAACGGTGTATTGTCGCTCTACATCATCGTGCCGCCCGAATATGTGACGGTCTATCGGCCATTCTTGCGCCTGATGATTGGCCTCGCCACCGCCGCCATGAGCCGGAACGGCAAATTGCCGAACCACAACGTGCTGTTCCTGCTCGACGAGTTACCGGCGCTCGGCCATATGCGTCCAATTGAGGACGGCATCGGTTACCTCGCCGGTTACGGCGCGACGCTCTGGCTCTTCGTCCAGGATTTGGACCAGTTGAGCCAGACCTACAAGAAATGGCGATCCCTCATTGCCAACTGCGCCGTGCGCCAGGCCTTCAACGTGCAAGACCCGGAAACTGCCAAGATTCTGTCGAACATGCTGGGGCAAAGAACCGTCAGGATCACTAACCACGGCCGAAGCGGCCGCTTCAATCTGTTCGGCTGGGCGAACAATTACAGCGAGAACACCAGCGAAACCGGTCGCCCGCTTTTAGCTCCGGATGAGGTCATGCTGCTACCGGAGGACAGAGAATTAGTATTCGTCCAGGGCTGTCCACCGATCCTGGCCGAAAAGGTAAAATACTTCCTGGAACGCAAGTTCAATGGACGCTGGAAATTCTGGCGTCCGGGTGCCGCGGTAGATGCACAACCGGCCGCATACGAGTTAACGAAAAGAAGAAAGGACGAAATAACGATTCCGCCGGAGGCGTCGACAGAACCGGCCGAAAAGCCCGAAAATCCGCCTCCCTCTTTCCCTCTGTTACCGAATGTGTAATTCTGTCACACACGTCAAGAGACAATTTCCCGCCCTGATTTCTTACTCAGTCGATACCTTCGTTTGAGCGGCCATTTGAATCGCCATGAGATCAGGCTGTGATTGATCGCCATCATCCTTCCAAAAATTTAATGGATATGATAATATCCTTTCTATGAAATAGATCATCATTGTGGATATTATTATGACTTTTGTGCTTCATTCATCGGATGAAATCGCCATGGAATTGGCGAAACGGGCGAAGGGCCGGCGCCTCTCGCTCGATCTGACGCTTGAGGGATTGGCCAAGCGCAGTGGCGTGGCGCTCGGCACGTTGAAGAAGTTCGAGCGGACCGGCCACATCTCCCTGGTCTCCTTCATTCGTCTAGCCGTTGCACTCAACGACGATGCGGCGCTGGAAAGGCTGTTGCGCGAACCAGAGTACGACACGTTGGAAGACGTGCTTGAGGTCAAGAAGAAGCGCAAGCGGGGTCGCATCACATGAAGATGGAACCAGGAACGCCACTTTCCGTTTCTCTGCGGTGGAGCGGCGACGAGGTGCAACCCGTCGGCCGCCTCGCCTATCGCGACCGCGTCGCCTATCTCGAATATGATCAATCCTTCTTGAAAGCCGGGTTGGAACTGTCGCCCGTGCATCATCGGACCGGCTCCGGCTTGCAAAAACCCCATGACATCGGCGTCTTCGAGGGGTTGCATGGGTTGTTCCATGACAGCCTGCCCGACGGATGGGGTCGGCTTCTGATCGACCGTCGCGCCCGCCAGTTGGGCATCGACCCCGCCTCCCTGACGCCGCTCGACCGGTTGGCTTGTGTTGGGTCAAGCGGGATGGGCGCGCTTGTCTTTGAGCCCGAAACACCGATCTGGCCCGATGACGGAAACGGTATTGATCTCGACCAATTGGCGGAAGATGCGAGACGAGTTCTCGCCGGGGAAACAGCCGAAGTTCTGGCCGCGCTTGGAAAAGCCGGCGGCTCGCCCGGTGGCGCGCGCCCGAAAGCCCTGATTGCCGTCGACGAGGGCGGCGAGGCACTGCATGGCATCACCGACCCGCCGGAGGGTTACGACCATTATCTCGTCAAGTTTCGTGGAAATGATGATCCTAACGACATCGCCAATATCGAGATGGCCTATGCCCTGATGGCGAAAGCAGTGGGCATCGACATGCCCGAGACACGCCTCTTGGAGGGAGCGAAGGGCCAAGTCTACTTCGCGGCCCGGCGCTTTGACCGAAACGACAATCATCGCCTTCATGTTCACAGTGCCAGTGGCCTGCTCTATGCGGATATCCGCATCCCCTCGCTGGATTACCGGGACTTGATCCGGCTGACCCGAACGGTGACGAGGGACCAGCGTGATTGCGCAACCATGTTCACCCTGGCCGTTTTCAACGTGCTCGCCCACAACCGCGACGACCATGGTCGGCAATTCAGTTATCTGATGGATCGTGACGGTAGGTGGGCGCTGGCACCCGCCTATGACCTGACCTTCGCGCCCGGTCCGGGGGGAGAGCATTCGACATCGGTTCTCGGTCACGGCAAAGACATAACACGGGCGCACCTGCGAGAACTCGGGCGTAGTGCCGACCTGAAGGAGCGCGAGGCCGATGAGATCATTCACCGCGTCGCAGATACGACTGGCAACTGGAAACAATTCGCCGATGAAGCCGGAGTAAGCCGCGAATCAACCGCCATGATCGCGGATGCCATCAAAACCGTTCGGGTTTAGACAGCGCCTTTACTCCCATAGCTTCTCCGCCATTTTCCGCTCCTCCGCGCCGACGGCGTCGCCATAGATGGCGGTAGTTGTCAGGCGGGCATGTCCGAGCCACTTTTGCAGCATGTTGAGCGGGATACCCCGTTCCAGCGCGGCCACGGCGAAGCCATGGCGTAGTCCTTTGGCGGTCGCATGTAAGCCATCGATACCGGCCTCGTCCATCACCTCCTTCACGCGGCGATGCGCGGTCATCCGATGCCAAGGCCAGATCGGCGCGTCAGGTGCCATCTGGTCGAGGACGTGGATATCCTGGAGCAAATCCAGCAAGTGCCGAGAAACCGGTACGGCCCGGTAAACCTCGTCACGGCGTTTCTTCAAACTGCGAAAGACGATCACCCCGGCTTCCGCGTCGATATGGTCTGGTGTCAGTTCCAACGCTTCCGATATCCGGCAGCCCGTGTTCTTAAGCACCAAACAGAACGTCCGCACTTCCGAGACCTGCCGTTCCGCAGCCTCGGCGAAGGCACGGCGTTCCGCCTCCGTCAGATACTTCCGATGGCCCTGCCGATCGTACAGGCTCCAGTTCATGTTTCCTCGCGCGTGCTTGAAGGCGGCCCCTCCTCTGTTTGTTTCGATCTCTTGAATCGTAACACCGGGGCCGCCGCCGAGTGACAGAATTACACATTCTGTAACTCCTTTCGCTCAACCCACCGTGGCACAAGCGCCACAGATTCGAGGAGAACAGAAATGTCCAATTGGTATTCGAAATTCCGCTATGGAATTGTCGGCGGCGTACTGGTGCTGGCGCTGTCCGCCTGCCAAACCACCGCCGAGCGGACCGCCAACAAACTCAGCGTTGAAGAGGTCCGCTCAACCTTCATTGGCCGTGACTGGGGGCAAGGTAATCACACCTTCCAATTCACAAAAGCTGGGGAATTCCGGTATCGCAAGAATGACGGTACAGCGTTTGGCGGCACATATGAAATGAAGGAGGACGGAACGATTTGCGCGACAAACGATGGCTCCGCGCCACATCCGAAACGCACGACCTGCTTCACCTTCTACCGCAACGGCGACGGCTACGAATACTACCATGACCGCTCGGGCAAGTACTGGCCCGCCAACCTCCTGTAGCTCCATTGCAAGGGCGGTGCGGGCCCCGCTCGCGCCGCCCTGCAACTCGATCACCCCAATGTCGATACGAGAGGCACGTCATGCTGATCGCAATTATAGTCATCCTGCTGATACTGATCCTGCTCTCCGTCGCTGGCGCGGCGGCGCGAAAGCGCCAAGAGCAAGAGGCCCGGCTGCATCTGACCGCTGAACATCAGCGACTCCAACGGGAGAACCCGGAACATCCCGACGCAACAATGGGTCTGGAAGAACTCTTCCTCTCCCGGCTCAACGAATTGAAGTCCGCGCAACGTCGCAACCTGAAACTCATTCTGCGCTATGGTGGCATCGGCGCGGCGGTTGTTGCCGCCATCTCCTATGTATTGGGGATCACCCTTTCCTATGATGGTTCCCTCCAACCCTCATTGTCAGCCTTTCGTTCTTCGGCTTCGCGGTTGGCGGATTGGCCGGTGCCATCACGGTGATAGTGAAATTCGGACGCCCGAAGCTACGCATCAAGACGGAAGCGTGATTTAACGAAAGGACGAAATCGTCCTTTCGTCTTTTCTTTTTTGGTTTGTGTCAATCATCCAGATCGATCCCCAACGCCTTCGCACGCTCGCGCTTACGGGAGCGCTCCAACTGCCGTTCCTTCTGCAAGCGCCGTGCGCGTTCAAGCTGTTCCTTGCGCTCATCAGCGAGCGTGCTTCGGCGGACCGCCGCGTCGGTGAGGCGTGAGAGCGCCCGTGAGCGGCGGCGGATTTTGGAAACCACGATTCGGCGAAGGCGTTCACCCGACCCGACGCTGTTCTCAAGCATTTCGAATTCGCGGAAGGCCAGCCTGGTCTTGTGGCGTGCCTGCTCGACCTTGTGTTTGGCATGGTCGAGGCGGTGAATGGCGTCGCTGTACTTAGCATGACGTTCGGCGAGATAGCGCGCCATGCGCTTCGCCTCACGCTCGTCCGCGCCGAAACTGCCAAGTAAAGTTGGGTTCTTGGAGACCATGTCGCGGACGGCTTGGACGCCGTGCTTGCGCTCCAGCTTCACCCAGGTTGCGCGCGCCCGATCCGGATCGCGAAACACTTTGCCCAGGAGTCCCACGAAATTTTCCTCCCGCCGTGATACCCAGGCCTTCTGTCGGGCAAGCGTTCGCGCCGTCTCGGTCTCCCGACGTTCAGCGTACTTGACGCGGTTACCAGCGGTGCGATGTGCGGCCTCGACGCCGCTCCAATAGCGGAAGTCCATGTCAGCGGCATCGGCCTCCAGGACCGGATCGCCGGACCGTACACCACCATGATCGGGTTCGGATTGATCCAGGAGTTCAACGGTGCGGCGCTCCTTCTCGGTCATCCCTTCGGTGCCGGGACCGCGATGAGGTTGCTCGCCGCGCGCAAGCTCGGCGGCACGTCGAACCATGTAGCCATCGAACTTCTCATCAAATCGGGCTTCCAGTGCCCGCAAGCGGACACCCTTGCCCATATCGGAGAGTTTGGCGAAACGCTCCCCGTTGGTCAGCACCAACCCCTGCCCCTTGCGCTCCAGGGTCAGGCCGCGCGCCTCCAACCGCTGCGCCAGGTCATCCCAACCGTTCGCATCACCGAAGTCATCATAGAGCCGCTCGCGGAGAGACTGGATCGCCTCCTTGGCGAAGGGTGTTTGCGGCGAACGCCCTTCGCGTTTCGCTCGCCAGTATTCGGCATCCGAGACCGCGCCACCGGCGGAAAGGTCATCGACCCGTTCCATCTCCCGCAATAACTTCCGATCCTTCAGCACGTTCAGGCCGTACTCCCGCGCCCGCTCGCGGACGATCTCCTTCAACCGCGTACCGTCCCGGTGCCGGTCGTAAGCGATGCCCTCGGTCGGATGAATGCGGTTGACCAGGAAATGCAGGTGCGGATGCTCGGTGTCTTGATGGGAATAGACGAGCGCCTGGTGTTCGTTCAGCCCCATGTCCTTAACGACCTTGCCGGCGATCTCCCGCTTGACTTGCTCCGTCACCCGTCCGGCCGCATCGTCCTCGGGATCGAAGGTGACGATGAAGTGGTATTCCGGCTGCTTGCAGCGGACCGACTTCGCCGCCGTCGCCTCCATCACCGCCGCAGCCGCGCGGGGGTCCGTGGTCTGAAGGTTGTTGGCGATGACAAACTCGACCCGATCCGGCGACAGGTCTTTGACCTTCCCCGCCAGATAAAGGGCGGACGCCTTGAAGCTCTCGGGCTGGCGTTTCGGAACCTTAAACCGCATCGCCGCCGTCCCGGTTATTGTGCGGATTCTCACGCGGCCTTTCGGCAGCCTTGTGTAGGGGCTCCAAGACTTCCTGTAAGATGCCCAGCACCTCCTTGACCTCGGCGTCCTTGATCTCCTTGCCGACATTGGCGCTGCGAGCCAAGGCATTGACCACATGACCGGCATTGTTCAACCGCTCCATCATCTCCTCGATCAAGGGGATCAGGTCGTCCCGGTCCATCAATCGCTCGACCAACTCGCCGCCCACATAGCGCGCCCACTTGCCGAAGTTTTCGTCTTCGAGCGCGGCTTCCAATTGGGTGAAGTTCGTGGCGATGGAGGTGAGTTCATAGAGCAGATCGTTGAAGATGCGCTCGCGCGCCGGCTTGGCTTTCGGCTTGCGCCCGACAACACTTCGCGGGCATAGCTGGTGAAGGGCATGCCGGCTTCCGCCGCTTGCGCCTTCAGCGTTTCCATCTCGGAAGGCGTCAGGCGGATACGCAGATACTCGCTGCGACGCTTCTGGGGGTCTAGCGGCGGGCGTGCCATGACCGTCGTCCTCCCACACATTCACACGCCTCGCAGAGCAAGATGGCCCGGCTTGAGACCTCGCTAGATGGTCGAATGCCAAGCCTGTTGAAACCCGAAAACACCTGGCCGTAAGAGTGCGCAGCACCTCGGGCCGCCGGCAGGCGGGCCCGATCATCGCCAGAATTTTTGGGGTACAACACCCATCTTGCCTCCAGAGTGTTTACAAAACCCTTACCCCTAATTATGGGGAACGTTTCTCTCGGAAGCAAGATTATGACGCATATTCAACTACTTATATCGACAAATGTCAATGAGATTCGGCAAAATCAGTGCCTGGCAATAGGCTCCAACACGGATCAACACCGCTCAACGATGTTTTCGGCAAGCATGAAAAAGCCCGACGCCGAAACCGGTGTCGGGCTCATGGCTCCGGTTTAACCCGGAAATGCATCGGGAAAGATGAACGGGTCGGTCTCTATAAGGCCGAGCGTCTCGGCCAGGTCGTCGGCGCATTGGGCGACCGATCGACCACCGGCGTAGGCTTCGCCGACCAGCTTCCAATCGACCTGGACGGAGTCGGAGTAAACGCCGTACCACTGCTCGATGATGGCGTCCACGCCGTTGAGATAGTCGTCGAATGTCAAATCCGTTGAAGTGAAATCGTCCTTTCGTTAAATCAGCGGCATACGAGACCGCCCGCCGGATGGAGGACGGCCTCGGAACTGTGGTCGTTACCGTGACCAGATGAGAGCGTGTTTGCCGTCCTGTTCGACCAGGTTGGCGTAGATGGCCGCGACGAAGCTCGGGTCGTCGATCTTGACCGACAGGTAGCGTTTGCCGCCTTTCTTGCTGGTCTGGGCCCAGGCTGCGCCGATCTCCGCGTTGCCGGACTTCACCCGATAGTCGGGCCCCTTGTCGCCGGACTTCTCGGCCGGGACGAGCGTCACCTTGTTCGCCTTCAGGCTGAGCGTCTCAATGCTGCCGTTGTAGCCGTTTTCGGTTTTCGTGAATGTGCCGATAGTTGCCATTGTCTAATCCTCCGTTTCGAGTTCTGGAGGCCACGACCGCCGTGGCCTCTCCATGGTCAACGAAGGACGCCGGACACAGGCGGCGGATGCACCCCTCGGGGCCGAAGCACAGCGCAGGACGGCACGCGCCGACTTTCTTGTTTCGCGAGGAATGACCGCAGGTCAGGGGATGAAAGTCGAGGCACGCCGTTGCCTCCGACGACGCCGGCGTCATGTGTGCCAGGGAGATGAAAGGCCAGGCGGTATGGCATTCGATGGGGAACGAAGGAGAACCTGACAAGGCTGCTCGGCTTTGCGACTTCAACCGGGGCGGCAGACGGTGCATCTAACGCGATCGAGAAGAGGCGAATACGGCTCTCAGCCCCAGGACGGAATGGACGAAGACAAGGGCGGCGTATTCTGAAAATGTCCGACACAAAGCGGAGGCCGGTGCGGCCCGCACCCAGGCGCAAGGAGGTCGGCAATACAGCGCTGCCTCAACAGAACGTAAGACCCCGACGCTCCTGCGTGCCGCAGTCTGCACCCCTCGGATTGAAAAGGATGGAATGAATCGCTATCGCCGGACAAGGCGATAACGGCTCGGCTCCCGAGACTGTCAGGTTCATTCGCGGAGGCATTTCGCTGCCCTGTCATTCCCCCAATCCGGCACAGCCAAGATTGCCGAATTGCCAATAGTTCTCAGCGTGCAATGATGATTGTACCTTTCTTGTAAGGCACACTGTAGAAAGGGAGGATTTTTGGTATGCCCTCTTCACTTGATCCCGAAAGCATGAAGGGCAAGCTTTTCGTGCTTGTAATAGACAAGCTCGTCATCGGGGCCATACTCGCGCTCTTCTTCTTCGGATACCAATATTGGAAGACCGGGGATGATCGTAAGTACAACGAACGAATAAATAGCGAGGCCCGCGAATACAATTCTATCATACGAAATTCTCAGGACGAGTTCAAAAGAGCGCAATTCATCAAGGAACTCTTGCCAATAGTTCTGAATGAAAACGAAACGATTCAATCAAGAATCGAAATTCTCGGTAGCTTAATCAGAACCCAATCGATCGACCCAAGTTCCGCAATCGCGATCTCTTTGTCCATGCTGCGGGAGGGCAGGTTAGCGCAGAAAGACAGCGGCATTCCGAACGATGTTTTGGTCAACAGTTTCGTTCGGATGTTAGGCCCCATCATACCGGATGTGTTGCCTGAAATTCTGGATGCTTACGATTATTATCCGAATATCTCCGGCGCACCATCTGGCTACGCTTCCGTGTTGATAAGGGCCTTTGAGCACGCCTGGAGACACAATTCCACGAAGGAACTTAAGGTCCTAGATGATCCGGGCTTTGTCGCCGACAATCTAGCGACGATCGATAAAATTCTGCCGCAGGCACACCTACAATACAAAGAATGGAACGACACGTCCCCTCTCGTACTGAGGCTCATTCGCGACATCCAGATTTTGAAGAACGCGCGGGAAGAAAATGAGACGGTCACCGCCGCGCGGCGGCGACTAAGCGAACGGTTGGGAATAACCTCGAACGACGCCGAAGCGATCCGGCTGTCAACTGCGCTGTTTTTCGAAATCCGTGGGGTTCTTTCCGACACAGCGTTCGTACGGCAGGCATTTGCCGTCGTTATGCAGCCGGACAAAGTTACCAAGACCTTTAGTAAGCTCGCGCGTCTCGAAAAACATAATCCATATCTTCATCAGTTCACGGCGGCCGAAAGATTCTTATTGCGTGCAAGCTCTGCAAATCCCGAGGGTGAATCACTCGCCATCCCAGTTGTAAAAAGCTTTCTTGAGAGATTGCAAAATGAGGAAATCGAATTTGGAAACTTCCCCATTGAACGCACCATGGTTTGTGTTTTAGTCCTGTCAATGTCGGCAAAAGAACCTGACAGGAAACGGCGCGAACGTGCCGAAAAATTGCTGGAGGCTTTTGCAGTACTTCCTGAAACGAAGCTGCACGCGGCCAATTTGGGATTTCTGGCCCAAGTTCCGATTGCGACTGGTAGATGCGCGGATTAAATCTTCGTCTCCTGTAGCTCCGTCGCAAACGGCCCGGGCGGCCGGGTGGGTATCCCCCAAGAAGTTCAGGCCCGGCTTTTCACCGGGCCTGTCCTTGGTTCGGGCCGTCAGGCGGCGATGGATACGGCCAGCCCTTCAAGGGCGGCTTGGTCGATGGACTTGCGCGTGTTGGCCTTGGACAGGTTCAACTGGTCGAGGGTTACGGTTTCGATGGTCATGGTTTCGGTTCCTTTCCTTAAATCGTGATTTCGTTAATTCGTCACTGGCGGTCAGGCCTTGATGCGCCCGAGGGCGCGGGCCTCGTTGGCGTAGGTGGACAGGCGTTTGGTGGCCTTGAAATGGATGTCCCGCTCGATGCCCAGCGCCCCACCCATCAGCTTGACGCCTTCAAGCTCGGACAAGCGGACGCTCCCCAACTCGGGACAGCCAAAGCCCAAATCGCAGAGCCCGAACGCGATGTCGGAATCTTCGAGGTCTAACTCGGTCAACAGCCAAGTGGCCGCACCGCACGGGTTGAACAGTTTCGCCACGGGGTAAAAATCGTGGGCCTCGCCGTTCTGGTTTTCAGGGTCGGCCAGCCGCTCGGCGTTGGCCTTGCCGTTGGCGAGCAACTTGGCCCGCAATTCGTCCGTCAAAAGTTCCATGCGTTCATTCCTCCATTCGTCAGTTCCCGCAGGGAACCCCTCCCCGCGCATTAGCCTTCGAGGGACTGGGGGCGCGGGGGCACGGCACGAGCAGTGGCCCCCGCACCTTCACGAACGAGGGTTCGTCAAGCCGAAGGGGGGACCACCCGGCCTGCACAAACAACGTGCGGAAGGCCGGGGGAACGGCTTGACGGTTCCGAAGGACGTGATCTACCGAGAAACAAAAAAGGTATGCGCCGGAGGTGAAATCAGTGGCTCAAAGAAAAGCCGGCCGAAGGCCGACCGAATCATAAGGGGGCGTTGCGGGGCACCTCCCGCTCGAAGGGGAAGCGGAAAACCGGCGCCAGACGGGTTGCAGTGAGGGGAAGGCTTTCCCCACAACAAAATAGAACAAAAAAGGAACCTATGGTATCCTGACAAAGGGCTTCAAAACCCAGACACACGGCCTTTCAAAAGGCCGGATAGCGTAGCTATGTCCAAGGCCGATCTATGTACAGGCCCAAAAGCGCGCGCCTCGCGGTGTCTGAGGTTTTGAACGTCCGGCTATCGAAAAGGAAAGGGTACATGGATTGGATCTGAGGGATAAAGCCACACTACGCGCCATCGACAAAACCGTCGGTCGGAACATACGAAAATACAGGACGGCGAGAGGCATGTCTCAGCAGAAACTCGGCGACGGACTCGGCGTCACATTCCAGCAAATCCAGAAATACGAGAACGCCACCAATCGCATCAGCGCCAGCCGCCTGTATGCCCTCGGCATGGTGTTCGGTTTGCCTGTCGATGCGTTCTTCAGCGACCTGGATTGCCCCGGAGCGGACATCGCCGCAGAATCCATTCCGTCAGAGACCGTGGAGATAGCACTCAAGATCGAGGCGCTAAGCGAACAATATGATGTGCCCACCCAGGCGCTCTGCGAAAAATTGGGCGATTTAGCGAATTCGTTAATGCGTTAATCTTGGCGCCAAGCGCAGTTCGGGTCACGGGCGCCGGACATACTCAAAGCCGTAAGTATTTTGGGTATCATTCATGGCATCCGAATAAGACGAAATGAATTCGCCGATTTCGAGTTCGCTGAGACCACAGGCGTTTTGAAGCCCTGTCATATCGGGCTGCTCATTCCAGATCGAATAGATTTCCGCCTCGCGCGAGAGCCTTGGCAGGATGAACGAAATGCCCAGCAACTCAGGGTGCTGGTGCAATATGCCTTCTCGCTGGAGCGGACGCCCCAGGTTCGATTTACCCTCGAATTCCGGCAACTGGTAAATCATGTCTCCCATGCGCCCCAACGCAACGTGCCAGAGTTCCCCGCTGACGCAAGCGGGCGAAGGGAACCCGTCATTGTAGTAGACCGGCAACAGGCTGCACGGATGTTGCGCTTCGGGCTGCAAGCGCCCCATGTCCACGATGAGGATACAGGGGCCGTATTTCAACTGACCGCTCTTTAGGTTCCCGATGGTCTTATCGATGAGCGTCTCAATCCGCTCGACAGGGCGTGCCTGTTCATCGAATGCGGAAATTTCAAGGACGCCGCTATGAACGCCCGCTTGGCGCGCGCGTCCGTCAAGGTCGGCGGCAACCTCCAAGGCGTCATCCGCCAAGTCCTTGTGACGGGTTGCGCCGCCCTGGAAATCCAGGCATTTGACCTCAAAGAAAACGTCGCCCTTCGAGTGCTTATGGAGAAAGTCCGGCCTCTTCTGAGCATGCCCGCCGGTGCCCGGCGTGCGTTCGAGCCGAACCTTCCTTTTATCGAGAAGAATGTAAGCCAGCGCCTCGGCATAGACCGCGTAGGCTTGAGCGATCGGCGCATAGTCTTCGGGCTGCTGAATTGCGCCGAGATGCCTTTTCAGATCACGCGCGCACTCCTGCATCAACGGCTCTCCCGCACTGCCTCGGCTTTCAATTTCCGCCAACAGTGCACGGTCCATCGTCTGGATGGGCCAGCTCAAAGTCAGCCCGGACATCATCTGTGCGACACGGAGATGTTCGTCGGCGATTGAGGACTCAACTGTCGGCTGGGCCGTCACAATGCAATCCCAATTCAGCTGGCCTTCGGACGTTTGAACACTAGCATCTTGAACGCGGTCGCTCTTTGCCCGCCCAGGCCCAAACACCCGACCGGCTCGCTGGTCTGGAATTCGTCGATGCCGACATATTCCCAACCGTCTGCGGCTTCGCGATTGATGATGTCCTGAAACTCTGTGACCGCCTGTTCGCGGTCCGCCGGCTTCTTTACCGCGATGACCGTCGGGCCGTTGACGCAGCGGTATTCGTAGATCGTGTTCTCTCCCATGTGTTACTCCCTGAATACAATATTACACCTAGGGGTAGTCTTCCCCTCCATTGGGATATCGGCATCGGCGCAAACGGTCAACGATTAGGCGAAGTGCCTGCAAGACCGAATACTTCTCCAGCGCCAAGACCGCATACTCGGAGCATGAAGGCTCGAACCGACACCTGTCCCGCACCACTTGCGGGGCGATGTGCTGGTAGAAGCGCACTATGCCTATGAGTGACCGTGAAATCACAAGAAAGCATCCCCTTTCTTGGCACGGCCAATGGAAACGTCAACAATCCGGTCAATAATCCGGTCGGGAGATTTCCACTTCATTACCAGCTTAGCCGCGTCCATTCCGTAGTCCGCGACAATATCCTTTAACTGCTCGACACTAAGCTCACCGAGACGAGCACGCAAAACGTCCTCGCCTTCTCGTGCCAACGCTACGGGATCGAATACCGCTGGCGCGCGCCGGTTACCTCTCCGTGTTCCGTCGCCCGACGCTTTCCGCCGGACAGCTTTTCGCGGCCTAGCAAGTCCCAGTGCCGCTTCAAGGCGTTCTGCAAATTCTGGATTTCTCTCGACCTCTTCGAGAATGACCTTCACTGCGTCCCTTAGCGCCTTTTTCAGCGTCATGGTCATTCCTCCAGTTTCTTCAGTATTTCCCGCGCAAGGGAAATGAACTTCTCGGCCAAATCGTTGTAACCCCACTTCTGTTTGATTGTGGAGGAGCCTGTATGCTCGGCGGCAGCGGCGAACTGGTTTGCCTGGGGTATAATCGTGGAGAACACCGGCGGCATTTTGTCTGATGCCTTTAGTTGTTTTAGGGTGTTCATGTGGACCGTAGAGTTCGCCTGATACTTGGTGACAACAATGCCCATGGGCTCGATCGATTCCGCAATGGCCTGGGAAAACTGCTGAACGCGGGAAACGATCTGCGGAATGCCGTATGTAGACAACACGTCCGGTATCGTCGGGATGATATAACCTTCTGAAATTCGGAGGCCGTTCAAGGTGATAATGCCGAGGTTAGGTGGGCAATCGACGATAACTATATCGTAGTCATCCAAGCGGGACTTGACTGCACGCCATAGAAGCTCTGTCGGATTTACGGCGAAGAACTCGCCGGGCGGCGCGGACGCCAACTTGTCCTGAACGGTTATCAGATCGAGGCTTGATGGCAGCAAATCAATCGAGCGCGCTGCCTCAACGTCGGAGACTCTCTTCTGTAATGTCGCTTCAATGTCGAAGGACGGGTTTTGAGGGTCCAGGGCGTCCTTGAAGAGGCGTGCAAGCGTATGTTCCTCTTCATTGAGCTCCTGCCAGCGATTCTCTCCAATGAGCATGGTCGTGGCGTTGGTCTGGGGATCCAGATCAACGACCAAAACCCGTTTGCGGAATTCAGCCGACAATATCTCAGCCAAAGCGACGGTTGTGGTCGTCTTCCCAACGCCGCCCTTCAGATTGATGGTTGCAAACACTCTGGACATAGGAACCTTTCTCCTTCTTAGCCATGCGCGGATTTGCGTCCGTTTGAATACGGGGCCAGAGGCAAGCGTTGCGATGGGAGTCGGAAAATCATCCGCGCGAGTGCGCCAGTTGGCGACGGCCTGGCGCGACACATTCGCCATTTCGGCGATTTCATTGATACCGACAAAATCTTCGTCTTCAGGAGTCATCACTTCATCTCTGTGAACACCGTACACAGTGTGTACAACGTTCACAGAAAGTGTGCAAGGGAAAAGATGGCCTAGGCGGCCACCTTTTGCTGAGGTTGGAGGGTTCCCAGAAAGTCCGTCGCCTGCGCGGCCTTGGACGCGGCGGCGAAGATGGCGCGATTGTCCGCCTTGAGCACCTTCAGCCAGTGCTCGATATAGGCCGCATGGTCCGGACGCGGCTCGGCGGCAATCCCGAGGTCGGCGCAAAGGAATGCCGCGCCCAACTCGGCCACGAGTTCCTCGATGGCGTAGGCATCATCGCCGAAGCGCTTACCGAATTCCCGGTCGCAGCGTTTCTTGATGCTGGTCCAGTGGACCAGCTCATGAAGCAACGTGCCGTAGTAGCTCTCGGTCGCCGAACTGGTTTCGGAGCCGAGGAAGCGGTCCTTGTCGGGCATCCGGATGTAATCCGTGCCGTGATTGTAATAGGCGCGTGCCCCGCCGTGACGGACAACGGCCTGCGTGTTGGCGACGAAGGCATCGGCCTCGGCCACTGCCTGAACCGGGTCTTTCGGTTCGGGAAGGTACACGTCGTAGCCGTCAACCTGGTCGGCGTTGAAGACGCTGGACGCGCGCGCCATGCGGCGGGTTTCCAGAGTGGTTTCACCCGGCTGGGCGTCGGTGTCTTCCACCTCGAATTCCTTGTAGAAGACGACGGTGCTGGCCTTCTCGCCCTTGCGGACTTGGGCTCCGGCCTTCTGCCATTGGCGATAAGTTCCCCAGGTGCCGGAGGTGAACCCGCGCACGTGTCCGGCAGCCCAAAGGGCCACGATGTTGATGCCGCGATAGGCGTTGCCGGTGTCGATGTTGACGGGGCGGTTCAGCCCTTCGCCCGCCCGATGCCAGGGCATCTGCCAGTCACCTGCTCCGGTTTCGATGGCTTCGACAATCTGGTCGGTAACGGTCTGGTAGACATCCTTGCGGTTGGTGTTGCGCTTGCGGTTCATGATTTTCCTCCTTGGTCTTTCCGAGACCGCGACCGTCGCGGCCTTTCGACGGCTGAGGAAAAGGCGGCGCTCAGGCGACTGCCGGAACCCGCAGAACATTGTTCAAGGGCCGCAACGAAGAGGAGGACGGGAAGGAAATGCGTTTCTTGGTCCGCGCGGAGGGTCGGAACGAGCCGGGGAAGAAACCTTTGACGCCCCGTTGAAGGCAGAGACAGCGTTGCCATACCAGCCGCCCCAAGAGAAAGGCCCGCCGGACGCTCAGGGCTCAGAGGGACAAGGAGGCGTGATCCGATGAAAAGCGCCAACCCGAAGGGGTACATTTCCCGAAACTGCCTCAAATCGTTGAGAAATCCGGGAAAATCCGGCATTAAGGAAGGATAGTGAACTCAGGAAACGAGGTCGGGCGTGCTGGGCGGGCTCTTCGGAAAATCGAAGAAACAGCGTGAAGCGGAGGCGAGGCAACGCGCCAAGGCCGACGCCTTTTATAGCGCGCTGCCGCCGGCCAAGCAGGAACTCGCCGATCTGCTGCTGGAAGTGAAACAGTATCCGGAGGCCGAGTTTGGCTACTACATGGTCTGGAAAGCGCTCCAGGAAAGCGACGACGCCAGCCTGCGAACGTACCTGCTGAAGGACGTTATCCCAAACGTGCCGCCCGATCTTCAGACACGGCTCAACGGTCTGGGCAAACGGAGCACGTGGGCAACCTTGCGCCATATCGTCGAGGCCGGCCTGTCTCCGAAGGAGCACTTCAACGACGCCATGACCGTCGGCCATTTCATCCACGATGGCAAAAGCTTCGACCTCCTATTTTCCGGTGAAGGCCATTTGCTGAGCGTCGCTCCAACGGGCGCGGGCAAGGGACAAGGCCATATCATCCCGGCGCTCCTGGAATATCGGGGTCCGGTGGTCGTGCTCGACCCCAAGGGCGAGAATTACAGGGAAACGGCCTGGTATCGCCGTTGGAGCGGAGAGGTCTTCAAATGGGCTCCTTATGACGCGGAAGACACGGACTACTTCAATCCCCTGGACTTCGTCGAAAGCTACAGCGATGCCCAACTCATCGCCGATCTGGTCGTCGGCGACAGCTTCCAGAAAGACCCCTTCTGGGTGGATTCCGCCAAGGAGCTCATCGTCGGGCTGATCCTCTATCTCAAGGTCAGCTTCCCGCCCGAGAAGCAGAACCTGCGACAGATATGCCGCCTGCTCGCCCAATCCCACGACGAGTTCGAAGAGATGCTCGACGCGCTGCGGGAGACGCAAAAGGACAGCATGATTGAACTGGCGAACGTCCTCGAAAGCGTTCCTGAAAAGACCCTCGGCAACATCTATACGCAACTTCGGAGTCATACCCAAAACTGGAAGGACGAGGGAATCACGGTGGCGACCTCCTCGACCAGTCCCGGCATGCAGCCGTCCGAAATTCTTGGCCGGCAGCACTTGGGAGACGTTTGGATTAACACCGGCAATGGGTCCAGCAGCGGACCAAGCCTGGAATCCTATACCGATGAGGACGGCAAGCACGTAAAGGCCTACTCTCGCGGCCACGGCGACAGCGTGTTCCTGATTGTCCCGCCGGAAAAGATGGCGAGCAACGCCAGCATCTTCCGCGTGGTCATCGGCGTCTTGATCAACGAAATGACCAAGGCCATGGCGCGCCTTGATCGTGAATGGGAAGACGGCCGCGGCCGCGAAGCCCTGGCAAAGGATCGGTGGACACCGACCCTGTTCCTGCTCGATGAACTGCCGCAACTCGGCCACATGAACATCATCGAAAACGCGATCGCCATCGCCCGGTCGAGCCGTATTCGATTGTGGTTGTTTGTACAGGACCTGGCCCAATTGACGCGGGTCTATCCGAAGGCTGACTCCTTGCTCGCAAACACGCGTATGAAGTTTTTCTTCAAGCCCAACGACCTGAAAACGGCGCAGCACCTCTCAGACTACCTGGGCGAAGTGACCGACCTTTTTGGTCAGCGCACGCCGCTGGCGTCGCCGCAGGAATTGATGGGACCGGACTTCAAGGACGATCAAATCATCCTGGCGAGCGGCGTGCCCGCCATCCGTTCCGGATTGCGCCTCAAATACCAGGACCCTGTGATGCTTGAGATCGAAGATTTGCATAGGGCCTTCTGGGAAGGCCAGCCGGACAGAAAGGACGTGCAGGGACGGGTGCCGACGGCAAAGGAAGACCTCCTTGGCTCGGCCATCGTTCGGTCTTCTTCAGACATATCAACAGTTGAACCACCGAAGGAAACGTCTGAGAGCGAATCTGAGTCCGTTTCCAACCCGTCGGGCACCCCACGACCGCCGTCCTTCGAGTAACAAACTGAGAGGCCGCTGACGCGGTTTCAGGCGACCTTCAATCGCCAACCAACCCACGGATACCTTCAAAGCCCCCTTGCCGACGGTTCCGACTGCACACGGTATCGAGCGGTATTCCACAATCAAAAAGACCGCCCCCAAAAGGGGACGGTCCAATCGCTCAAGAGGTTTTGGTCCTCATCACGCGATCCAGGGTTTCCCTGTAATCACCCCGTAAGAGGGGCGGATCGACGATAACGATCTTGTCCGGTTTTCCGACCGGCGCCGTTTTGAGAAGAGGATGATCGTGGCAAGTAAGTCGGGCTCCGGCCTCGACCGCCTCTTTCTCCGCCTTGCGATTTGCGAAGTACGCGTCACTTGGTATCAGCAACGGCTCACCGAACCTAACGGTATCGGCGTAAAAACGACGGGCCGGAAATTTAACACGCAGCCAAAGGCCGCGCAGGAAGTAGAAAAACGTCATGGCTGCATCTCTCTCCTGGGCGGAGAGCCCCTGATTTGGAGTTTCGGGAAATGCAGGCCGAAACGGTTTCCGTCGGCATCGAGGTCGATGGGACGGTTGAAAATGGAAGGAAGGTGTTTCGGTCTACACCAGCTTATGCAGCCCGGCGAAAATGCCTCCTGACGGGATGGCTCGGGATATCTTCAAGGGATGACGGCGAACTTGATTTTCAAATCTATCAAGTTCGGAGGTTATCCCCAGCCGACGGGTTTTAAGTGTTTTAAAGAAAAAGGTTTTAAATAGTTTTAGAGAATTTCGAACGTCGGAAACTCAGGCAATCCGCCGTGGTCCGCAACTCCCAGATATCGTTGATAAACTCGTCCGAAAGAGTGTTTTGGG
>Ga0056108_1000108_pt1 | contig 30942 bp, 33 predicted proteins | sample WorMetG1BERMUDA1_FD_83875 | JGI IMG/M metagenome (GOLD analysis project Ga0056108, IMG submission 83875) | Marine gutless worms symbiont microbial communities from Max Planck institute for Marine Microbiology, Germany - Inanidrilus... ... | reverse complement strand
CATCGGCACCATATTTCAGGATCCGCTGACAAGCCTCGATCCACTTCACACGGTCGGAAGTCAGCTGATCGAAACGATCAGGACGCATACCGGCGTGTCGCGCTCCGCTGCCCGCCGGCGGGCCGCCGAACTTCTGAGAATGGTCGGCATTCCGGCGGTCGAAAGCCGGCTTGATTCGTACCCGCACCAGTTCTCCGGCGGCATGAGACAAAGGGTCGTCATTGCGCTCGCGCTCGCCTGCGAACCGAGTCTCATTGTCGCCGATGAACCGACAACCGCATTGGACGTGTCGGTGCAATCTCAGATCATTTCGCTCCTCAAGGATCTGTGCCGCGAGGCGGACGTGGCCATCATGCTCATTACACACGACATGGGTGTCATCGCTGAAGCGGCTGACCGTGTGTGCGTGATGTATTCCGGGCGTGTCGTCGAAACCGGGCGGGTGAGGGACGTGCTGGACAATCCGCTCCATCCCTACGCCCAAGGATTGATAGGCTCGATACCGGTGATCGGCGGGAACAGGGAGCGTCTGACAAGTATCGAAGGTGCCATGCCGCGCCTGGATAGCCGACCTTCCGGCTGCGCCTTTCATCCGCGTTGTAAGAAGGCGTTTGAAGACTGTCTTGTCAAACAGCCACAGCTTACAGCGGTGGCAAGCGGACGATCCGCCGCTTGCCTGCTTCTCGAAGGTGAGCACGCGCTATGAACAGTCACTTCCGGCTCGATGCGGATACAACTGTCCTGAAGCTTGACCAATTGGCTGTCCATTTCGATGTGTCGCAGTTTTTTATAAGCCGGCTTATCAAGAGAGCGCCAAAGCGTTATGTCCGTGCGGTTGACGGTGTGTCGTTGACGATATCGCAGGGACAGACCTTGAGCCTTGTCGGGGAGTCGGGATGCGGCAAATCGACGGTGGCGCGTAGCGTCGCCGGCTTGATCCGGCCGACGGGAGGTAAGATATTCCTGCACGGTCGCGACATTTCCGATCGCAATACGATAAGGGAACGATCCGGCCCTCGCTTGCAGATGATCTTTCAAGACCCTTATTCAAGCCTCGACCCGCGTTGGCGTGTCTTCGATATCGTCGCAGAGCCGATGCGCTCGGAGAAACGGGTAAGAACCCGCTGCGAGATATCGGAAAGAGTCGATACACTTTTGACGAAGGTGGGGTTGAGCCCAAAAGACAGGGACAGATATCCCGATGAGTTTTCCGGAGGACAGCGCCAGAGGATTTCCATTGCCAGAGCGTTGTCCACAAACCCTACGTTCTTGATCTGCGACGAACCAACCTCCGCGCTTGATGTGTCGGTACAGGCCCAGATCCTGAATCTCATGCGGGAGCTCCAGTCCGATCTCGCCCTGACCATTCTGTTCATCAGTCACGATCTGGCGGTCATCGATCACGTCTCCGACATTGTCGGGGTGATGTATCTTGGCCGGTTGTGCGAGATCGCGTCGCGCCGGAGTTTCTTCGCATCTCCACTCCATCCTTATTCAAAGATGCTGCTGGACTCCGTTCCGGATGTTTCCGGAAAGCGTGAAACACGCCCACTTATGGGTGGAGAGGTGCCGGATCCGATTGACCCGCCGTCAGGCTGTGCATTTCATCCCCGATGTCCGCTGGCCCGTGACAGATGTGTTCGGGAAATGCCGAAACTCGTCAAACACGAAGGATCGGCAGTCGCCTGTCATGCGATCGAAGAGGGAAGGGCGTGATTACGCTTCGGAATCGCCGGGTTTCGGCCTGAGACACATATCTCTTCGCCGATCCTCGTTGCTGGAGGCAACTTCGCGCTCCCGCTCGAATGGTTCCGAGAGCCATTGGCGTGCATGTTCTCACCCCTGCTCAACAGCAAACCGCGATCAGTTTCCGTTAAAACCGACCTGGATTACGGCCGACCAACGAAGCACCGATCAAAGACATCGAAAACATCGTGCAAGGCGCCGGCCTCGCAGGAAGGCAGGGCGCGCCCGCCTCAGTCCTGCTTGTCTTCGTCGCGCAGTTCGCGGCGCAGGATCTCGCCGACATCGCCGAGCGGCAGGGACTTGCCGTCATCGTCGCGGATGTCGATATCGGTCGACGGCAGCGGCAGGCCGATACTGCGGAAACTGCGCGGCGATCAGCGCACGAACGAGCGTGACGTCGATGTCGACACGATGTGCCATGATTGCCGGTTATAAACGCGTCGGGATGACAATGCGACGAAGGTGTTGGATCGCAGCCCCTTCCACTCCTCCTCTCGCAAGAGCCCAACATGAAATGACAGGGCGGAATGGCAATCTTTGCTATGATAATTGACAAAGACTGTCATCGCAGCTATCGAAGAGGGAAGAAGGAGAATACCCTATGGCGACCATGAATGTCTCGCTTCCTGATCCGATGAAAAAGTGGATTGAAGCGCGCCTGAAGGATGGCCGCTTCAGTAACACGAGCGATTATGTGCGCCACCTGATTCGCCGCGATCAGGAACGCGAAGAAGCGATTGCGATCTTGCAGAAATCGATCGATGAAGGTGTGAACAGCGGCGAAGCGGAACAATTCGATTTCAAGGCGTTCAAGGCGCGCATGCGGGAGCGTTATGTCACGAAATAGCGTGACGCATTACCGCCTGACGCCGGCAGCGCAGGACGACCTTGAAGAGATTTGGCTTTATAGCGCGAGAACTTGGTCCGTCGAACAGGCCGAGCGTTACACGGATGCGCTGGAAGAGACGTTTGACCGCTTGCTCGCCACGCCGGAGATGGCGCGCGAGCGCACGGAATTCGATCCTCCTGTGCGCATTTACCCCAGTGCCGAGCACGTCATCATCTATCGCATTGAGGACGAATACCTGGCGATCCTACGCATCCTGGGAAGACGTCAGGATTGGCTTAGCATCTTAAATGCGATTGACTCATAGGAATCGGCTTGTATCTAACGGCGCATCAGGCCGACGCGCAAAGCTATTCGGGTCTCAAGGCGGCCCTTGTCGAGGCGCACCGTTACCATATCGAAGCCTATAGGGGCGGCAAGGATGCGCTGGTCAAAGAGATCGAGCGCAAGGCGATTGCCTGGCAGCTGGCGGAGCGCTGAACCGCCTCAGTCCTGCTTGTCTTCGTCGCGCAGTTCGCGGCGCAGGATCTTGCCGACATTCGATTTCGGCAGTTCTTCCCGGAACTCGATATGTTTGGGACGCTTGTAGTTGGTCAGCTTCTCCGCGCACCAGGCCTTGACATCCGTCTCGGTGACCGCCGGATTGGATTTGACGACGAACAGCTTGACGGCCTCGCCGGACTTGTCGTCCGGTACGCCGATGGCGGCGGCTTCGAGAACGCCCTCATGGCTGACCGCCACTTCTTCGATTTCGTTGGGATAAACGTTGAAGCCGGAGACCAGCACCATGTCCTTCTTACGGTCGACGATGCGGGTGTAGCCTTCCTCGTCCATATAGCCCATGTCGCCGGAGCGGAAGAAACCGTCATCCGTCATCACCCGGGCGGTCTCGTCGGGCCGGTTCCAATAGCCGACCATGACCTGCGGCCCGCGGATGCAGATCTCGCCGACATCGCCGAGCGGCAGGGACTTGCCGTCATCGTCGCGGATGTCGATATCGGTTGACGGCAGCGGCAGGCCGATGGTGCCGTTGAAACCGGGCGTGTCGAAGCGGTTGGCGGTGGCCACCGGCGACGTCTCCGACAGACCATAGCCCTCGGAAATCTTGCATCCGGTCAGGGCCTGCCAGCGCTCGGCCACCGGCCTCTGCACCGCCATGCCGCCGCCCAACGTCAGCCGCAGGGCCGAGAAGTCGAGTTTCTGGAAATCATCATTGTTCAACAGCGCATTGAACAGCGTGTTGAGGCCGGGCAGCACGTGATAGCGGTATTTGCCGAGTTCCTTGACGAAACCGGGAATGTCGCGCGGATTGGGAATGAGCACGTTCTGCGCGCCCTGGTCCATGCCCATGATGGCGTTCACCGTCAGCGCGAAGATATGGTACAGCGGCAGACAGCAGATATAGACCATTTCCTCGGGCAGCTCTTCCGTGCGCCGCAGCGAATCGAGCCAGAGCCGGTTCTGCGCGGCGTTGGACAGGATGTTGCGATTGGAAAGCGTCGCGCCCTTGGAAACCCCCGTGGTGCCGCCGGTATATTGCAGGAAGGCGATGTCGTCCGGACCGGTCTCGACCGGCTTCAAATCGGAGGCGTTCGACGCCAACGCCCTCTTGAACGGCACATGGCCCGGCAGCGACCATTCCGGCACCAGCTTCTTCACCCGCCGGACGACGAGATTGACGAGGTGGCCCTTGAGGCCGAGCATGTCGCCCATGGTGGCGACGCAGACATGTTTGACGTCGGTGTTGTTGATCACATGCTGCAGGGTGATGGCGAAATTCTCCAGGATGAAGATCGCTTTGGCCCCGGAATCCCGGAGCTGATGCTGCAACTCGCGCGGCGTGTAGAGCGGATTGACATTGACGATGGTGTAGCCGGCCTGCAGCACGGCCGCCGCCGCGACCGGATACTGCAGGATATTGGGCATCATCAGCGCGACGCGGTCGCCCTTCTCCAGCCCGCAGCTCTGCAGCCAGGCGCCCACCCGCGCGGCATGATTGTCGAGATCGCGATAGGTGATCACTTTGCCCATGCAGTCAAAGGCCGGGCGGTCGGCATATTTCCCGCAGGACGACTTGATCATCGCGGCCACGGATGGGTGCTCCAGCGGGCCGATCTCGGCCGGCACGCCGGGCGGATAGGATTTCAGCCAGAATTTTGCGTCAGCGCCATCTTGTGTCGGTTGCGTTCCAGGTTGCGTTGTCATTGTTCTCCTCCGGCACGACGCGGCCGCCGCTCGTCTTGCTGATGGCATAGTCTCGCCGATTTGCGGATGCCTCAATGTGGATTTTGATTTATGGCTCTCGGCGCCGTCGCGCAAGTGTCGTTTTACGTAAAGGTAAGAAGATTCGAAGGGCCCGGACAAGGCGCGTTCGATAGGACTTGACAAACCGAATGGTTTAATCAAACGTTTGATTAGTTTGCTGACTGCACCTTTGCCGGGTGTGGCCGGCGCGGTGGGAGGAATGATGCTGTCGTCATCGCAGGCGTCGGGCGCGGAAAGCCCGAAAACGACACGCACGGCCATTCTCGATGCGGCGGAAGAAGCCTTCTCCGAACGCGGCTATGGCGGTGCGTCGATCCGCGCCATTGCCCGCGAAGCCGCCGTCAACCAGGCGATGGTGCATTACTACTACCGCAACAAGGATCAGCTCTTCGCCGCCGTGATCGCGCGCCGCGCCGGCGATATCAATGCCCGCCGCGACGCCGCCCTCGAGCGGCTTTTCGACGGCCGCGCGCCGACGCTTGAACAGTTGATCGAGGCGCTGCTGAGACCGACGATCGAGGTCGGCCATGACGATGCGCGCGGCGGTGCGGCCTATGCCCGGCTGATCGCCTCCTTCAACAATGCCGCGGACGAACGGTCGCGGCGGGTGACGGCGGAGAATTACGATCCCATCGCCCGTCGCTCGATCGAGGCGATCCGACGTGTTCTGCCTTCGCTGGACAAGGCGGCGGCCGTGCGCGGCTATCTGTTTTCGATCAGCGTGGCGCTGTCGGTGATGGCCAAGACCGGCCGCGCCACGCGGCTGTCGGACGGACTGCTCGACGATTTCGACACCGAGGAAACGGTCGCCAGCGCGGTTGCCTTCGCCTGCGCCGGTATCAGGGCGCTGGCGAAGACGACGGGCGACAAAAATGCACGACAACAGGGAGGAGACCCATGAAACGATTGATTGCAACCATGGTCACGGCGGCGGTGCTCGCCGGCACCGCCGCCGCGGTGCGCGCCGAGACCGTCGACATCACGCTCGCGGCCGGCCATCCGCCGGTGTTCCGCTGGGTCAAGCACGCCAGCCAGACCTTCATTCCAACGGTGAACACCGCGCTGGAGGGTACCGACATCACGGTCCGCTGGAGCGAGCAATATGGCGGATCGCTCGCCAAGGTCGGCGGCGTGCTGGAAGCCGTGGAAGTCGGTCTGGCCGAGGTCGGGCTGGTGTCGAGCCTGTTCGAGGCGGCCAAACTGTCGCCGCAGAACGTCACCTATTTCACCCCCTTCGTGTCGCAGAACCCGACCGCGGTGTCGGAACTGCTCGACGCCATGCACGAGGAAAACGCCGAACTGCGCCAGTCCTGGGAGGAGAACAATCTGGAATATCTCGGCGCGGCGATCGGCATCGACGATTATCTGCTGATGACCAATTTCCCGGTCAATTCGCTGGACGATCTCAAGGGCAAGAAAATCGGCGCGCCGGGACCGGCGGTCAACTGGCTGAAAGGCACCGGAGCGATCGGCGTCTCCGGCAATCTGACGACCTATTACAACGAGATCAAAACCGGCGTTTATGACGGCGTCATCGTCTTTGCCTCGGCGGCGCTGCCGGGCAAGCTCTACGAGGTCGCCCCCTATATCACCCTTGTCGGTTTCGGTGCCCAATATGCCGGCGGCATCGCCGCCAACAAGGAATGGTTCGACGCCCAGCCTGAGGCGCTGCAAAACGCGCTGCGCGCCGGCGGCACGGCCCAACGCGAGGCCTACCACAAGGATCTCGACGCGGCTGTGGCCCAGGCGTTCCAGGTGATGCAGGCGAACGGCGCGACGATCACCGATGTCAGTCCGGAGTTCCGCGCCCAGTGGGCGGCCGGCATGGACAATGTGGCCAAGCAATGGGCGGCCCAGCTCGACGGTGCCGGCAAGCCGGGCACCAAGGTGCTGCAGGCCTATATGGACGCGATGCGCGCCGACGGCGCCGAGCCCGTGCGCGACTGGGACAAGGAATAGGCGGACCTGACACCCATCGCGACGCGCCGGGACCCGGGGCCCGGCGCGTCGTTGGAGTGACCATGCGCGTTCTCTTCAAGACAGCCGAACGTCTGATCGACGGCCTGACCATGACGCTCAACGTCATCGGCACGCTTTTGATCGTGGCGCTAATGGTGCTGATCAACAGCGACGTGATCGGCCGCGGCGTGTTTCTGTCGCCGATCTCCGGCGTGCCGGAAATCGTCAGCATGTCGATCGTCGCCATCGTCTTCCTGCAGGTGGCGCAGGCCTTCCGTATGGGACGTTTCACCCGCACCGACGCGCTGATCAACATCCTCGAACGGCGCGCGCCACGGCTGCGCGCGGCGCTTGAGCTCGTTTTCTGCGGCGCCGGCCTGTTCATCATCTGGGCGCTGTTCGCGGCCAGCCGGCCGCTTTTTGTCCAGGCCTATGAGCGTGGCACCTTCGTTGGCACTGTCGGCGATTTCATCGCCCCGACCTGGCCGGTGAAACTGATTGTGCTGATCGGCTGCGCGGCGCTGCTTCTGCAGCTCGCCATGGCCTTCATCCGCGCCGCGACGGCGCTGTGGACCGGTAAGCCTCTTGTCGCGGCGGAGGATGGGCATGACGCCGTTTGAAATCGGGCTTGCCGCGCTCGCGGTCATGGTGTTCCTCGTCTATATCGGCATGTATGTGCCACTCGCCCTGATGGTCGTCTCCTACGGCGCGGTGTGGATGATGAAGGGCTCGCCGTTGCTGGCCGGCAAGCTTTTGGCGCTGGCGGCGTCGGAGACAATTTCGAGCTATTTCTTCGGCGTGGTGCCGCTCTTCGTGCTGATGGGCTATATCGTGTCCGTCACCGGCATGGGGCGCGACGCCTTCGATGTCGCCAACCAGATGTTCCGACGCTTCCGCGGCGGGCTCGGCATCGGCACGGTGGGCGCCAATGCGATTTTCGCGGCGATCACCGGCATCTCCATTGCCTCTGCCGCGGTGTTCACGCGGCTCGCTGTGCCGGAGATGGCGCGCCACGGCTATACCAAGCGCTTCGCCGTCGGCGTGGTGGCCGGCTCCTCCGTGCTCGGCATGCTGATCCCGCCGAGCCTGCTCTTGATCCTCTACGGGCTGCTGACCGAACAGTCGGTGGGCGATCTGTTCATTGCCGGTGTCATTCCGGGCCTGCTGCTGGCGGCGATTTTCGGCGTCGGCGTTTACGCCATGGCGCGGTTCTGGCCGGGTTTCGTCGGCGAATACCTTTCGGACAGTGGTGAGCCGCTGTTGAGCGGCGCGGAGCTTGCCAAAAAGGGCTTTCCGATCGCGGCACTGATCGTGCTGGTGCTCGGCGGCATCTATACCGGCTGGTTCACGCCGATCGAAGCCGGCGCCGTCGGCTGCCTCGGCGCGATCGTCATCGGCCTGTTGCGGCGCTCCCTGAGCTGGCGGGACTTCTGGAGCGTGCTGACCGATACCGGGCTGGTCACGGCGTCGATCTGTTTCCTGATCGTCGCCGCGCAGATGTATTCCCGCATGCTGGCGCTGTCCGGGGCGCCGGCAGAATTCGGCCAATTCGTCGCCACCGCCGATATCGGCTTCTGGGGCGTGGTGATCGCCTATGTGGTGCTCGTCATCGTCATGGGCACGATCCTCGATTCCTCGTCGATCATGCTGATCCTGGTGCCGCTGATGCTGCCGGTGATCCAGCTGATGAACATCGATCTCATCTGGTTCGGCATCGTCACGGTGCTGGCTGTCGAGATCGGGCTGCTGACGCCGCCTTTCGGCATATCCGTCTTCGTCATCAAATCCGCGTTGAACGACGCCACCGTCACGCTGGGCGACATCTTCGCAGGCGCCGCGCCCTTCGCGCTGATGATGCTGATCGTGCTGGCGCTGGTGTTGGCGTTTCCGATGCTCGCGACAGGACTGCTTTGAAACAGGGAGAAACCATGATGCCGCGCCGAATTGTCGATCTGTCCCAGCCGCTGGAAGCGGAGATCGCGTCCGATCCGCCGCCCATGCTGCCGAAGATCACCTATATGGATCACCGGCAGACCGCCGAGCAGGTGATGGCTTTTTTCCCGGGCCTGAAAAAGGAGGAGCTTCCGGGCGGTGAGGGCTGGGCGGTCGAAATGCTGCAGATGACCACCCACAACGGCACCCATATGGACGCGCCCTACCACTACCATTCGACCATGGACAAGGGCGAGCGGGCGATCACCATCGACGAGGTGCCGCTCGACTGGTGTTTTCAGCGGGGCGTGAAACTGGATTTCCGGCATTTCGACGACGGCTATGTGGTGACCGCCGCTGATGTCGAGGCCGAGCTCAAGCGCATCGGCCACACGATCGAGCCGCTCGACATCGTCGTCGTCAACACTTCCGCCGGCACGGCTTACGGCGCGCCCGACTATCTGATGAAGGGCTGCGGCATGGGGCGCGAAGCGACGCTCTATCTGCTGGAGCGCGGCGTGCGCGTCACCGGTACCGACGCCTGGAGCTGGGACGCGCCTTTCGCGCTGACGGCCAGGGAATATGCCCGCACGGGCGACGCCTCGATCATCTGGGAAGGCCACCGCGCCGGCATGGAGATCGGCTATTGCCATATGGAGAAGCTCGGCAATCTGGAAAGCCTGCCGCCGACCGGCTACGAGATCGCCTGCTTCCCCTACAAGATCAAAGGCGGCTCGGGTGGCTTCACGCGCGCCGTCGCCATTTTTCAGGAATAGGAGCACATCATGGCCCGCAAGACGGACAAGGTCATCATCACCTGCGTGGTGACCGGCGGCATCCACACGCCGACGATGTCGGAACACCTGCCGGTGACGCCCGACGAGATCGCCGCCCAATCGATCGAGGCCGCCGAGGCCGGCGCGTCGATCATCCATCTTCATGCGCGCAACCCGGAGGACGGACGGCCGACGCCGGACCCGGACGTCTTCATGCGGTTCCTGCCGCGCATCAAACAGGCGACCGACGCGGTCATCAACATCACCACCGGCGGCGGGCTCGGCATGACGGTGGAGGAGCGGCTGGCCGCGCCGCTGCGCGCCGAGCCGGAAATGTGCTCGCTCAATATGGGCTCGATGAATTTCGCCCTGCATCCGCTGGCCAAGCGCTATCCGGCCTTCAAGCATGACTGGGAGAAGCCGTTCCTGGAAGCGAGCGAGGACTTCATTTTCCGCAACACCTTCCGCGACATCCGCCTGATCCTGGAGCGTCTCGGCGAGGGCTGCGGCACGCGCTTCGAGCATGAATGCTACGATATCGGCCATCTCTACAATCTCGCTTATTTCGTCGATGCCGGGCTGATCAAGCCGCCCTTCCTGGTGCAGTCGATCTTCGGCATTCTCGGCGGCATCGGCGCCGAGATGGAAAATGTGATGATCATGAAACAGACCGCCGACCGGCTGTTCGGAGACGATTATGTCTGGTCGGTGCTGGCCGCCGGACGGTTTCAGATGCCTTTCGTCACTCAGGCGGCAATGCTCGGCGGCAATGTGCGGGTGGGGCTTGAGGATTCGCTTTATATCGGGCGCGGCGAACTCGCCACTTCCAATGCCGAACAGGTGCGCAAGATCCGCACCATTCTGGAAGAGCTCGGCATGGCCGTCGCATCGCCCGACGATGCGCGGGCCATTCTGGATCTCAAGGGCGGCGACCGGGTCAAGTTCTAGCGAGCGGGGAGGAGAATGGCGATGACGGAATGGCCTTCGGAGGCGGTGGTGCGGTTCGACTGCAAGGGCAGGGCGGTCGGCAAGATGCGCAACGAACTGGATGTCGCCATGGTCCAGCCCTTCGAAGAGCGCTTCGAACTGGCGACCGACGAGGGCGCATTTCACGGCGGCGACGCTACCGCCCCACCGCCGCTGGCGCTGTTTGTCGGCGCGCTCACCGGCTGCATCATGACGCAGATCCGCGCCTTCGCCAAACGGCTGAAGGTCGAACTCAACGATCTCGACGTCGAGACCCGGGTGCACTGGCAGTGGCGCGCTGTCGGTCGCGTTTACGAGACCGCGCCGAAGCACTTCGAGATCGACGTCATGATCGACAGTCCGGACCCTGAGGAGCGGGTGGTCGAGCTGATCGAGACGGCCAAACGCGGCTGCTTCATCGAACAGACGCTGGGCGTGTCCAACACCATCCGCCATCGGATGAAGACGGTGGAGGGCTGGCGGGAAGTGTAGCGCGGCTCGCCCGGCCGGCCATCCCGGCCAGCGCAAACATGCGGTGGACCCGGCTACCGTCCCCGGTATTCGTGCTGGAGGATGCCCATGATCCAATCGTCGTGCCACGCACCGGCGACCCATGCGGCTTGCCGTTCCGTTCCTTCATGGACGAAACCGCATGCGCGGTAGCAGCGGATAGCCCTCTCGTTGTAGGCGAGGACTCGCAAGTCCACGCGGTGCAGCTCCAGTTTATCGAAGGCGTGATCAAGCATGAGGCCGACCGCCGCCCGTCCAATTCCACGGCCGAGGTCACGCGGGTGCAGCAGGCCAAGCGCAAGGCGCGCGCGGCGGTCCGTTTCGTTGATATCGTCGAGACGACCCTGGCCGACGAGGCGCCCGTCCGCCTCTATCACCCAGGCGCATGGATGGTTGACAAGGTGCCGGTACCAGGCTTCGGCGCGATCACGCGTCATCTTTGGCAGATGCTCGGGGTCGCCTCCGTACATGCGGACGATCTCGGATGAAAAGCCGAAGGCAAGACGCAGGTCTATGTCGTCGACTCGTGGCTTTCTAAGGATTACTTTTGGGGCTTGCGACACGTTTCTTTCATTACTGACGCCCGCAATACCCGCGAGCGGGATGAGAGTACCACATCGGCCAACCCGCTTCCTCAACGCTAACGGATGTTGGTCTTTCGGGACAATCTGATGTTCGACATAATATAACTCCTGATGTGAGACTCGCGTCTTGCAAACGCAACCAATCCGAACGCGCATCCGGCCCGGCGTGGAAGGCGATGACGGCGGCGTCGGCTTAAGAAATGTGCCGGCGGCCGCCATGCTTGTTCGGTTGCGGCCGCTCTCGCGCCGGCGTGCAGAACAACGCTTTTCAGAGCCCTATGACAGGTAACGCCGCAGCGTTGCCGCCGTTCCGTCGCGCAGCAGCGACCGCAACGCGGCGTCGAAGGCCGTGCGAAAGGCGGCGGCATCGGCCACGTCTCCATAGACGGCGCGCATGTCGAGCCAGATGCCGGGGTCGTCGCGGGCGCGCAGCGCCCTTGATTGCAGGTCCGGCCAGACCGGATCGTTTGGCGCGATCCCGCGCCCATCCTCGTCGTGGCCCATGCAATAGCGGCACCACAGCGCGCTTTCCAATGCGAGCCCGGCGATGGAGCCGCCCTTTTCGAGATTGTCGCGGATCGACGGAACGATGAATTTCGGCTGGCGGTTGGAGCCGTCCAGGCATAGCCGGCGCAACGTGTCCTCGACCCGCGGATTGGCGAAGCGCTTGCGGACCGTTGCCAGATAGTCGCGCGTCGACGTGCCCGGAACCGGTGGTACGACGGGTAGGATCTCCTCGGTTTCGGCCTTCTCCAGAAAACCACCGACCAAAGGATGCGCCATCGCATCGTGGGCGAATTCCAGCCCGAGCAGGCTGCCGGCATAGGCGATAATCGCGTGGCCACCGTTGAGAATGCGGATCTTCATCGCTTCGAACGGCGCGACGTCGGCGACGAACTCGACGCCGACCCGTTCCAGCGCCGGCCGTCCGCTGCCGAACGAATCCTCGAGAACCCATTGCCGGAACGGCTCACAGAAGACCGGCCGTGTGTCTTCGATCCCGAACGTGTCGGCAAGAGCGGCAATGCGCTCAGGCGTCGTTGCCGGCGTGATGCGGTCGACCATGCCGTTCGGGAAACGCGCCTCCGACAGGATCCATGCGGCCAGCGTCCTGTCCTGCGCCTCGGCAATGCCGACGACGAGCTTGCGAGTGACGTCGCCATTGTGCGGAAGATTGTCGCAGCACATCACGGTGAAAGCCGGCAGGCTGGCGGCGCGGCGATGGCGCAGACCGGCGACGATGGCGCCGAAGGCGGTTGTCGGCGCGTTCGGATTGGCGATGTCCGCTTTGAGAGCCGGATGGTCCAGGTCGGGGTTCCCGGCCGTATCGAGAAAGTAGCCGCCCTCCGTAACGGTCAGCGAGACGATGCGGATCCCCGGGTCGGCCATGGCTGTGCGCAGCGGCCCGTGATGCGGCGCGACGTCGACGAAGCCGGTCATCGCGCCGCAGATGCGGGCGCTTTCCGTATCCGCATCCTGTTCGACGACGGTAAACAGCCAGTCCTGGGCGCTCAGATCGGTCCGCATGGCGGCATCGGCGGGCAGCACGCCGGCGCCCAGAATGCCCCAGTCATGGCCTGAGCCCGTCGCCATCAGGTCATCGAGATAGACCGCCTGGTGGGCGCGGTGGAAGTTGCCGATACCGATATGCAGGATGCCCGCCGTCACGGTGCTGTGATCGTGGCGCGGAACGTGGATCCGCGCATCCAGGTTGCCCATGGTCTCCATCGACAGCCGCATCAGCTCATCCACTGTCCGCCATCGACATTAAAACATTGCGACACGATGTAGTCGGCCTCCTCCGTGGCGAGAAAGACCGCCATGCCGGTCAGGTCTTCGGCGCGGCCCATACGGCCATGGGGCACCGCGTCGCCGACTTCTTTTTTCTTCTGCCCGAGCGGCTTGTTTTCATATTTGGCGAAGAGGGCGTCGACGCCGTCCCAATGGGCGCCGTCGACGACGCCGGGCGCGATCGCATTGACGTTGATCCCATGCGCGATCAGGTTCAGCCCGGCAGACTGCGTGAGACTGATGACCGCCGCCTTCGAGGCGCAATAGACCGCGACGAGCGGCTCGCCGCGGCGGCCGGCCTGCGAGGCCAGGTTGATGATCGTGCCGCCGCCGCCACGGTCGATCATGTGTCGGGCCACCGCCTGCATGGTAAACAGCACGCCGGCAACATTGATGGCGAATACTCGCTCATAGTCGGCGCGTTCGATGTCCACGATCGGTGCGGCGGTGAAAATGGCGGCGTTGTTGATCAAGATGTCGATGCGGCCGAAGTGCGCGAGCGTTTCGGCGACGGCGGCATCGATGCTGTCCTGCCGGGTCACGTCCATCGCCACGGCGATGGCCGCACTCCCGATATCGCGCGCCGCGGCGCGTGCGCCATCGATATCGACATCGGCAATGGCGACCCGTGCGCCCTCCTTTACATAGGCCTTCGCGAAGGCCAGTCCGATGCCGCGCGCGGCGCCGGTGATAAGGGCGCATTTGTCGGCAAGCCGCGTCATGCGATGCGCTGCCCGTCCTGGCCGAAACGGTGGATCTGATCCTCCTTCGGCGTCATATAGATCGTGTCGCCATGGTGAAGATCGACGTCGCCGCCGGCGCGCACCGTGATCGGGTCGGCATGACCGTCGGTGTGGACGCGGAAGAACGTGTCCGATCCGAGATGTTCCGAGACCCCGACGGTTCCCTTCCATGTGCCTTCGGTGGCCGACGGCACGATGTGCTCGGGCCGGATGCCAATCGTGTGCGCATTGTGTTTCTGCGCCTCGGCACCGGTGAGGAAGTTCATTTTCGGACTGCCGATAAAGCCGGCGACGAACAGATTGCGTGGGGTCCGGTAAAGGTCGAGCGGCGCGCCGACCTGCTCGATGACGCCGGCCTGCAGCACGACGATCTTGTCGGCCATGGTCATCGCCTCGACCTGATCGTGCGTAACGTAGATCATGGTGGTGGCGAGGCGCTGGTGCAACTCGCTGATCTCAAGGCGCATGCCGACCCGCAACGCCGCGTCGAGATTCGACAGCGGCTCGTCGAACAGGAAGGCGGCCGGCTCGCGCACGATGGCGCGGCCGATGGCGACGCGCTGGCGCTGACCGCCGGAGAGCTGCCCCGGTCTGCGGTCGAGATAGTCCGTCAGGTTCAGCACTTTCGCGGCGTCTTCCACGCGCCTGTTCTGCTCGTCCGTTTCAAGGCCGGCCATGCGCAGCGGGAAGGCGATGTTCTTGCGCACGCTCATATGCGGATAGAGCGCATAGGACTGAAACACCATCGCCAGCCCACGCTTCGCAGGCGGCACGTCCGTGGCGTCCCGGCCGCCGATCGAAATCTGGCCGGACGTCACATCCTCCAACCCGGCGATCAATCTCAGAAGCGTGGATTTCCCGCAGCCCGACGGCCCGACGAAGACGACGAACTCGCCATTGACGATTTCCAGCCCGAGGGGCGGGATGACATTCACGTCGCCAAAACTCTTGGTGACGTTTTCCAGTACGATGTGTCCCATATCGATTCCTCACTTCACCGCGCCGAAGGTCAGGCCGCGGACCAGTTGTTTCTGGCTGAACCAGCCCAGGATCAGGATCGGCGCAATCGCCATGGTCGAGGCCGCGCTGAGCTTGGCGTAGAACAGGCCCTCGGGGCTCGAATAGCTGGCGACGAACGCCGTCAGCGGAGCCGCCTTTGCCGCCGTCAGGTTCAAGGTCCAGAACGCCTCGTTCCAGGCCAGGATGATGTTGAGAAGCAGCGTCGAGGCGATCCCGGGCACCGCCATCGGCGTCAGCACGTAGAGGATCTCCGCGCGCAGGCTGGCGCCGTCCATGCGGGCTGCCTCCAGGATATCACCCGGAATCTCGCGGAAATAGGTAAACAGCATCCAGATGATGATCGGCAGGTTGATCATGGTGAGCACGATCACCAAGCCGATCCTGGTATCCAGCAGGCCGAGGTCGCGGAAAATCAGGTAGATCGGCACCAGGACGCCCACTGCCGGAAGCATCTTGGTCGACAGCATCCACATCAGGATGTCCTTGGTGCGCTTGGCCGGGACGAACGCCATCGACCACGCCGCCGGGATGGCGATCACCAGGCCGATGACGGTGGACCCGACCGAAATCACCACCGAGTTCCAGAAGTGCAGAAAGTAATTGGAGCGCTCCTGAACGGTGACGTAGTTTTCCAGCGTCCAGTCGAAATTGAGGAACAGAGGCGGGTCGGCGATCGCCTGCGCCTCGGTCTTGAAACTGGTCAGGACGGTCCACAGGATTGGAAAGAAGATCAGCAGTCCGATCGCCCAGCCGGCGGCGGTGACAATGATCCTTTGGCGTGTCGTGGTTGCGCGAGCCATGTCGTCCCCCTCAAACGTCCAGGTTCCGGCCAATCATGCGCATCAGGAAGATCGCGACGATATTGGCCAGGATGATGGCGAAGACGCCGCCGGCCGAACCAAGCCCGACGTCGAATTGCAGCAGCGACTGCGCGTAGATCAGATAGGTCAGATTGGTCGATGCGGTTCCGGGGCCACCATGGGTTGTCACCAGGATTTCGGCGAAGATCGCCAGCAGGAAAATCGTCTGGATGAGGATGACGACGGTGATCGCCCGCGCCATGTGCGGCAGCATGATGAAAAAGAAACGGCTGAACGGGCCCGCGCCGTCCATCTCGGCGGCCTCCAACTGTTCGCTGTCAAGCGACTGCAGCGCGGTCAGCAAAATCAGGGTGGCGAAGGGCAGCCATTGCCAGGCCACGATCAGGATGATGGAGGCAAGCGGCGCGTGGGCGAGGAAGTCGAACGGTTCGAGCCCAAGCCCCTCGGCCAGATGGGCAAAGAGCCCGTTGACCGGATTCATGAACATATTCTTCCAGACCAGTGCGGACACCGTGGGCATCACGAAGAACGGCGCGATCACCAGGATGCGGACGATGCCCTGACCCCAGATCGGCTGGTCAAGAAGCAGCGCGAGAAGCGTGCCGCCGACAATCGTGATCACGAGAACGCCGACCACCAGCAGCAAGGTGTTGACGATCGCTGCGTTGAAGGCCGGATCGGTGAAGAAGAACATGTAGTTCTCCAGCCCGATGAACGGCGTCGGTCCCGGCATCAGCAGATTGTAGCGCAGAAGCGAGAAATAGATCGTCAGTCCAAGCGGGATGAGCATCCATCCCAGAAGCAGCAGCACCGCCGGAGAAATCATCAGCCGTGCCGCGGCGCGAGAGTGTTGCGTCGCCATTGCCCCGGTCTCTTGTTTGCGTCATTCGGGAAGGTACCGGCGCCCGCCAGCCGGGCGCCGGTCCTGGGAGGAGAGCCCGCTAGTCGATATAGCCGGCCCGCTTCATCTCGCGCTGGGCGAGGTTTTGCGCGTTCGCCAGCGCCTGCTCGGCCGAGATCTGCCCGGCGAGCGCCGCCGCGAATTGCTGACCCACGGCCGTCGCGATGCCCTGGAACTCGGGGATGGCCACGAACTGCACGCCGACATAGGGCACCGGATCGACCGTCGGGTTGGTCGGGTCGGCCGAATTGATGCTGTCAAGCGTCATCTTCGCGAACGGCACCTTCTGGTACTCCGGGTTCTCGTAGAGCGAGGTCCCGGTGCCGGGCGGTACGTTGGCCCAGCCTTCGTTCTCCGCGACGAGCGCCAGATAGTCCTTCGAAGTCGCCCATTCGACGAATTTCTTCGCCGCCTCTTCCTGCTGCGTTCCGGCCGGGATCGCCAGCGACCACGCCCACAGCCAGTTGCCGCGCTTGCCAAGGCCGTTATCCGGCGCGAGCGCGAAACCAACCTTGTCGGCGACGGTCGAGTTGTCGGCATCGGTCACGAAGGAGGCGGCGACGGTCGCATCGATCCACATCGCGCATCTGCCCTGCTGGAACAGCGCGAGGTTTTCGTTGAAACCGTTCGACGAGGCGCCGGGAGGACCGGCATCCGCCATCAGGTCGAGATAGAAATTGAGCGTGTCGGCCCAAGGCTGGGTGTCGAATTGCGGGTTCCAGTTCTCGTCGAACCAGCGCGCGCCGAAACTGTTCGAGGTGGCCGTCAGAAAGGCCATATTCTCGCCCCAACCCGGCTTGCCGCGCAGGCAGATGCCGTAGATCTCGCCGTCCTTGTCGGTGATTTTGCGCGCCGCGTCGGCGATGAACTCCCATGTGGGAGCGTCCGGCATGTCGAGCCCGGCATTTTCGAACAGGTCCGTACGGTACATCACCATCGAGCTTTCGCCGTAGAACGGCGCGGCATAGAGCGTGCCGTCGACGGTCAGGCCGCCGCGGATCGCCGGCAGGAGATCGTCGACATCATAGTCTTCCGACAGGTCGTTAAGCGACACCAGCCAGCCCTGCTTGCCCCAGATTGGGACCTCGTAGGTGCCGATGGTCATGACGTCGAACTGCCCGCCGCGGGTCGCGATGTCCTGAGTGACGCGCTGGCGCAGGACATTTTCCTCCAGCGTGACCCATTCCACGTCGATATCGGGATTTTTCGCTTTGAAATCGTCGGTCAGGCCCTGCATGCGGATCATGTCGCCATTGTTCACTGTGGCGACGGTGACCGTTGTCTGGGCGCTTGCTGTTGCGGTCAGCGCAAAGGCTGCGCACGCGCTCAAAAGCGCGCTCGAACGAATGCTCATGGACTCCTCCCTATTGTGAGCACTTGCTTATGCAATGAGCATTTACTCACATATCGGCATGGTTTGTCAACCCATCGCGTTCGTTTTCTGCTGGCAGGCGGTCAGGTGGCGTCGGGCAGCAGTGCTGTGGCCGTCGCTTCGTCGGTGATCAGGCTGTTGACGATCCGGCCTTGCAGTGCGGCGCGCAGGGCCGGGAGTTTCCTCTCCCCTGCTGCGATTGCGAAGGTCAGCCGTTGCTCCGACGGATCGATACGGACTCCCGCGGTGCGGCGGTTCGTTCCGACGGTCAGATACCGCCCAGCCGCGTCATAGGCCCAGCCGGCGATCTCGCCCACCGCGCCGGCCCGCTGCAATTCGTACAACTCGTCGCGATTGGCGAAGCCGTCTTTGAGAAGCGGCGGCTCAGCCGAGAGTTCGCCCACGCCGACAAAAACGACGTCGGCGGTTTCGGCCAGTTGACGGGCCCGTTTGACGGGCGCCAGCGACAGGAACAGATCGCGTTCTTCGGGAGTTGACGCGATGACCGGCAGAGGCATGGGATAATGCGGCGCCTTGACCTTGTCGGCAATGCGCATAATCACGTCGAAAAACGACGCCGAACCGTCCGGCGCGATGTTTCCGTTGAGGGAGACGATCCGGTGTTGCGGGCAGTCCATGGCCGGCAACTCCTCGACGGTTGCGCGCAGCGTCCGTCCGGTTCCAAGCGCGATCACAAGAGGGTCATCGGCCATGAGCACGCGCTCCATCTCCGACGCGGCGATGGGCGCCAACGATCGCAGCGGGTCGGACCCTTGTCCCGGCCCGGGCGCGACCCGGCATTTTTTGAGACCGTATGTGCGGCGCAGAGCGGTCTCGAGTTCGAGACAATGGGAGACTCGGTGCTCGAGGCGGACCTGGACAAGCCCTTCCGCCATCGCCTTCGACACGAGCCTTTGGGCGCGCTGCCGGGAGATGCCGAGTTCGCGGGCGATCTGATCCTGCGTCTTGCCGCCGACATAATAGAGCCATGCCGCCCGGGCCGCCTCGTCCAGCGAGGCCGCATCGTTGCTTTGCGCTTTTTGTTCGTTCATATCGTCGGTCTTGGCTTCCTGAGTTCCGGTCTAAGGGTAAAGAAATCGTCGAAGGAGGCAAAGACCCGGTCCGCTTGTGCGCCTGACACAATCGCCGGCGAGAGCGTCTTGAGATGCGAGCCGCCGATGAAGTGCCAGACCTCCATGCCCGCCGCCCGCGCCGCAGCGACACCGTTGGCGCTGTCCTCGATAACGAGCGTGCGCTCCGGTTCGGCGCGCATCTTTTCGGCGGCGCGCAGGAACAGGTCGGGCGCCGGTTTGCCGCTGCGCACTTCCGATGCGGTCGTCGTCCGCCCCTCGAAAAGCCCGGTCAGCCCGACGATCTGCAGCGATTGGCGCAGGCGCGGCGCGCTGGAACTGGTCGCCAGGCAATAGGGCCGCTTCAGCGCGGCCAGCACCGGCCTGACACCGGGCATGATCACCAGTTCCCGTTCGAACGCGTCAAGCAGGCGGGTGCGATAGTCGGCTTCGAAGGTCGCCGGCAGGTCGACGCCGAATTGCCGTTGGATCGTTTCCAGAACAACCGGATAGCTGCGCCCGAGGAAATGGCGGGCGACATAGTCGAGATCGATATCGATCCCGCGCGCCGTCATCTCCCGGACAAGCATGCGCGCGCTGATGACTTCGCTGTCGATCAGCACGCCGTCGCAGTCAAAGATGACCAGGTCGATGTCGCGCATATCCGTTCCCGAGGGAGAACCCGTGTAGCGGATCGCGGCCGGGCTGTCGATTGCAAATGCGGGGCGCAGGAGGTGGCGTTTGCGATAGCGATGTCGCGCATGTCGTGCTTTGCGGGGCCGCGGGGTGACCACGCGCTGGACGCAACGGAATGATCTGTAAAGAACTGGAGCTCACATCTAGGGGTCTTCCCTTGTCGTTAGAATACTGGACGCGCTGTCCTCGCCTTTCAGTGTTTGCCTGGCCACAAGCTCGGCTGGGGCGTCCAGGAGATCGGCAAACGTCTGGGAAAACAAAATCGGTCTGTCGAATTTGCGGCAGAGGGCCTCGATGCGGGCCGCGACGTTTACAGCTTGCCCCAGGACCGTGAAGTCGATGCGTGTCAATGATCCAATGTTGCCATAAAGGACCTCGCCGACATGCATCCCGATACCGAAATGGAGATCGAGGGGCGGATCCGCCTCCCGCGCCGCTTGCAGGGCTTGCTGCCCGGCGGTCAAGGCGTTCTCGCACACTCGCGCCGCGTTCAGACTGTTGTCGGTCGGAAAAACAGCCAGGACCCCGTCGCCCATGAACTTGAGAATTTCACCTCCATTGGCTTCGACGGCGCCGGCAATGGCCTCAAAGTACCTATTTGCGAGGGCCAGGGCGGCCTCGGATCCAATGCGATTGTTGAGGCTGGTCCAGTCCCTGATGTCGCTGACGAGAATGGCCGCATTGATCTTCTCGATATGACCTCTGGTGATCTGACCGGCGAGCACGCGCTGACCGGTTCGTGCGCCCAGATATGCTTCGGCAACGGCGCGCGATATGTGCCGGAGACTGAACACCTCGATGATCGGGGCCAACACGGAAGCGATTTTGGTAAAATGGGCTAAGTCAACATTCGCGAAGCCTTCTTCGAAATCCGTTGCAATGACCATGATGGCGACTGCTCCGTCGGAAAACTCCAGCGGAAGACCAAAATAGTCCGTACAGCCACGTCTCTTGAGTTCGTGAAGAGACGTGTGATCGGTGTCCGGGAGTGCGGCGGTCAGACGCTTTCTGAAGGGTTCACGGGTTCGCCTGATGATCTCAAATGGACTGCCCTTATAGAAAGGCCGTCCTTCAAGTCCGTGTAGCGATTCGATTTGACTTTGGGATCTGGCTTCCCTCTCCCAAGTGGATGTGACGGCGGTTACGAGGGGATGGAGCGTCCGCATCGCCAGGCGAAGTCTCCACACGGGAGCCCCGGACGTCAGCATCCGGCGCCCGAGTTGCCCAACGAGATCGTCCAGATCCGCGGAAAACCGACCCTCGTCCAATACCCATTCGACGATGGGGTCCGCATCCCAATCCGATGCTCTGTCACTGCGTTTTCTTTCAGGCATGAACTTGAACTGAATGATGAGGAGCCGATTGTGCACTTATAGCTTGGTGTGAATGACTTGAACGAAACTTTCTCAGTCACGTGTCCTTCGATGCCGAGAAAAGCATGAAAAGGCTCATCCGAACTTCCGAGAGATCATTGACATCGGACAGCCGCCTGATGGCAACAAATAGCGCACTCTTGTCGTGCTTCATCGGCCGCGGATGTCGCACATGGTAAGGTCATTTGATGCGGTTCCGGGCTTGACGTTTGCCGCGGCAGCACCCGGCGGCCTGCATTGGAAGACCTTCATGAAGGCACGCATCTTGCGTCGTGTTCGACCGATATGGCCCACCCGAAAAGCTGTCGCCAAGCAAAACGCAATTCCGCTAGGACACCTGCCCGCTGTTGCTTGGAGCCAACGCGTCTCGAAGCAAAACCGGGAGAAATGCATCCTTGGCGCCTTGCAGCCGGTCGATGCCCCAGATTGCCTCGAATGTCACCTCGGCGGTCGCGAAATAGCTGATCGAGCCGAACAGTTGAATGGTGACCACGGTTTGCTCGTTGAGGGTCGATTGCCGCCACTGCGGCGTTGCGGCGACAAGCGCGACGCTGTCATCGAGGAAGCGCCTGAGATACCATTTCCGGCTGGTGCGGGCACGATCCAGATTGTCCAGCAATTCTCTCGCGATCAGGCGGGCATCGAGAGGCACCTCCTGCATGTGGCCATGCAGTTTTTCCAGATAGATGCGCAGTTTTTGTTCACCGGTGCCGGTGTGGGCGGCGACGGTTGCCATGATGGCTTCCAGACGCGCTGCAACACCCTCGAAGACCTCGCCATAAAGCGCCTCTTTGGTTCTGAAATGGTACAGAACCGATTGTTTTGTCAGGCCGAGTTCATCCGCAACATCGGCCAGGGAGACGCCGTAATACCCGCGCTGGGCAAACAGCCGGAGAGCCGTGTCGATGAATTTTTGCTTTGAAGAATTGTCCGGTCGGGCCATGTCCGCATCTTACCACGCTATTGACAACTTACCAGTCGTCAAGTAGGAACTTACCAATCGGTAAGTTGGAAAGGGAGGACCGCATGTCCGTGCACATCGAGAAAGACGGCGATGTCTGGACCATCGTCAACGACCGCCCCGAGGCGCGCAATGCCGTCGACACTGACCACGCGGTCGCTCTGGTCGAAGCCTTTCGTGAATTTGACGACGGTGCGGCCAAGGTCGCCGTGTTCTGGGGCAAAGGCGGGCATTTCTGCGCCGGCTGGGACCTGAAACTGGCCGCAAGCCTTCAGGATCCGGAGAAGCGCGAAGCCTATTTCGATACGCTTGCCTTTCCCGTCGGCCACGCCCCGTCAGAGCGCGGGCCGCTCGGACCCTCGCGTATGGAACTGTCCAAACCCGTCATCGCTGCGATCGAAGGTGCTGCTGTGGCGGGCGGTATGGAACTGGCGCTCTGGTGCGACATTCGCGTGATGGCCGAAACCGCCTTTCAAGGCGTGTTTTGCCGGCGATGGGGCATCACCCTGATGGACGGCGGTTCGGTCCGCCTGCCGCGCCTTGTGGGGCAGGGACGAGCGCTCGAAATCGCACTGACGGGCCGCAAGGTGCAGGCGGAGGAGTGCGAGCGCATCGGGCTTTGCGAAAAAGTGGTGCCAGAGGGTGAAGCCCGCGATGCCGCCGAGGCGATGGCACGCGAAATCGCCCGTTTCCCGCAAGAGGCGGTGCGGGCCGACCGCCGCTCGATCATCGAAACGCGCGGCATGGCTGTGCGCGACGGGTTGAAAGTGGAGTTTGCGAACGGGCTCGAGGCGATCCGGCGTGAAGGCACGGCAGGCGCCGCGCGTTTCCGCGACGGCGCCGGCCGCCACGGCTATTTCGAAAACATCTGAGGAGAGCAACGTCATGGAACGCAGCACGGAAATCTCTCTCCTGGAAGAGCTGCAAGGGTTGAAGGACAGCGGCCGGTTCTTCCTCGATGAGACGGTCCACTCATCGCCGATCACGCGCTACGCGGATGCGGGACGCTTTGAGGCCGAGGTGACAGACATTTTCCGCAAGACGCCGCTGATTGCCGCCCATGCGAGCGAGTTGCCGGAACCGGGCAGCTTTCTGACGCGCCGCGTCGCCGGGCTGCCTGTTCTCATGACTCGCGACAGGCAAGGAGCGGCCCACGCCTTTCTGAACGTGTGCCGCCACCGGGGCGCGCGGCTGGTGGACGCGCCGAGCGGATGCAAGCACGTTTTCTCCTGCCCCTACCACGCTTGGACATACAGCAGCACGGGCGCGTTGCGTGGTGTGCCGCATCAGAAGCCGGGCTTCCCCGGCATCGATCGCACGGAGTATGGCCTCAAGCGCCTTCCTGCCGCGGAGCGGCTGGGGCTTGTCTGGATCGTTGCAGATCCGGAGGCCGCGCCGGATTTCGATGCGCATGTCGCGCCCATCGCCGATGACTTTGCCTGGTTCGGCATGGAACAACTCGGCGTCGCCCGCAGCTAGACCACGGAGAAGCGTGCCAACTGGAAGCTGCTTGTCGAAGGCGGTATCGAGGCCTATCACTTCAAGGTCGCGCATAAAGCGACCATCGGCCCGCATTTCCTCGACAACCTGTCGAGCTATCAGTGGCTCGGTCCGCATATGCGCTCGGTTCTGCCGCGCGAATCGCTGCCCAAGCTTGCGGGGGTGCCGCATGAGGAATGGTCCATTCGCGATCACGCCAACGTTCTCTACACCCTGTTTCCGCTCGACCAGTTTCTGTTGATGCAGGACCACGTTGCCTGGATCGCACTGCGTCCCGTGGCTTGCGATCGCACCGAAATTCGCCTGACGACACTCGCACCGCGCGGGGAGATCACGCCGGAGCGTAAGAAGCACTGGGCGCGCAATCACGCCATCACCACCGCGACGCTCGAGGAGGATTTCGACCTCAACGAAGCTGTGCAGGACGGCGTTGACAGCGGCGCCAACCAGGCCCACACCTTCGGTCGTTATGAAGGCGCGCTCCACAGTTTCAATCGGCAAGTCGAAGCAAAGCTGGGTCGGTGATCGGCCTTCTGTTGCCGCGGTCGCTGAGGACACCGTCGTGGCGTGCTTCGGGTGGTTGTTGCACCGATGTATCTGAGGTACCTGTTGCTGCAAGACGCGTGAGGGTGCCCGGTGGACGTTTTGAGCATGAAGACGGCTATTCTGTTCGACTGCGAATTTGTTTGCCTGGAAGGCTCTCAACGGCGGTACTGGTGCGCGGCCCATGACCCCGACCCGGTGATCGCTCAAATCGGCGCGGCGAAGCTTGGCCTGGAAGGCGATTTCCCGATCCTCGACACTTTCATGGCCTATGTCGTGCCAGTGGACCGATACGGCCGCAGATACCCGCTCGATCCTTTTTTCACCAAGCTGACGGGGATCACGGAAGCAGCGATACAGGCCGAGGGCATCATGTTGCGGGATGCCCTGCAGCGCGTCGATCGCTTCTCCCAGGGCGCGCGGTTCTGGTCCTGGGGCAAGGACGAACTGAATATGGTCGCAATCAGTTGCTATGTGGCGGGAATTCAGCCCTCAATACCGGCTCATCGGTTTGACAACGCGGTGAAACTTCTCTTGGCGGCCGGGATGCCGATTGAGGATCTGGCGAGGACGCCGAGCAGCAAGCTTGCCGACTACTATGGTGTCGAGCACCCGCCTCTGCGTGGCCACGATGCCCGCGACGATGCCCTGTCCGTCGCGTATGCGCTGCAACATCTCCCGACGGTCGGGAAGCTGGACCCGGAAGTCTTCGACCGTTCGCCTTGAGGCTGTCGCGGTTCACTTCGCCAGAAGGCGGCTGCCGCTTTCAACGGGGCTTCAGCGCCGGCAAATCGCGATGACGTTGTCGATGACCTCTGCCGTTTGACCGGACGGGCCGCGCGCCGTGCTTTTGATTGGTAAGGCGGGCTTGTGCGCCTATGTTTGACGCAGGAGGAGCCGCTGCCCCTGTTGTGGAACGGTGGTTTGCTGGCTCTGGCAGCGATGAAAGTAGGCTGTAACATGTCCACATCACGGGAGCGGCTGAACGGGATGAACAAAGTCTTTCCTCTGGAAGGGAAGCGAGTCTTTGTCGCCGGCCATCGCGGGATGGTCGGTTCGGCTTTGGTTCGCCGGCTCAAATCGGAAAACTGCTCGATACTTACGGTCGGCCGGTCAAATGTTGACCTGCGGAACCAGGCGGCGGTGTTCGCCCATCTCCAGGAGACGCGGCCGGATGCCACTGTTCTTGCGGCAGGGCGGGTCGGTGGAATCTTGGCTAATGATGCTTATCCGGCAGAATTCCTCCATGATAATCTGGCCATTGAGACAAATGTCATCCAGGGGTCATTCGAGGCCGGTGTGAAACGGCTTCTGTTTCTCGGGTCGTCTTGCATCTACCCAAAACAGGCCAGGCAACCGATGCGAGAGGAGGCTTTGCTCACCGGGCCACTGGAACCTACCAACGAGTGGTATGCCGTCGCAAAAATAGCCGGCCTCAAACTATGCGAGGCCTATCGGCGACAGTATGGTGTCGACTATGTTTCGGCCATTCCGTGCAATCTGTATGGTCCTGGGGACAATTTCGACCCTCAGAAAAGCCACGTGATTCCGGCGCTGATCCGCAAGGTCCAAATCGCAAGAGCGACCGGGCAACGGCAACTGCGGATATGGGGTTCGGGTCGACCAAAACGGGAATTCCTTCATGTCGATGACGCCGCTGACGCGTTGGTGTGGCTCCTGCAAAGATACTCAGAAGATCTTCACATCAATGTTGGCTCAGGTGAAGATTTGGCGATCACGGATCTCGCCGCGCTTATCGCCGATATCGCCGGGCTGGATGCGACCATCGTAAACGATCCGAGCAAACCCGACGGCACCCTGCGCAAGCTCATGGACGTCAGCCGTTTGTTCGCGACCGGCTGGCGACCAAGATACACCTTGCGGGAGGGTATTCTCCACACTTACGGCTGGTTCGAGGAGTGTGAAAGGACCGGAGAGGTGCGGCTCGGCTAACCAATAGACGACGTCCTCCAAGCTTTGTTTGAAAGGCGTTGCCCGGTTATGCCTTGTGAAAAATGCAGGATCCATCTTTGATCGCGGTTACCGATATGCTGACGCAGCAAGAAGCATGCAGCCACAGCGAAAACGATTGGCTTACGCAGAAAATAGCGATAGAAAACGCAAAAATCTTGACAAGGATCGACGATGCAAAACCGGTATATCTTGAATGCACCTACTTTTGCGAGTGAGACGTTTCCCAACGAAGTAATTGTTCTCGACACGACGAACGGGACCTACTACGCGTTGACTGGAAACGCCCCGCAAGCTTGGTCTCCGTTGATCCAGGGGCAACCGTTGCAGGATGTTGCAAACATAGTCGCCGAACTCACGGGAGCATCTGTTGATCAGGTCCGAAGCGATTTGGATGTGTTTATCGCGGACATGATGTGCGAAAACGTGCTGGTCGCTCGTCCGAGCGAAACCGTATCCGAAGCGGCGGTACTGTCCAGTTCGATGGAAGTAGAACCAGCCTACACAGGCTTTGTTTGGGAGAAGCACGTCGACCTTGATGAACTCCTGGTGCTTGATCCAATCCATGAGGTAGACCCCGACAAGGGTTGGCCGCATGCTGGCTAGGACCTTGCGATCCGGTCCCCAAAATGCACAGGCTCTCTATTCGTGGTTGGATGACGAAGTTGCAACGCAGGACTGCGGGATCAGCCATGACTGGGCCTTCGGTGAAAACCGGATCCGTGTGCGCGTGTTCGGCGCGAACAGATCTCCCTATATCCGCGCGCTTGAGCCGTTTGCCGGAACAGCGGCGCGGCAGGTGGCGTTCACAATAGATGTCATCGACGCCGGGGCCTGCGGCGTGCCCTGGCCCGGCGTCCGGTTTGAGAAAGCGGATTTCGGTCGCAATCAGCGTTTGCCGGGGTGGTCCGACACGAATTTTACCTGCTTTGCGTTGCGTGTCGAAAAAGGGATTGCGGTAGCTGATTTCGGTGCAAGCCGCGCGATTGTCTGGCTTCCGTCGTTGAATAGGCTTCCAGGATTCGAACGCGCCGCACCATTTCGCTGGCTTGCGGAGGGGTTTGCCGCCCGACGAGGACAGTGCCTTTTGCATTGCGCGTCCATCGGGGCCAATGGAAAGGCCGTGTTGATCGTTGGGTCGGGCGGTGCCGGCAAATCGACACTGGCGCTGTCGGCCCTGAGCGCAGGTTGGGACTATTTCGGCGACGACTACGCTCTTGTTTCGGCGGAACAACGACCGCGCGCCTGGCGCATCTACCGCAGTGCGAAATGGGTGCGGCAGGGCCCGGTGTTGCCGGACTGGATCGACCCTGAAGCCGGCGAAGCAGCCGATGCGGTGGATCACAAGCGCATGCTGTTTTTGGCCGCTGAGCACTCCGCGCTTTTCACGCGATCCGGCCAGGTCAAGGCGCTGGTCCGACCGCGGATCGATGCAGATGCGACATCCCCCCGGATTAAGCTCGGCCACCCTACGACAATTGCGATGAGCGCCGTTCGATCGACCATCTGCCAGACCGAAGTCCCCGGCGCGCCGAGCTTTGGTCTGCTGTCGCGGATCGCTCGACTCAGATCCTGCTATGAGCTACGTCTATCGCCTGATACGCGCGCCAACCTGGATACGCTGCGGCTCTGCCTTCAGGGGACAGCATGAACGGGAAGCCATGGCTGAGTGTAATTGTCTCCCTAGGTAAACCGAAATATCTTTCGGAAGCGCTCGCCAGCTTGAAAGAGCAGCCTGATTCGACGGGTATACAGGTGTTTGTTGTCGATGACGGGAGCCATCCGATGGCTCGTCCGATCGTTCAGGCACATCTTCCACGGGCGTGCCTTCTGTCCCGGGCCCGGCACTCGCCGGCCGCAGTCCTAAAGGCCGGACTGGAGCAGGCCCGGGCTCCGTTCATCGGGTTTTTGAACGCGGACGATCGTGCAGTCCCGGGTGGGCTGGATCGTCTTCGCAGAGCATTGGATGCCGCCCCGGGCGTTGTCGCCGCGCAGGGCACCGTGCGCCGATTTCAACGCGACCAGCACCGTGGGCCATCCTTTCTCGGGTATAATCTGGGCGCTTTGATGGTGCGCCGCGCCGCACTGGAAAAACTGGGCGGCCTCAATCCGATGTTGTGGAAAGGTGAGGACGTTGATCTCTTTGCACGCGTCCGACAATCAGGGTGGCCGGTTCTGACCATTGCTGATCCGGTTCTTCATTATCGCAACGCGGTCTCACTGGCGGACCCGGACGTCCTGCGTTGCCGAATTGGATTGATCCGCGCCCATCGGCAGAATCGATCGCAACCGCTGGCGGAGACAGGGATCGCCAAAGGCCCCATCACCGTCGCACTGGTGGTCAAAGACGGCATGCCCAAGCTTGTTGAGGCGGTGAAAAGCCTCCGCGGGCAGACATCTCCGCCTGACAGGATCATTGCTGTGGTCGGCGCCTCGGAGGATGGGACAACGGAGTGGCTTGCCGAACAGGCAGACATTGAGGTCGTTCCGCAAACGGGTGCCGGCCTGGCGCAGGCCCGCAACCAGGCGGTCGGGCATGTCGACCGGGGTTGGCTTGCCTTCTTGGATCACGACGATCTCTGGGCTCCGGAAAAACTCGCCCGCCAGCGGCGACTGGCGGGGCTGGTCTCAGGCCCGAGCGCGTGTCTATGCCACTTTGTCACCGAGAGCGGCGACGGCCAGGCTGAAAGCCCGAGGGTTGGCTGGACGCCCAGCGCGCTTTTCGCGCATGTGGACGTGTTTCGACACATCGGCCCGTTCGACGCTAGCTTGGGCCTGGCGTGCGACACGGATTGGTTCCGCAGGCTCCGGCTTAGCCGCCTGCCTTGCCTGTTAACGGCATCGGCACTCATGACCAAGACGCGCCACGGCTCGAATCTGAGTGCAGACCCCAGCCGAAACCGCGCCGCGCTATTCGCTATGTTGGCGCGGCACCGCAAGCACGCCTCAGCTGGATGAAACTGGTTCACTTAGTGCCTGCTTTGAAAGCCGGCGGGGCGATCCAGGCGCTGAGGGGCCTGATGAACCGCCTGGATGATATGCAGCACACCGTGTTGGCGTTGGACGGCGCCGTGCGCGGAGATGTTTTGGTTTCGTTGCTTCGAACCGGCGCGCGCGTTCTGCGCGCCCCGGACCATGTGCAGGTGAGGGATGCCGTCGACGCCGCGGATGTCGTGCTGGTGCACTACTACAATCATCCCCTTCTGTTGCGGCTGCTAGCGGCAGGTCTGACACAGGCACGCTGGGTTGTCTGGTACCAAGTTCTTGGCCGCGGGCTGCCGCAGGTCTTTTACCCTGACCGCCTGGATGAAGGCGTTTGGTGCGTCTTTACCGCAGCGCCGCAGAAAACGTGGGGCCGGCCGGGTCCGGTGATACCAGGCATGGTCGACTCGGCCTTTTTCGACCTTGCCCGAGTGCCCCATGCGGGTCTCGTCATCGACTACATCGGCAGCGCCAACGTCGCGAAACTGCATCCGGGGTCAATCCGTTTTCTCTCGCCGCTGCAGGGCGAGGGCCTGCGCATTCGCTTTCATGGCGGCCCTCTCGGTGATGCGATGCGGGAAGATCTGGCAAGGGCCGCCAACGCTCGCTGCTTCGAGATAGGCGGGTTTGCGCAAGACGTGCCAGGCCTGCTGGCCACGTCCGATATCTTCATCACGCCAATGGCGCCGGAAAGTTACGCGAGCAGCGACCTGAGCCTTCAGGAGGCCATGCATGCCGGACTGCCGTCGGTCGTTTTAGGCGAAAACGGACCCGCCGACATGATCACGCATGGGCATGACGGGCTGGTGGTGCAGACTGGCGCGGCGTTCACTGCCGCGTTGCAACGCCTGTGCGATGATGCGGCTCTCCGGCACCGGTTGGGGCAGGCGGCGCGCGCCACGGCCGTTTCCCGCTTTGACCCGGTCCGCAATGCAGCACGCATGCGCGATGTGCTTGCGGCCCGCGCGAAAACGCCAAGGTCGGACTTCGGGTTCGCGTCAAAGCCGGATCTGAAGCCGGCGGTCGTTTATCTCATGTCGCAGGGATGGGTCGAGGCCGGGGCGGTGGCGGCGGTTTCAGGCTGGAGTGCGGGACGGCGCAGCGATCTGGAGCGCTTCGCCATTGGCCTGAGCAAAGTCGGAGCCCAGGTCGAGGGCGGCTTGATTCACTGGCGCAACACATTCCCGGATGATGTCGTCCTGCGCTGGATGACCGGCGTGTGGATGCATGCGGCTGGCGATAATGAAACCGCAAAGGCAGAGTTCGCCGCCGCCGGGGAACCCGATGCGACCGCCGGAGGAGGGCAGCACCGGTGAACGATGCGTTCCGCCCACTCTTTCCTGTGTCCGGCAGCAGCGCGTTTCTTTTGCTCACCGTTTTGATGGGCGAGGACGAGCAGGCGCGCGCTGTGTGGGAGCGCTGGTGTGACAGCTACCAATTTGATGATCTCGACCCACCCAGCCTTCGCCTGATGATGACCGCGTTGCCCAGACTAGAGTATCCGTTTTGATCAAGCCAGTTTTGTCGACCACATTCTGTCAGCCTTGATGAGTGCATTTGCCATTTCGATGAGCTTTCGCATGATGGCTATGAGTGCGACCTTCTTGGGTTTT
>Ga0056108_1000106_pt1 | contig 30994 bp, 25 predicted proteins | sample WorMetG1BERMUDA1_FD_83875 | JGI IMG/M metagenome (GOLD analysis project Ga0056108, IMG submission 83875) | Marine gutless worms symbiont microbial communities from Max Planck institute for Marine Microbiology, Germany - Inanidrilus... ... | reverse complement strand
GGAAACAGCGTCGCTTGGTCCCGTGCCACCCCTTCTACAAAACGCTTCATCCGATCCCCCGCAAAGACTGCACGGGAATCCTAAACGTATTCGCGTTTTCACACAGCCAGGGTCAGTGGCGGACGTTCAAGGCTCCCATCGGCGGGAATTCGGTCTTCCAGGCCTATACCCACTGGCATACCTGGCCGGGATACGGGGACGGCGGACCGCAACAGGCTTCGATCAAGGGAACGGTCGCCGGCGGAGTTCTGAAGGCCAACTTCTGGACCATCGGCGTGCCGCGACGGTTCTGCACGGCGAAACTCCAGCTTGCGCGCGCCGCCCCCGATCCGCCGCCCCCAGCCGCGGGCCCGCCACCGCCGCAGATCGTCGCCGTGCCGCCAACGGCGCCAGCCCCCATTCCGACACGGCCGGCGCCCATTCCAACGCCACCGGCCCCAGCGCCGGCAATCGCGAACGCGCCCGCGGCGGAACCACAGGATCCGCTTGTCGGCCAGCTCGATACGTTGCGCGATCTGCGCGAGAAGGGCCTGATCGACGACGACGAGTACGAGTCTCGCCGCGCCTCGCTGCTTGACCGGTTTGTCGGATCGGCGCCGGCGCCCCGTGAACGCCCGGCAGCACCTTCAGCCTTGCCGGCGGAAGAACCGCGCATCGCCCTCATCATCGGCAACAGCACTTACGCGAACATGCCGCTGGCCAACCCGGAGAATGACGCCCGCCTGATGGCGGCAACCCTGCGTTCAGTCGGGTTCGAAGTGACCGAGCTGATCAACGCCGATCAGAAGCAGATGAAGCGCGCCGTCCGCGACTTCGGCGAGAGGTTGGAGCGCACGGCCGGGCGCGCGATAGCACTGTTCTACTATGCCGGACACGGTGTCCAGGTCGGCGGTCGCAACTACCTGATCCCGGTCGGCGCGCGGATCTCCCGCGAAAGCGACGTCGACATCGAATCCGTCGCCGCCGACTCGGTGCTCGGCACGCTGAGCTTTGCGCGAACGCGGACCAATCTGGTGATCCTGGATGCCTGCCGCAACAACCCGTACGCCCGCGGGTTCCGCAGCCTGTCCACCGGTCTCGCCCGCATGGACGCGCCGCAAGGGACCTTGATCGCCTACGCTACCGCTCCGGGGCAGGTCGCTGCCGAGGGGACCGGAGCCAACAGCCCGTACACCGCGGCGCTGGCGCAGGCCATCGTCCAGCACCCGGAACCGGTCGAACAGGTATTGAAGCGGGTGCGACTCAGCGTAATGGCGGCGACGAGCGAAACGCAGGTGCCGTGGGAAGCCTCGTCGCTGACCACCGACTTCTACTTCCGCCGCTGACCGAGGGAGATGCGGCGGGGGGAACGTCGGCTATCCGTCGGACTCCTCGTCGATAGAACCGTCCAGAAGGTGTCGGGCGACCAGTGCCGTGTCGCGGTCGCCGCGTGAACTGATCTTGAGGCTGGATGAGCCGCCGTAGCATTCCGGCTTGCCGCCGGACAGGCGAACGAATCCGGCGGACACCACCTTTGCCGGCGCGAACCTGTCGGCGACGTAGGCGTGGAAGAAGTCTCGCGAGAACACCACCGGCGCCTCGCCGCCCGGCACCTCGACGACGATGTATTTCAGCGCCAACGGACGCGCCTCGGACGGGCCTGCAGGGTCAGTTCTTCGACTTGTCGACCAGCTTGCCCTCGGCAATCCACGGCATCATCGCGCGCAGCTTCTCGCCGACCTCCTCGATGGGATGCTCGGCGGCGCGCCGACGCATGGCCTTGAAGCTTGGCTGGCCGGCGTTGTTCTCCAGCATCCACTCCTTGGCGAAGCGGCCCGATTGGATGTCGTCCAGCACCTCCTTCATGCGCGCCTTCACCGATGCGTCGATCAGCCGCGGGCCGCTGGTGTAGTCACCGTACTCCGCGGTGTTGGAGATGGAATAGCGCATGTTGGCGATGCCACCCTCGTAGATCAGGTCGACAATCAGCTTGACCTCGTGCAGGCACTCGAAATAGGCCATTTCCGGCGCGTAACCGGCCTCGATCAGGGTCTCGTAGCCGGCAAGGATCAGCGAAGTTAGCCCGCCGCAGAGCACGCTCTGCTCGCCGAACAAGTCGGTTTCGCACTCCTCGCGGAACGTGGTCTCGATGATCCCCGACCGCCCGGCGCCGAGGGCCGAAGCGTATGACAGGGCGACCTCCAGCGCGTTGCCCGAGGCGTCCTGGCCGACGGCGACCAGCGACGGTACACCGGCTCCGCGCTGGTATTCGGACCGCACCGTGTGTCCCGGTCCCTTGGGGGCGACCATGAACACGTCGAGATCCTCGCGCGGCTCGATCAGCCGGAAGTGGATGTTGAGGCCGTGGGCGAAGGCCAACGCCGCGCCTTCCTTCAAGTTCGGCCCCAGGTGGTCGCGGTAGAGCGCGCCCTGCAGCTCGTCCGGGGTCAGCACCATGACCACATCGGCCCAGGCCGCGGCGGCAGACGGATCGAGGACTTTGAGCCCTTCGTTCTCGGCCTTGGCGACGCTCGCCGAGCCGGGACGTAGGGCTACGGCGACGTCGGTAACGCCGGAGTCCCGCAGGTTCAAGGCATGGGCATGGCCCTGGCTACCGTAGCCGACGACGGCTACCTTCTTCGACTTGATCAGGTTAACGTCGGCGTCCCGGTCGTAATAGACGCGCATAATCGGTCCCTCCCATCCCTTGGCGACAACGGCCTCCTTGGCCGGTGCCCGGTTCTATTCGATCCCTTCCGGTCCGCGAGCGATGGCGACGACACCCGTGCGCGCCACGTCGATCAGTCCCAGCGGTTCCATCAGCCCGACGAAAGCGTCGAGCTTGGTGGTCTTGCCGACGATCTCGAAGACGAACGACTCGTTGGTCGAGTCGACGACGCGGGCACGGAAGATGTCGGCGATGCGAAGCGCCTCGACCCGGGGGTCACCGGTACCGCCCACCTTGATCAGCGCCATCTCGCGTTCCACATGCGGCCCCTCGACGGTCAGATCGGAGACCTTGTGCACGGGCACCAGGCGGCCGAGCTGGGCCTTGATCTGCTCGATGATCATCGGCGTGCCCGAGGTAACGATGGTGATGCGGCTACGGTTGCCGTGGGGGTCGGTCTCGGCGACCGTCAGGCTCTCGATGTTGTAGCCGCGGCCGGAAAACAGCCCGACGACCCGGGCCAGCACCCCGGGCTCGTTGTCGACGAGCACCGAGATCGTGTGTTGTTCCTGTGTTTGGTCAATAACCACTGTATTCGCCCCCGTGTCCGGGGCGGCCTGCGCGAACGCGCGGCCGAGCATGAAATCGATGGAAGGGCGGCGGTCGGGCGGAATGCCGGCAACCGGCGTCCCGCCCGGACACGCGATCAGACGAGGACCATGCCCTCCTCGGAGATGGGCTTCTCGGCCTTATCGTCGGGGCCGAAAAGGATCTCGTTGTGGGCCGCTCCCGAGGGAATCATCGGGAAGCAGTTTTCCGCCTTGTCGACGCGGACGTCGGCGATGACCGTCTTGTCGACGGAGATCATCTCGCGGATCAGGTCGTCCACCTCGTCGGGCTTCTCGGCGCGCAGGCCTACGGCGCCGAAGGCCTCGGCCAGCTTTACGAAGTCCGGCAACCCGTCCATGTAGGTCTGCGAATACCGGCTCTCGTGCAGCAGTTCCTGCCACTGGCGCACCATGCCGAGGTATTCGTTGTTGAGGATGAACACCTTCACCGGCAGCTTGTACTGGGCGATGGTCGACATCTCCTGGATGTTCATCATGATCGACCCCTCGCCGGCGACGTCGATGACCAGCGCGTCCGGGTTGGCGACTTGCGCACCCATCGCCGCCGGCAGACCGTAGCCCATGGTGCCGAGCCCGCCCGAGGTGAGCCACTTGTTGGGCTTCTCGAAGCCATAGAGCTGCGCCGCCCACATCTGGTGCTGACCGACCTCGGTGGTGATGATCACGTCGTCCATGTCCTTGGTCAGCTCGAACAGCCGCGCGATGGCGTATTGGGGCTTGATGAGCGTGTCACCTTGCCTGAATGCCAGGCTGTCGCGGTCACGCCACTTGTTGATCTGGCGCCACCACAGTTGCAGAGCCTCGGCATCGGGCTTGACGTTGCGGGCCTTCCAGGCCGCGACGATGTCCTCGAGGACCGACGCGCAGTCGCCAACGATGCCGACATCGACGGCGACGTTCTTGTTGATGGACGAACGGTCGATGTCGATATGGATCTTTTTCGAGCCCGGCGAGAAGTCCGTGAGCCGCCCGGTCACCCGGTCGTCGAACCGCGAACCGACTGCGATCATCAGGTCGCAATCATGCATTGCCAGGTTCGACTCGTAAGTGCCGTGCATGCCGACCATGCCGAGATAGTTCGGATGTGACGCTCTCGCGGCGCCGAGCCCCATCAGCGTCAAGGTGAATGGAAAGCCGCTGAGGTCCACCAGTTCGCTCAGCAGCTCGGACGCCTTGGGGCCGGCGTTGATGACGCCGCCGCCGCAGTAGAGCAGCGGTTTCTTGGCTTGCGCCATCATCTCGACGGCCCGTTCGATCAGCTTGGCATCGCCCTTGACCTGCGGACGGTAGGTCCGGTGGGTCACCTCGTCGGGCGGCGTGTAGGCGCCTTCGCCCAATGCGACGTCCTTGGGCAGGTCGATCAGCACCGGACCCGGTCGGCCGCTGGAGGCGACATGGAACGCCTCGTGGACCACCCGTGCGAGGTCGTCGGTGCTCTTGACCAGGTAGTTGTGCTTGGTGCACGGCCGGGTGATGCCGGTGGTGTCACATTCCTGGAAGGCATCGTTGCCGATCAGGTGGGTGGGCACCTGTCCGCAGATGCAGACCAGGGGAATGCTGTCCATCAGCGCGTCGGTCAGGCCGGTCACCGCGTTGGTGGCGCCCGGACCAGAGGTCACGAACACCACACCGACCCGGCCCGTGGAGCGGGCATAGCCCTCGGCCGCGTGCACGGCGCCACCTTCCTGGCGGACCAGGATGTGGCGGATCTGGTTCTGCATGTGCAGTTCGTCGTATACGGGCAGGATGGCGCCGCCGGGGTAACCGAATACACCGGTGACGCCCTGATCCACGAGTGCCTTGAGAAGGATCTGAGCTCCGGTTAGCTGCTGGTCCGCCATCGGTCCTGCCTTTCTGTTCGCAAACCCGCCTCCCCTTGCCGCCCCCATGGCGGCCGACATTGAGAGAGGAGAAAAACGGCCCGGCTCCAGGCCGGGCCGCGCGCGGGAATTCGGAACCTAGTGATTCACTCGCCCGGGGTCAATAGGAACTGACGAAGAAATGAAAAGATTTTTGGCCTGAGGCTTTCCGAATATTGCGCGTCAATCGCAACTGACGGGACCACACGGTGGCGGAGCCAGGTCATCTGACGCTTGGCGTAGTTGCGACTGGCGCGACTCGCGGAGGCGATGGCCGCGTCGAGGGGCATTTCGCCACGGAGGTGAGCGGCGAGTTCTCGGACGCCGACCGCCTTCATTGCCGGCAGTCCGGGATCGAGACCAAGGGCGAGGAGCGCCCGCACCTCGTCGAGCGCGCCTTCGGCGACCATGGCCTCGAATCGGGCGTCGATGGCGGCGTAGAGGGATTCGCGCGGCGGCGTCAAGACGATGGTGGCGGTGCGCGCGGCGAACCTCGGCTGCGTCGCCTCTCGCTGCCAGTCGGGCAGCGTCCGCCTCGTCGCCCGCACCACCTCCCAGGCGCGGATCAGCCGTTGTGTATCACCCGCAGGCAGTGCCGTCGCCGACTCGAGGTCGAGTTTGGCAAGCTCCGCCCGAAACTCCTCGCCGCCGAGACGGGCGTGCAGGGCTTTTGCTTCGGCGCGGACGCCCTCGGGGATCGGCAGGATGGGTGCGAGGCCTCCGGTAAGGGCGCCGAGATAGAGGCCAGTGCCGCCGACGACGATGGGCAGCCGCCCATCGCCGCGGGCCACTTCGATCTCTTCCGCCGCCATGCCGAGCCAGCGCCCCGCAGAACACCGCTCGGTCGCCGGCAGCAGGCCGAACAGCCGGTGCGGCATCCGTGCTTCATCGGCCGCTGATGGCCGCGCCGTCAATACGCGGAGGTCGCGGTAGACCTGCATGGAGTCGGCGTTGATGACGACGCCATCGAAGGTTTCGGCCGCATCCATGGCCACCGCCGACTTGCCGCATGCCGTCGGGCCAGCGACGATGAGGAGCGGAGCATTGTTGCGGTTCCGGTCGCCCATTCCAGAACCCTAAGCGCATCGCCAAAGATTCCCAACCGCCGTAGCCGTACGCGGGATTGGTGCGGTCAGTCCTATTGCGCACCAATCGGGGAACGTGCGATAAATGCTATATGATGCTGATATGTGATATCATATGCGTGCCATAGTCGACATCCCCGACGAGCAGGTCGAGGACCTGGCACGGATCGGCCGCCGCGAGGGCCTGTCGCGCGCCGAGCTGGTGCGCCGTGCCATCGCCGCTTTCCTCCGCCGCCACAGGGCCCCATCCAGCGCAAACGCCTTCGGTTTGTGGCGGGACCGTGGCGTGGATGGCCTTGACTACGAGGACGACCTCCGGCGCGAGTGGCGACCGTGAAGGCGGTCGTCGACACCAACGTCCTCGTCGACTACCTGAATGGCCGCGCCCCGGCGAAGGCCGAATTGGCGCTTTACGAACGGCCAGCGATCAGCACGATCACCTGGATCGAAGTCATGGTCGGGGCACGTCCGGGCGAGGACGATACGTTGCGCAGTTTCCTTGACGGCTTCGAGCACGTCCCCGTCGATTCGGCGGTGGCCGAGGCGGCCGTGGACATCCGGCGGCACCATCGCATCCGGCTTCCGGACGCGATCATCTGGGCAGCGGCGCAAACCCGGGACGCGCTGCTGGTGACCCGCAACGAGCGTGATTTCCCCGCCGACCATCCGGGCGTTCGCATCCCCTATCGGCTGTGACGACGTTCTCCTCCCCCAACCTCACGGTTGTCACCCTGAACACGTGGAAGTGCGACGGCGACTACTTCGCCCGCGTGCAGGCTATTGCCGAGGGGTTGAAGGCGCTCGACGCCGATGTCGTGCTATTGTAGGAAGTGTTCTCCACCGCCGGTGGCGCCATTCATACCGACGAGGCAATCCGCGAACGGTTGCGGCTCCAGCATGTGCATGCGCCGGCACGGCGAAAGCCAAGGGCGCTCGCCGGTCATGACCTGGACTCCACGTCGGGGCTGTCGGTGCTGACCCGCCTGCCCGTCACCGGTAACGATGTTCTCGCCCTCCCCTCGGACCCGGCCGATGGCGAGCGCGTCGCCCAGATCTTGATCCTCGACTGGAACGGTGGGCCGCTCGTGGTGATCAACACCCACCTCACCCACCTCGCCGACGCCGACGATTTGCGAACCCGGCAGCTCGCCGCCATCGCCGGGTCGGTCCCGGTCGGCGTGCCTGTGATCATCGGCGGCGACATGAACGCCGAGCCCCAAGATGCGCCGATTCATTGGCTGCGGGACGAGTCAGGCCTCGCCGTCGCCGATGCCTGGGACGCTGCCGGCGGCCCGCGGCCAACCCTCACCGGTGATGACCGGACGACGCTGTCCGGCGGATGCATCGACCATCTGTTCGCGCTGGCCAAAGGCGATGCCGCCGCATTCGAGATCGCCGAAGCCGGACGCGTTCTAGACGGCTCGGACCCCACGATCGGTATCCTGCCCAGTGACCACGCCGGCGTGCGGGCTGTGTTCCGCCGCCCGTGACACGTTTTGCCGAGCTCGGAACTGCCTAACCGGTCAGGTCGCTGCCGGTCACGCCGGTGACGCCGATCAGCTCGACCGCACCATCGGAGAGAGTGACGAGGGTGTCGTCCATGAACGAGTCGCCATCGGCATCGACGGTGGTGATGGTGCTGATGGTGACGCCGTCCTTGAGATCGAACAGGTCCTTGCCGACCTCGAAGTCGGTGATCCGGTCGGTGCCACCGCCGGCGCCGAACACGAACACGTCGTCGCCGAGACCGCCGGTCAGCGTATCGTCGCCGCTGCCGCCGACGAGCGTATCCGCGCCTCCAGGTTCGCCGAAGGTGATCCCAACGTCGATGATGACGTCGTTGAAGTCGGAATCGCCGCCGCCCGGCATGTCCTCGAAGCCGACCCTGAGCGCGGTGTCGTTGCCGGCGGTGAGCCGTCCGGCGGCGACATGCACGGTGTCGTCGGCATTCAACAGCGCCGAGCCGCCCCGCTCGGTGGAATGGACCACGGGCCCCTGCAGCACCGTCTTGGTTTCTCCGTCGTCGAACACCAACGAGATGTCGGCACCGGAATCGGTGATCTTCGCGGCGCGTTCCCCGGGACCGCCGAAATCATGGATGAAGGCGAGCGTGCCGGTTTCCAGGTCGAGGCCCTGATAGCCGCTATTCAAGCGAGCGCCGTGGACGATGAGGAACAGGCCGAAGCCGCTGCCCGGACCGCCGGGCAGGGTGACGGTGGCGGCATCGCCCGGATCGACGGCATGGACGTCCTCGAACGCCAGGGAGACGTCGGTGATGGTTCCGTCCGCAGCGACGGAATACAGGCCGACGAAGTTGGCGTAGCCCGCCGTGCCGCCGGCGAAGGTCAGCGTCGCGACAGCGTGGTCCCCCACCGCCAGGTCGTCGCCGACAATGCCCAGCGCACCATCGCCCGGCGCCGGGAGATCTCCGATGTCCACCAGCTCGCTAACATCCGGGAACAGACCGGTGTCGGTGAAGGTCAGCGGAACCGCCGGCGGATCGGTGTCGCCGAACAGCACGTCCGCACCACCGCCACCTTCGAGGGTGTCGCCGCCGCCCAGACCCAAAAGCTTGTTTGCGCCGGAGTCGCCGGTGAGCGTATCGGCGCCGGACCCGCCGGCGACGTTCTCGATCGCCGCCAGGTCGTTGGTGCCGATCTCCGAGCCGAATGCCGTGCCGGCACCGAGGTCGACGGTGACGCCCATCGTCGTGCTCTCGTATGTGAGAATGTCGATGTCGCCGTCGCCGTCGTAGGTGTCGTCGCCGGCACCCGAGCCGCCGATGATGATGTCGTCCGCATTGCCGGCATAGACGGTGTCGTCGCCGGCACCGGCGTCGAGGGTATCGACGGCCGTCGTTCCGAAAATCAGGTCGTCGCCGGCCGTTCCCGGTCCGCTCACCACGACGGCCGTGCTCCCGCCTCCTCCGAACGAAAAACCAACTTGGCGGGCAAGCGCCGAGTCCGGCCCGGACCAGCCGACAAGACGAACGACGTCGCCCGGCGCGTAAGTGATCTCGAGGTCGCCACCGATCTCGAATAACGAAAGGTGGGAGGCGTCGATGCCTGCACCAAAGGCGAGGGTGTTGGTTTCGCCCAGCGAGGCGTCGATGACGTTGTTGATCCAGGCGAATTCGTCGCCGACATCGATCACGTAGGTGTCGTTGCCGGCGCCGCCGACCAGGTTGTCGACGAAGCCGCCCTGGCCAACGACGTCACTGCCGTTGCCGTCGAAGGTGTCGTCACCGTCCAGTCCAGAAAGCTGGTTCCACAGGCCGTCGCCGATCAGGTGGTCGCCGAAGCGCGTGCCGTCGACCGCTTCGATGTCGATCAAGGTGTCGGTGCTGCCGAAGCCGTCGGTCGCGGTGCCGGTCGAGAGGTTGACCACGACTGCCGCACTGCCGCCTCGGTTGTCGTCGTCGGTGTAGGAGACGACGTCGAAGCCGCCGGTGCCGCCGTCGATGGTATCGTTGCCGTCGAGGGCCGCGAATCACTCGACCTCCTCCGTCGTGGAATCAGCGCCGGTCAACGTATCGGCCTGGGCCGTGCCGGACACCCATTCGATGCCGATCAAAGTATCGGTATCACCGAAACCGTCGGTCGCGGCTCCGAGTTCAAGGTTGACTACGACACCAGACGTGCCGCCGTCTTCTTCATCGTTGTAGTACGTAACGCCGTCCCAACCGGCACCGCCGTCCAAGGTGTCGCCGCCGGCGCCGCCGTCCAGGACGTCATCGCCATCGGCACCTTCGAGGGTGTCGTCGCCGCCCCGGCCCAGGAAGTTGATCTTGCCGGCGTCGCCCATCATGTGATCGCCGAGCGCCGTTCCGAGCACCGCTTCGATGTTGGTCAGGGTGTCGGTGTCGCCGTGCGTGTCGGTGGCGGTGCCCGCGGAGAGGTCGACGGTTACGGCCGAAGCACCCCCGTCCGAGTCGTAGTCGACGTCGTCCCAGCCGTCCCCGCCGTCGAGGGTGTCGTCGCCGGCATTGCCGACCAACTCATCGTCGTCGTCGCCACCGAACACGTGGTCATCGCCGGCACCGCCCGACACGTCGTCCTCGCTGGCGCCGCCATCCAGCGAGTCGTCGCCGGCATCGCCGAACAGCACGTCGAAATCGCCGTTGCCGATCAGCGTGTCGGCTCCGGTGGTGCCGACGATGATATCGCTGTCGGGGGTGCCGACGTGACCGGTCAACAGGTTGAGGGTGAACGGGAAATCGCCGAGGACCTCGACAAACTCGACGGCATGGCCGGTCCCGGCGAAATGATCGGCGATCCGGAGCGAACTGCCGTCGTCCAACGTGAGGACGAAGTCGTCTCCATCGCGGAAGAGGGCGGCGGGTCGTTCGTCGATGGCCGTGCGAACGGCGTCCGAGCCGCCCGTGTCGGTGATCGTGTCCGAGCCGTAGGCGGCATCGAAGACGTAGACGTCATCCCCCGCCCCTCCCAGGAGGCTGTCGTTGGCTGCGCCACCATCGAGGGTGTTGGCGCCGCCGTCACCGGTCAGCGTGTCCTGGCCGGCACCGCCGACGACGGCCTCGATGCTGATCAGCGTGTCCGTGCCAATTTCCGGACCGGTCGCGGTGCCGGCGCCGAGATCGACCGTGACGCCGGCGGTGGTGCTGGCATAGCTCACCTCGTCGATGCCGAGGCCGCCCATGTAGGTGTCGTTGCCGGCGCCGGAGCCGCCGATGATGAGATCGTCGCCGGCCGCGCCATCGACCGTGTCGTCGCCGTCGCCGGCGGTCAGGGTGTCGGCACCGGCGCCGCCGTTGAGGAAGTCATTTCCACCTAGCCCCTGCACCGTGTCGTCGCCGGCATCGGCGAAGATAACGTCGTCGCCGGCTGTGCCGTCGATGCTGTTGTCGTTGTCGTCGCCCTCGATAGTGACGATGGACGAGAAGTCGCCGTCGAAGACAACGTAGGCTTCGCCCGTCGTCGCCCCGTAGGCGGCTGGACCGGCCGCTCCAGCCGGCCCGAGCAAAGGCGATCCGGGGGCGCCGACGACAATGTCGTCGAACCCGTCGCCATCGACATCTCGGGCACCATCGACGGACCGCCCCGCCTGGTCATAGGCCGCGACGCCACCAAGGCGGAACCCGTCGGTCGCTGCCAGCCCTGCAAGACCGAAAAGCGGAGTACCGGTCCAATCCGCCTTGCCGAAAATGACGTATGCGGCGCCTGCGTCGTATCCGCCATATCCGGAGTCGATTGGCGATCCGATGACCAGATCACCGAATCCGTCGCCGTTGACGTCGCCCGCCCCCCGCGCACTGGCGATCTGAGAGGCGGCGTCGTAATCGCCCTGCACTCGGAAGCCGTCGGTGCCGTCGAGGGAAGTGAGACCGACGGACGCCGTCGCGCTCCAGTCGGCCTTGCCGAAGACGACATAGGCCGCGCCACCGTAGCTGTACTCGCCGTCGTCGTCGTACAACGCCGTTACGACGACGTCATCGAAGCCGTCGCCATTGACATCGCCGGCCGGCCCGACCGTGTACCCGGAGGCGCCGCTACCGAAACCGCCTTCGATGCTGAACCCGCTGGTGCCGTCAATGGTGGCGAGGTCGAATGTCGCATCCGCAGACCAGTCCGCTTTGCCGAAGAAGACGTAGCTGATTCCTTCGTCGCCATAGGCTCCGGCATCGGCGTACGGGGCGCCGACGACAACGTCGGCGAAACCGTCGCCATTGACGTCGCCGGCGCCGCTCACCGACCAGCCGGCGTACCCCTCGGGATCGGTCCCGTCGATGCGGAACCCGTCCGTGCCGTCGAGCGCCGCGAGATTGAGATCCGAGGTGGCGCTCCAGTCGGCCTTGCCGAAGACGACGTAGCTGTAGCCCTCGTAGGTTTCCGGGGTCGGTGAGCCGTACCGGGTGCCGATGATCAGGTCGCCGAACCCGTCGCCGTTGACGTCGCCCGCCGAGCTGACGTCGAAGCCGGCCCGCTCGTCGCCCACCGCCCCCTCGAGGCGGAACCCGTTGGTGCCGTCGAGGGTCGCGGGGTCGAACGAGGAAAGGCCGGTCCAGTCGGCGCCGCCGAACACGACGTAAGCCTCGCCGACGTAGTCCAGATCGCCGCTGGCGTAGGCAGCGCCGACGATGACGTCCGCGAAACCGTCGCCGTTCACATCTCCGGCGGCGGCCACCGAAAACCCGGCCTGGTCGCCACTATCGATGCCGTCGACGGTAAAGCCGTTGGTGCCGTCGAGGGCGGAGAGAGATGCAGGGGGGACCGTCATCGCCGCGCGCCCCGCATACCCGGCGAGGGCACCGTCAGCGGCAATGACCTACTGTCACAATCGATCTGCGACTCCATGCTGGCAGACGCTCCTCCCCGATTCCGGTCCCTTTGGGCGAACCAAAGCAAGAATTGCACCACATGTTGATGTTGGTTGTTCATCAATAGCTTGCCGCCATCGTCCCCACATGCCGAGGTCCGTAAGTGTATGATATTTCGACGCACTGGCCGCGCGGAATCACACGCCGATGGGCGTCATTCAAGAATTTTTCTTTTTCTTTTAAGAAGTTGAGAGAACGCGGGCCTGACAAAACCCAAACCTCGGTACGTAAAGCTCACCGACGCCGCCGGCCCGCCAACGTAGGCCAAATGTTCACGTCTGATACGGGCACCGGTGCTGCTGTCTAGTCGCCGTCCGGGACAATCCCTAGTCCAGCGGCAGCGACAACAGGCCATCGGCGAGCTTGGGTTCGAACCAGGTGGATTTCGGCGGCATCACCTCGCCGGCGTCGGCGACCGCCATCAAATTGTCCAGCGACGTCGGGTAGAGGGCGAAGGCCACGGCCCAATCGCCGGAATCGACCCGGCGTTCCAGCTCGGCGAGCCCGCGTCGTCCGCCGACGAAGTCGATGCGGTCGTCGGTGCGGGGATCGCCGATGCCGAGCACCGGCGCGAGCAAACGCTCGGTCAAGAGCGTGATGTCCAGCCGGTTAAGCGGCGGTGCGTCGGCCGTCGCGGATTGGCGGAGCGTCAAGTGGTACCACGTGCCGGCGAGATACATGCCGAACTCGCCGGGACCGTGCGGCCGGGCGAGGTCTTCCCGCGGGCCGACGACGAAATGCCGGTCGACCTCGTCGAGGAACCCGGGAACCGTGTGACTGCCCAGATCGCGGACCACCCGGTTGTAGTCGAGGATCATCACCTCGTCGGACGGGAAGCTGATGGCGAGGAAATGCTGCCAGGACGCGTCCGCGGGGGCGTTAGGGTTCACCTCGCGCCGCGCCTCGGTCACCCGAAGCGCCGCCGCCGAACGGTGATGGCCGTCGGCAATGTAGATGGCGTCCATCGCTTCGAAGGCATGGCCCAGGCGTTCGATGTCGGCCGTTTGGTCGACGACCCACACTTGGTGGCGGACGTCGTCGATGGTGGTGTCGGCCACCGCTGGCTCCTCGGTGGCGCGGAAAATCACCGCCTCGACGATGGCGTTGGGCCGGTGAATGCTAAACACAGGCCCGGTGTGGGCGCCGACGGCTTCGATCTGTCGGGCGCGGTCGATCTCCTTCTCCGGCCGCGTTAATTCGTGGCGGCGGACCCGCCCGGTTTCGTAGGCCGCCATCGGCGCGGCGCCGGCGACGCCGGTCTGCACGTGGTCACCCATGGTCATGCGATACACGTAGAACCGCGGCTCCGGGTCGCGCACAAGGACGCCGTCGTCGATCATCCGGCCGATGGCGTCGCGGGCCTTGTCGTATACCGCGTCCGAATGGGGGTCGGTGCCGCGCGGGAAATCGATTTCCGGCCGCGACACGTGGTAGAAGCTCCACGGCTGGTGAGCCGCCCGGTGCAAGGCCTCGTCGAATGTCGGCACGTCGTAAGGAGGCTCGGCGATCTCGGCCGCCCTGCGGGCGGCCGGACGGAGCGCGGTGAACGGTCTCAGAAGCGGTTCGGCCAACGGTTGGATCCCTGCCCCGGTCAGCGCGATTCGGCGCTCACTCCGCCGCCACTTCGGGAAGCGCGTCGATGGATTGCCGTAGCGATGCCTCGTCGTACTCGAAGCCAGTGAGCTTGCCGGCGAAGTAGTCGGTGTAGGCCTGCATGTCGAAATGGCCGTGTCCCGACAGGTTGAACAGGATCGTCTTCGGCGTCCCGGCCTCTTTGCAGGCGAGCGCCTCGTCGATGGCGGCGCGGATGGCGTAGTTCGATTCCGGCGCCGGCACGATTCCCTCGGCGCGGGCGAACTCGACGCCTGCGGCAAAGCAGTCCCGCTGCGCGAAGGCGCGCGCCTCGATGAGGCCGAGGTCGGCGAGGTGGCTGACCAGCGGCGCCATGCCGTGATAGCGCAATCCGCCGGCATGGATCCCGGCGGGCATGAAGGTCGAACCCAGGGTTTTCATCTTCACCAGCGGCGTCAGGTGGGCCGTATCGCCGAAATCGTAGGCGTAGGCATCGCGGGTTAGCGTCGGACAGGCCGTCGGCTCGGCGGCAATGACCCGCAGGTCACCCTCGCCGCGCAACTTGCGGCCGAGGAACGGGAACACCAGTCCGGCGAAGTTGCTGCCACCGCCGGTGCAGCCGACGAGAACGTCCGGGGCATCGCCGGCCATTTCCATCTGCTCGATGGCTTCGAGGCCGATGACCGTCTGGTGGGTCATCACGTGGTTGAGCACGCTGCCGAGCGAGTACTTGGTGTCGTCGCGCTGGGCGGCCATCTCGACGGCTTCGGAATTGGCAATGCCGAGGCTCCCCGTCGAGTCAGGGTTTTCGGCGAGGATGGCGCGGCCCGATCCCCTTGCCGGTCCCTGGGTGTAGCACGGGCGCCGGCGGCACCGGCAGGTCCGCAGCAATGTTGTACCAGGACCGCGGGATACGGTCCTCGTCGAGCAGGTAATTGATCTGTTCGGTCATTGGCTTCCCCCACCCTCTATGGCCTTTGTAGACCGCGGGCGCGGGAATTTCTACACCGGTGCGGTGTTGTTGTGGCCGTCGGGACGGGCGCGATCAGCCCTTGTCGATCCGAAGCGCGACGAAACGCAAGCCCCCCTGCCCCTCGAGCAGGAACAAGACCGACCGGCGACCGGCTTCGCGGGCTTCGTCGATCTTCGCGGCGACCTCGCCGGGACTGGAAATCTCGTCCTGGCTGACCTTGACCACGACATCGCCCGGACGCACACCCTTTTCGGCGGCGGCGCCGGTGGCATCGATATCGGTGACGACGACGCCCTTGGTTTCGCCGTCGAGATTGAACCGCTCGCGCAGCTTGTCGTCTATGCCGGCCAGGGTCAGGCCCAGAACTTCCACCGAATCCGACGTGTCGCGGCGATCGCTACCACGTGCGGCAAGCTGCTTCTCGCCCTCTTCGAGGGCGCCGATTTCCACCTCCAACTCGGTCGCGCGTCCTTCTCGCCAGACTGTGACGTCAACGGACTTGCCCACCTCGGTATCGGCGACGATGCGCGGCAAACGGCGCATTTTCTCGACCTTCTTGCCGTCGAATTCGAGAATCACGTCGCCGTTCTTGATTCCCGCCTTCTCGGCCGGTCCGTCCTCGATGACGCTGGCGACCAAAGCCCCCTCCGCGTCCTCAAGCCCGAGCGTTTCGGCGATGTCGTCGGTCACCGCCTGGATGTGCACGCCGAGCCATCCCCTGCGGACCGTGCCATGCTCGATGAGCTGACGGACCACCGCCTTGGCTGAGTTGCTCGGAACGGCGAAACCGATGCCGATGCTGCCACCGGACGGCGAGAAGATGGCCGTGTTGACGCCGATCACGCCGCCATCGAAGTTGAACATCGGCCCGCCCGAGTTGCCACGATTGATGGACGCATCGGTCTGAAGGAAATCGTCGTACGGACCAGCATTGATGTCCCGGCCCCGCGCCGAGATGATGCCTGTGGTCACCGTGCCGCCGAGACCGAACGGATTGCCGATGGCAATGACCCAGTCGCCGACGCGGCTATCGTCCGAATCTCCCCACTCGACCGCCGTGAGGCCGGCCGGAGGATTGACCTTGAGCACGGCGAGATCGGTCTTGGGATCGCGACCAACGACTTCGGCTTCGAGGCGGGTGTCGTCGTTGAGAACGACGGCAATCTCGTCTGCGTCCTGGATGACATGGTTGTTGGTGACGACATAACCGGCGGTGTCGATAAAAAAGCCCGAACCGAGAGAGGTTGCCCGGCGCTGTTGCTGCTGCGGCCGGTTTCGCTCGAAGAACTCCTTGAAGAACTCCTCGAATGGGCTTCCCGGCGGCACTCTCGGCATCTCGACCCCTGGACGCCCTTCGATCACCTGCGTGGTCGAGATATTGACCACCGCGGGCAAAAGCTTCTCCGCCAGATCAGCGAAGCTCTCGGGCGGGGTCCGCGCATCAGCAGGGACGACGTTGAAAATGAGAACAATGGCCAAAAGAAACGCGGATACGCGAGTGCCAACGGGTTTACGAGCGGACACGGTTGGGGTCTCCATGGGTTCGACGAACGCCTTGCTGCTTTTCATGTGTGCGTTCCAACTTGCCTTTGCGATCTAGTTCGGCCCCCAGACGACATCGACCGCACGGGCGCCCGATATCGGCGCCATTTGTGTCGCCTTGATGGCAGCGCGGCCCGCTCACGCGGGTTTGATCGAACTCACCCGCGAACCAGCCAGACGATGCAGACACCCACTGCCGCGGCCGCAACACCTGCCGTGCGCAGGTGACTCGGCGGTTCAGCCAATACGATTAGCATCATCTTCTTCATCGCGCCGGGGAACAAAGCGTAGGCCGCGCCCTCGAGGGCAACAGCCAAGCCGAGTGCGGCGACCAGGTCCGCCATTCCCGGTGCCGAGCTCGTGCTCAGGCCACGCCCGACAAAACGCCGCTCATTGCCTGGGCGCCGCCGACCGACCATCCCGATCGGAGAACAACTCCAGGATATCCGTCTCGGGGGTCAGCACCATCGTCGTGCCGTCTCCCTGCAGCGCCGACAGGGCCTCGAGCCGGCGATAGAGGTCGAAGAACTCCTGGTCGCGTCCGAACGCGTCGATCAACAGCCGCGTCCGTTCGGCTTCGCCATCGCCCCGCAGGATTTGTGCCTGCCGGTTGGCTTCGGCGAGAATGACTGTGCGCTCCCGATCGGCTTCGGCCTGGATTCGCGCTTTCTGCTCCTCGCCCTGGGCACGCAGCTCCGCGGCCTGGGCGACGCGGTCGGAGCGCATGCGGTTGTAAACCGCCTGGCTCGTGGCTTCGGGCAGGTCCGTGCGGCCGATACGCACATCGACGACCTCGACTCCGAACTCCGGCGCCTGGGACTTGAGCTGCTCGGTGATGAAACCCATGACCCCCGCACGCCGATCAGAGAGCATGTCGGCGAGGGATACCTTCGCGACTTCGCTGCGCACCGCGGCGTTCAACCGCCGTCCGAATACGTCTCGAAAGTTGACCGTCGTCCGCGCGCGCTTGCGGAACTCGAGGGGATCGAGGATGCGATAGCGGGCGAACGAATCGACGTTGATGCGTTTCTGGTCGTTGAGGATGACTTCCGTCACCGGAGGATCGAGATCAAGGATCCGCTTGTCGAAGTACTCCACGTTCTGGATGAACGGCAGCTTGAACTTCAGCCCCGGATCTCGTTCGACCCTTACGGGGTTGCCGAACTGCAGGATCAGGGCCTGTTGCGCCTGGTGAACGGTAAACAGCATGTTGAAGGCGACGACCCCGAGAACGACAACGAAGACGCCAATGATGGCCAGCTTGGTCCTGCTCATTGTGCCGTCCCCCGGTTCCGATTCATCAGCTCGTTGAGCGGCAGATAGGGCACGACGCCGCCGCCGGCACTGTTGTCGATGATAATCTTCTCCGTTTCGCCGAGGACCTGTTGCATCCGTTCGAGATACAGGCGGCGCTTGGTGACGTCCTTGCCCGTGAGGTAGGCCTCGTAGACGGAGAGGAACCGCTTGGCTTCACCGTCGGCCTCACGGGCGAGCTTTTCCTTGTAGGCCGTCGCTTCCTGGACAATCCCCGCGGCCTCACCTTTTGCCCGCGGAACGATGTCGTTGCGATAGGCGACCGCCTCATTGATCGACCGCTCCTGGTCCTGGCGAGCCCGCTGAACGTCGTTGAACGCGTCGATCACCTCGGCCGGCGGATCGACGGTCTGCTGCTTCACTTCGGCGATAAGGACGCCGGATTCGTAGCTGTCCAGAATGCTCTGCAGGAGGTCCTTAGTCTGTTCCTCGACCAACTGGCGGCTTTTCGTCAGGGCCTCTTCCAGCGGCGTCTGACCCATGATCTCGCGGATCGCACTCTCCGCCGCCAGCTTCACCGTATTTTCCGGATCGCGGATTTTGAACAGGAAGTCCGCGGAGTCCTTGATCCGCCACTGGACAGCGAAGTCGACATCGATGATGTTCTGATCACCGGTCAGCATCAGGCTTTCCCTCGGAACGTCCCGACCGCCGCGGCCGATCTCGTCTCCACCCTGGAAACCGATGGTGATCTGGTTGATCCGCTCGACATCAGGTTTGAACACTTCGCCGATGGGTGCCGGAAACCAGTAGTTCAGGCCAGGGGTCGTGACTTTGACGAAGCGGCCGAACAGCAATTCGACCCCTTGCTCGCCGGGCTGCACCCGGTAGAACCCGGTCGCCAGCCAGATCGCGACGACGATCAGAACACCCAGCGCCACACCGCGGCCGGTGCCCATGCCGCCGGGCATCATCCTTTTCAGCTTGTCCTGGCTGCGGCGGAGCATCTCCTCGACGTTCGGAGGCGGAGGGGCAGACGGACCGCCACCCCAGGGGCCACCGCCCCCACCGCCGCCCCAAGGGCCGCCACCTTTCGGATTCCAGGCCATGTGTTCCTCGTTTTCTGTTATCTCGTAGCCTGCCGCCGGCTGCGAGGGCGCACACGTTGCGTTTGTCGTCCGACCATGCGCTTCATATATGAAACTAGCACGCCTTATAGGCTAGCTTCGCAGAGTGCGCAACGCGCCTCACGAGGGCAGCGTGGGGGAGTTCACAAGTCCAGAAATGGGGAGTTTTCGAGTATGGCGCAAGTCACCGAGGAACATGTTCTTGACGCGCTCAAGGGAATCGTCGACCGGGAGCGCGGCCAGGATGTGGTCAGTCTGGGCATGGTCCAGGGGCTGCAGGTGAAGGACGGTCACGTGGCGCTTGCGCTGGAAGTCGACCCGCGGCGTGGTCCCGATCTCGAACCGCTTCGCAAGGAAGCGGAGAGTGCCGTTCACAACCTTCCCGGCGTGCTGACCGCCAGCGTCGTGCTCACAGCCGAGCGAAAAGCGGCCCCGGCGCCGGGCGGGCAGCCGGCCGCGCATCAGGCCCACGCCGCCCAGCAATCGGGCGGGAACCTGCTCCCCGACGTCAAGGCGATCGTCGCAGTGGCATCGGGCAAGGGCGGGGTCGGCAAGTCGACGACGGCGGTGAACCTCGCCCTTGCGTTGGCTCGGCTGGGCCGCTCGGTCGGTCTGCTCGATGCCGATATCTACGGGCCCTCGATGCCGCGCATGCTGGGCATCGCCGGCGGCCCCAAATCCAGCGATGGGGTCAAGCTCGATCCGATGATGCGCTTCGGCGTCAAGAGCATGTCGATGGGGTTCCTGGTCGAGGAAGAAACGCCGGTGGTGTGGCGCGGGCCGATGGTGCAGTCGGCGCTCGAACAGATGATGCGTGACGTCGCCTGGGGCGCGCTGGACGTGCTCGTCGTCGACATGCCGCCGGGCACCGGGGATACCCAACTGACGATGGCGCAACGGGTGCCGCTGGCGGGCGCGGTCATCGTATCGACGCCCCAGGACATCGCCTTGGTCGACGCCCGCAAGGGCCTCAACATGTTCCGCAAGGTCGACGTGCCGGTGCTGGGGCTGGTCGAGAACATGAGCTATTTCGCGTGCCCGAGCTGCGGCCACCGCGCGGAGATTTTCGGTCACGGGGGCGCACGGCGCGAAGCGGAACGTCTGGGGATGGATTTCCTCGGCGAGGTACCGCTGGACATCGTCATTCGGGAGACCTCCGACGGCGGTAATCCGATCGTTGCGTCGGATCCCGAAAGCGAGCACGCCAAGGCCTACCTTCAGATCGCCGCGCGCGTATGGGACAAGGTCGGCGACAGCCTCATGGCGCAAGCGGCGACCGCGCCCCGGATCGTTATCCAGTAGCGACGCGGCGTGGCGACGGCCGATTTAGTCTTTTGCGCCTTCCTCGAAGTGATGTTCGAGGATGCGTGACAGCCGGTGACCGGGGTGGCGGTCAATGAAGGCCCGGGCGGACCCTTCAATCATGTCCCGGTCGGCGGTGCTCATATCCGTCCGCCACCGGCGATCGAGACGGATCGTGCTGGTCCCCTCCCGCATCACGTTGCCGAGTATGTGGTGCTCGACGGATTTGAAGTCGTCGGGGATCGGTTGCGGCTCGAGTCCGACAAAACGATGGATCGCCGCCAAGGCATCGTTGGTTTCCGCACAGACGTCTTCGTAGAAGGCTGTCATCGTCTGATCGAACTCGGAAAACACGCGCACGATGTCCGCTTGCTCACGCAGCCAGGCGCGCATCGCCTGCTCCGCGGTCCATCCTCGCCGATTCATGAACGACAGCACGACCCCGCGGAAATCGCGGACTGCGTGCACTGCACTGAGCGAGATTTCGGACGACCGGCGGAGATGGCGAATACGGTAGGGTCCGTGGGAGTTGTCGACGTAGACCTCCGCACCACTGTAGGCAAGGGCTTGGGAAATGAACACCTCGTTGGCCCGCAGCTGTCGGCGGTAGAGCGAGCCGAGACCTGGGACCGACCAAAGCATCGCATCCCGACCCTTTTCCAGCGCGCTCGACCGTACCCACGGAAGGTTCCCGGTCATATGCCGCGAGAGGCGACCGCGCAGAGAAACTCCGAAGCGGGCACCGAACTGGTCATACTGAAAAGGCAATCCGTGGTCGCCAAAGACCTCTGCCATGCGGGAAAAGAAAGGACAGTCTGGCAGACCAGCGCCACATGAACACCGGAAATCCTCTTCCGGCGTAAACGGATAGCCCACGGTGTGCCCGACCGTCGTCATCGCCGGGTGGGTGTTGAGCAAAAAAGAAAGGAGGGTCGAACCGGAAAAGGACGAACACGCGATATACAGGACTTTCGCCAATACTCGGCTCCTCCGGTTGGCGCCGCGCCGTTCGGCCGCGCGACAGTGGCGCCGTTTTTTACAGGCTCCCCAACAAGCCGCGCAATTCCTTTGCCTGGTGTCGGCACGCAACGGGTCCGCAGCATACCGACTGCGGCTTGCCTTGGATTCGCCCGCGCCCTACTAAAGACTTCGGTGACGGGCGTGCGTGATCGCGTTGATCCGACCAGACCCGGCAGCCTCCGGCGGGACTGCAATCGTGGCGCTGCTGTTCGATCCAGTAACCTTGTTTACCCTCGGCATCCTCGTCGGAGCCGTGGGGTGGAAACGCTCGCGCCGGTTCGCGGGTTGGATTTGGATCGCCAGTTGTTGCGCTCTCGTCGTCTTGTCGACGCCTTATGTCGCCGGCCATTTGCTTTATTCCCTTCAGACCGATCCGCCGATCTTCGCAGGAGAGCCCCTTTCTGAAGGGCCGCAGGCGATCGTCATCCTCGGCGCCGGCATGCATCCAGGCGCTCCCGAATACGGAGGCGCCACCGTTGGCCGTTTGACGTTGGCGAGATTGCGGTACGGCGCTGCACTTCACCGAAAGACGGGACTGCCTGTTCTGGTTTCTGGCGGGCATATCCTGGGAAATGGAGAAGCGCTGTCTTCGGCAATGGCGCGAGCCCTCGCCAACGACCTTGGCGTGACCGTACGCTGGACCGAGTCCCAGTCGTTGAACACTTACGAAAACGCCGAAGAGTCCGCCTCCGTGCTCGGCGCCGACGGGATCAATTGGGTCTATCTTGTCACCCATGCGTCGCACATGCTCCGCGCCGCCGAAGCGTTTCGAAAAGCGGGCTTGCAGGTAACCCGGGCGGGGACCGAATTCACTCTGATCCCCGAAGAGTTGGAGTTCGTCGACTTCCTGCCCAATGTCGGCGCCCTGACCGCCAGCCGATACGCCATCCACGAGCTCGTCGGCCGGGTCTGGTATCACGTCGCCTATTACTGACGCCGTCCAGCCGATACGGTCTGTCAGACCGTGGCAAAGACCCGCCGCTTCAGATCGGCTACGACCCGCGCGGCGGTCTCCCCGTCCCACAGAGGTGGCTTTCGGCCCGTCGGCCAATCGCCGGCAAGCACCCGCGAGACGTCCGCTTCCAGATCTTGGGGGGGAATCAGGCGGTTGGTGCCCTCCGAATCCGTGATCGGCCGCTCGGTCGTATCGCGTAGTGTCAGGCAAGGGATCCCGAGGTAGGTCGTCTCTTCCTGGAGGCCGCCGGAATCGGTGACGATCAGCCGCGCGGAGCGCACCAGCCCCATGAACCGGATGTAGCTCATCGGTTCGCTCAAGTGAATTCCAGGAGTGTTTTCGAGCCGCCCGGCCAAGCCGAACGTCCCGAGGCTCTTTTTCGTCCGTGGATGAACGGCGAAGACGAGCGGTACCCGCTCCGCCACGGAACACAAGGTGTCGACCAACATGGTCAAGGTTTGCATGTGATCGACGTTGCTCGGCCGGTGCAGAGTGACTACCCCAAAGCTGCCCGGCTCCAGTCCAAACGCCGCATGCGTCTCCTCGGCCTCGATTTTCGGCCGCACGAGTTCGTAGGAATCGATCATCACATTGCCGACAAGGGAAATACGCTCCGGCAAAACCCCTTCGCGCAGCAGGTTTTCATCACCATCGGCCGACGGAGTCCACAGGAGGTCGGCGATAGCGTCGGTGACGAGGCGGTTGATCTCTTCGGGCATGGTCCGATCGCCACTGCGGAGTCCGGCTTCGAGATGGGCGACGGGAATCCACAGCTTCTTTGCCGCGATGGTGCAGGCCATGGTCGAGTTGACGTCGCCGACGACGATGACCCACGCCGGCGGCTCGTCCATGAGAATCCTCTCGTAGGCGATCATCACCTTTCCGGTCTGCTCGGCGTGACTGCCGCTGCCGATCCCCAGATGGTGATGCGGCGCCGGCAACCCGAGGTCGTCAAGAAACGCATCCGACATGCTGGCGTCGTAGTGCTGTCCGGTGTGAATGATGATCGGTTCGCACCAATCCTCCCGCCGAAGCGCGTGATAAACCGGGGCCACTTTCATGAAATTCGGTCGCGCGGCGGCGACCAGATGGATTTTCGGCAAGGTCATCTGTTGGATTCTCGTTTCGGACGACGGCGACACGCCGGAACGGTTGCGCTGGCCGCCGGTGCTGTCGACACCCATCGTATACCCGCCGCGACGCCACGCGGCAAACGGCTTTGCCCGTGACATCAGCGCGGCTGCCCCCATGCAGCGTTTGGCGTCCAAGGCTAGCTGCCCGCGACGGCAACCCGTGGCGGTTCGGCGGTCGCGGTATGGACCTGGCGCAGGAACGACTCGAACATCACCAGCGCCCAGAGCGCAGCACTGTGATCGCGCGCGCCCGACTGATGCTGGTCCACAAGGGTCGAGACATATCCCATTTCGAAGATCCCGGCGTCGGCAAGTGCGGGCTCGGTGGCAACGGCCCGAATGCGCTCCCGCAATGGACCTCGGAACCAATCCGCCAGCGGAACGGCGAAGCCCATCTTTGGGCGATAAAGCACTTCATCCGGAACGTGGGGTTCGAGCGCCTTCTTGAAGATGTATTTGCCTTCGCGGTTGCGGAGCCTGAGTCCGGGCGGAAGGCTCACCGCCCAACCGAGGAACTCGTGATCGAGGATCGGCACCCGGACTTCCAGGGACGTGGCCATGCTCGCGCGATCCACTTTGGTCAGGATGTCCCCGGGAAGGTAGGTTTTGAAATCGGCATATTGGACACGCGACAGGTGATTGTCAGTGGGCGCGCGGTCCATGTGATACCGAAGCACGTCGAGGGCGTGATAGCCCTGCAGGTCACGCTTCATGGCGTCGCTGAAGAGGCGGCGGCGCAGGCCGTCGTTGAGCACCGAGACGCTGTGAAAATTCCCTCCGCGGAATCGCGCGCCAGGGCCTCTAGGGTCGACTTCGCCCGCAGAGGTTTGGGTGCCCAGTCGATCTTCGGGTAGGCAGCCCCGAGGGCTCCAAACAGAGGACGTCGCAGTCCGCTCGGCACCAGGGACCGGACCGTCTCCTCGTAGTGGTGCCAGCGGTAGCGGCGATAACCAGCGAAGACTTCGTCACCGCCGTCGCCGGAGAGGGCGACGGTGACTTTCTCGCGTGCCAGGGCGCAGACGCGATGGGTCGGCATCGCCGAACTGTCGGCATAAGGTTCGTCATAGAAATGCGCCAGACGATCAATCAAGTCGAAGGAATCCGGATCGACAGCGCGGACCCTGTGGCGAGTTGCGTAGCGCTCCGCGATCTGCGCGGCGTACGCCGATTCGTCGAAACCCCGGACGTTGAACGAGATGGAGCACGTATCCACGGGTTCGGAAGACCGCCCCGCCATTAGCGCGACGACACCACTGGAATCGACTCCGCCCGACAAAAAGGCGCCCAAGGGCACGTCGACGATCAGGCGAATGCCGACTGCCTCGGTGAGCCGTTCGATGAGTTCCCCACAGATCGCCGTTTCGTCCTCAGGAACACGGGCGTCGAACGCGACGTCCCAGAACGCTTGAGGATCGCGACGTCCGGCCGTCCGGCTGTAGATCATCGTGTGACCAGGCGCCAGCTTGCGGATGCTGGTGTAGATCGACTTGGGATCGGGAACGTAGCCGTAGGCGAAGTAGTCCTCGACAGCGGTAACGTCCATGGTCCGCGGAACGCCAGGATGTTCGAGGAGCGCCTTCATCTCCGAGCCGAAGATCACCGCGCCATCGGCAAGTTCGGCGTAGTGTAAGGGCTTGATTCCCAAGCGGTCTCTCGCCAGAAACAGGGTTTCGGAGTTGGAGTCCCACAGGGCGAAAGTGAACTGACCACGGAACCGCTCGACGCACGCTTCGCCCCATTGTTCCCAGGCGTGAACGATGACTTCGGTGTCACACCGGGTGCGGAACTTGTGCCCGTGGGCGATGAGCTCCTCGGACAGATCCTGGAAATTGAAGATCTCGCCGTTGTAGACGACGACGGACGAATCTTCGTTGAACAACGGTTGATGGCCACCCGACAGATCGACGATCGACAAACGCCGATGCGCCAGCCCTATGCCGCTGTCGATGAAGATCCCCGAGTCGTCGGGTCCGCGGTGAACGAGCGAGTCGTTCATCCGTGAGAGCAACGCACGATCTACGGATCGTTCGCGATCGGGAAAAAAGATACCGGCTATTCCGCACATACCGTTGTTCGCAGATGTCTGGGAATGTCTGTACTCGGGTTCGCGGGTGACGCTACTCCGGGGCCGCCGCCCGCAGCAAGGGTGCCAGCGGTGCCATGCTCGCCAACAGTTCGTCCGCCGTCACCTTCGCTTCGCGCAAATCGTCATCATAGGGCACCGATAGCAAGATCGCCGCGGACGCCCGCGTGCCGCCCAGAAGCCGCGCCCTCGCGGCCAACAGTTTGGCAAAGTAGTCGGCGTCGGCGAACTGATCGTCCACCCAATACCAGTGGTAGACGATCCGTTGTCGGCCGCGCGACGCGACTCTCGTGTAGTTCACGCGCTCTGACGAGCCGTCGACGATGAGGTCGGCCTTGCCGCCACCAAGGCGGTCCCAGGTGGCCTCCTCGTAAACACGGTTGCCCCAGTAGACCAGTTCCGCCCCGGCCCGTTGATAGGCGTAGTAGGCAACGTAGAGTTCGGCATTGCGCTCGCCGGCCGTGTACCGTTGGCGGGTTGCGGCGTCAGCCCCCTTGTAGTCCGGCCGCCACACGGCCGCATCTCCGTCGACGCGAGTCCACGGTGGAGTGACATCCGGCAGTGACAACCCAGCGATCTCGGCGCTCCGGCTCTGGCTTTCGCCGTAGTGGGCCAACCCCGGGCCAGCGGCGAGGGCGAAGATCGCCACCAGTCCGATAGTCAGGGCGGAACGAAGCCGCCGACCGGATGTTGCGATCGGGCCCGGTTGCGGCTGCACGTCGATGGTCTCGTGCAGATCCTTGTCGCGGAACACCATGCCCACGGCGAGCAGTACGATCGTGACGAAGGCGAAGAACAGCCAGCCGTAAACGATGTGATCGACTCCGACGGCCAGCTTATTGTTCGAGAGATGGGCGATGAGCACGATACCGAACGCGCGAAACCCATTGGCGACGATCGGAATCAGGATCGAGAGCGCAATGAACACAACCCGACGCCACCACGACCGGTAAAGCAGGTTCGCGCACAGCGCCCCCAACGCCACGGTCGCAATGAGAAACCTCAAACCAGCGCAGGCTTCCGCGACCTCGAAGACCCCGTTCGGGGTCATGATCAAGATCCCGTCGATAAATACCGGAATGCCGATAAGCTGAAGCCCAGTGACAACAGACACCGCGGTCAAGTCCTGCAGCCAAGGAACAAGGAAATCGCCGAACGGCACGGCGAAGTACAGGTAAAACAGCGGAAACAGGATGGCTCTGACGATTGGCCACCCAAACAGGCCGAGAACCAACGCCTGGATCATCGCAACGATAGCGAATTGCTGGATGACCTCGGCTTGGGTTTCACGCCCGACCAACCAAATCAACGAACCTGCAAGGAGGAATCCAAGGCCCCACAAGCTCGGCTTCGGAACCAGCCTGGAGACGGCGTCCCACCGCAACCAGATCAAGTATCCGACAACAGGAAGGATGGCGAACGCGTGATTGTAGGTCGTCGAACTCGACCATACGTCGACCGCAACACCGATGGCATCTTGATAGATGGCGATGAGAAGCAGGACGGCGATGAGGAATACCGCGAGGGATGGACCCCACGTCTCTCGCACCGTACTCGTCGATCCGGTACGAAAATCCTCTGGGTGCCCGTTCAACATCGGCGCGGCGCCACCTTCATTAGCGCCTCTCGCCAGCCAACTAGCCTCCGACGGGCCAACCGGCAGGCCTCCCCTCGAAAGACCAACATCCCAACGGATGCCAGCGTTCGGTTCCCCGCGCAACGCCACACTGGTTCGACGGGTCACCATGATGACATCGTTAGCGGAGGAAGGGTCTCCGATCAGTGATCACCGACACACCACTCTCCGCTGCGCCGTTGCGGCCGTCCGGTCGACTGCGCGAGGTCCGGCCCCCGGTCCTCACGGACCCTGATCAGTAGCCCTCATCCTTGTAATAGTAGCTGTAGTATCCTCCGAAGCGGCTGCCGGCCAAGCTGCTTCGCGACTTGTTGAGCACGAGCCCGACGTTCTTGGACGGACCCAAGACCTCGAGCGCGCCCTTCACTGCAGCACTGGGCGTTTTCTCTGCTTCGACAACGAACACCACCTGTCCGACAAAGCGGGCCAGTGCACCCCCTTCGCTGCTCGCAAGCACGGGCGCAGTGTCGAAAATGATGATCCGATTGGAATAGCGATGAGAGATTTCCCCGATAACCTGGGCGGCGCGTTCGCTGGCCAGCAGCTCGGTCCCCATGGGATGTGGCCGGCCGGCTGGAATAATGGAGAAATTCTCGACATTCGTGCGGGCGAGAACCTCGGACACATCGAACGAAGTGTCTTCGAGCACGTCGACGAAACCCCGGTCCGTCTCGATACCCAGGGTCGACGCGACGTTCGGTCGACTGAGATCCGCGTCAACAAGAAGAACGTACAGGTCGCGCTCCTTGGCGATGCTCATCGCCAGATTGACGGCCGTAAACGTCTTCCCCTCCTCGGGAACGGCACTCGAAACCATGATCAGATTGCCGTTCTCGACCCCTCCCGCATCCTTGGCCAGCGCCTTCAACAGCAGCGGGCGCTTAATCATCCGGAACTCCTCGGCGGTGCGGGTCCGTTCGCCCCGAGGGGTAACCATGCCTTCGGCATAGAGCCGGTCGAGATCGATGAAGACCCGCCGAACCGGCTTTGGCGCCGGGGCCACCGCCTCCATTCCTGCACCCGCGGGTGCCGAACCCGCCGCGGGCGGAGGTGGTGCGGGGGCCGTTGGAGGGACGGCCGGGGTCGGTGCCAATGGCGGCGGTTCCGGCACCACTGTCGGAGTCGGCTCGACCGGCGGCGGGGGTGGTTCAACCGACCCGGTCGGCTGGGTCTCGACCTGCTCGCCCGCAAGCCTTCGAGCGGCTCGCTCAATCAGAGACGACTTTTGATCTTCCGCCATCTTCCTGGAAGCTTTTTCGATCAAGTCCATGCTTCGAGATTCCACTGCCGGATGGCGGAGTGCGGGTCGCCGAATGGGCTCATTCGGACAGCATTTCCAGGACAGGCGCGGGGAGGCGTTCCATTACCTGGGACTTGATATCTTCCGGAATCGCCTTCGGCAAGCCGACTTTGCGCTCGATGGACAGCAGGCCGCCGTAAGTCCCCAGCAAGGCAAAGCAGACGACGAAAAAGCTGACCAAGTTGACTGCTCTCCACGACGTTCGCCCGGGAGGCCGGATCATCGAGACGCTGCCGAGGACAGGATACGAAAGCGTCTGCATCAGATGCTGGGCACCGAAGAAGGTCGACTGAAGGCCAACGATCACGCCGACCAATCCGACTCCGGCGCCAATTCCTGCGATCAGCACCAATGTCAGATAAAGGGAACGTTCGACGCCGGTGGGGATCTGCGGAAGATTCGGCGGCTCAATAACCCGAAACTGCACCTTTTCGCCCTTCGTTTCGCGACTCTCGGAGAGCGATGCGGCTTCCTTCCTGCTGAGGAGCTTCGAATAGTTCTGCCGAATGACACCAAGGTCGCGGGTCAGCCGGCGCATCTCGGCTTCCACTTCCGGCACCCGGTTGGCGCTCTTTTCGAGCTCGTCGATCTTCTCCTCCTGCCGGGCGATTTGCGTTCTAAAAGTTGCAACCTGTGCGTCGGCATCAACAATCTGGAGCTTGATCTGCTGGTAGAGCTCGTTGGGAACGCGTTCCGCGTTGGTGTCCGGTCCGCCTTCCGCCGACCCTTGTTCTTCGTCCGGCGAGGCAAACGGGGTGTCTTCCTCCGCCAGCTCTTCGCGCAGGTTGTCAAGGAGACTACGGGTCGCAACGACGTCCGGATGGTTTTCGGTATAACGAAGCAACAGCCCGTCGAGCTGCTCCTCGAGAGCCAAAATCCTCACCACCAGGTTCGACGGCGGACCACCGGCCATGCCCTGCTGGCCCCGGACCTCGTGAAACTCAGGAACCTGGCCGAGTTGTCGCTTCAATTCCTGGCTCCGGGTCTCCGCATCCTGAAGCGTTGCGCGCAAGTTGGCCAACTGATTGCGGGCGCCCGTAAGACGTTCGTAAAAGCCCGTATCGCCGGGCAGAAAACCCATATTCACCTGCTTGAAGCGGGCGATGCGCTCCTCAGCGGCGTTGATCTGCTCCTCATACTTGCGCAGTTGCTCATCGATGAACTGTCGAGCCGCGTCCATTTCTTTTCGGCTGGCACCCAAATTGCCTTCGACAAAGATGGTCAGCAGCGCCTGCACGACTTTTTGGGCCACGGGCGGATTATGATGCTCGTACGCAATGGAAAACAGGCCAGGTCCCCGTCGATCGGAACTTATCGAAATATCGGATTGCAGACCGGAGATGAGGCGTTCCTGCTCCTCCGCCGTCTTGACGGCGAGATCCAGATCGGTCATGCGCGCCACTTTCTCGAGATTGGGGCGGCTTTTCAGGGTTCGCTGAATGACCTGGATTTCGGCAAGCGGATTGGTCTCGACGGCGATGCCCTGAAGTAGAGGAGCAAGTAAGCTCTGGGTGTCGATGTAGACCTTGGCGGATGATTCGAACTTGTCGGGGATGAACGCGACCATCGTCCAACCGGAGAAACAGACGAGCCACGCGCAGCCGACAATCAGCCACCGCCGTCGCCAGACGGCCGGTACGTACGAGAGGATTTGCGAGAGCGCTTCATTCATGTTGGCTTGCCACTGGTCCCATCAGGGCGTTAGAACGTGGACGGTCGGACGGCACACCTCTGCCTTTGGTCGACAATACCACCGCTGCCGACCAGTTGCGATTGCGATGGCGTCTGAGTGCGGCGGCATTGTACATGTAGCGGGACGTGTTTGTCATTGAACTCGTGGAGATGAACACGTCGAGTCACTTGGACCTGTTTGAGAACATCAACATCGGGACGATACTTGTTTCTCGAGGTATGCCGAAAAAGCACGGATCCATATGTGATTTTGCGAAACCATGCCAATAGTGGGAGGAAATGCCGAGGTATCGTGCTATTGCTTGGGGGTTCGTAGTATAGGATACTGAGTTCGTTTATCGCGCCCTGCTGTCGGCGCAGATTCGGTATGCGGGTTTAGTCGTGCGCTGCGATCGGTTTGAATGGCTCAGAGCACCGCGGACGCTGATTGCGTTTGCCGTGTTGCTGGTTGGGGCTTGCTCGGGGCTTGAGGAGGCGCCCATCGCGCCACCGGGCCTGGTGGAAGAGACGCCTCAGTACATCATTGGACCAAGAGACAATTTGAGCATCTTCGTCTGGCGCAACCCGGACCTTTCGCAAGGGGTGCCAGTGCGGCCTGATGGAAGGATCTCCGTCCCGTTGATCGAGGATCTTTAGGCGGCCAACAAGACGCCGACGCAGTTGGCGCGGGATATCGAAGAGGTGCTCTCCCAGTGTGTCCAGAATCCCATCGTTACGGTCATCGTAACTGGACGCCTCGAAAAACCTCGCTGATTTGTCGCTGATCTGATTCAATCACTGCTGATGATCACGGGAGGCGACGATGATCCACGAGCCTGGATTTTTTGACCTTGATTACCGTTACGAGC
>Ga0056108_1000099_pt1 | contig 32721 bp, 35 predicted proteins | sample WorMetG1BERMUDA1_FD_83875 | JGI IMG/M metagenome (GOLD analysis project Ga0056108, IMG submission 83875) | Marine gutless worms symbiont microbial communities from Max Planck institute for Marine Microbiology, Germany - Inanidrilus... ... | reverse complement strand
TCTCCATAGGATTCAATGATGACGGCGTTCACTGCCGAAAATGAAATGCCTCGATGGCGACCTTCGAGACGATCGCTGCATTTGGCCGTCAGTTCACCGCTTCCCCATTCCACTTCGTGCGGAGAATATGCGATCCTGGGGCGAACGAAGAAGATCCCGGTCTTTTCGAAGCGGAAGATATCAAAAGCGTTTAGTCCTTGGTGCCGATACGCCATCTCTCCATAGAACTCGCTGACAGACTCCATAAGGATTTCCGTACCATTTACGGCGGCCTTGTATTTCGGCCAGTACAGGAGATGCCGGAACCTGAGACGCGGGAGATCACGGTTCTGGTTCGAATAACCGTAGAAGGCCAGAAACAAAAAACTGCAAAATATCGAAAACCAAACGAACCAGAAGATGTCGCCGATGTCCCCCTCAACCGAACCCCCGCCGATCGTTAGGTGGAGGACAACAGCGATCACCGCGACCCCAAGAATACCGGCGGCAGCCTTCCTCCATTTCTCAATACGCCTTTTCGCGCGTTCGGAGACTGCATCGATATCTTGCAGTCGCGGTACCACTTTTGCCTCGAAGATTTCGGCGAAGCCGCGTTCGTTTTCAGCTTGCTCAATGAAGTTGATGGCTGGCGCCGAAAGGCCTCGCACAGCGCGGCTTTCCGCTCGCATCAATCAGGTTCCGCCCATTTCTGCGTGCGTTCGATCAGGTCGAGGTAGGCTTCGGCGCTGGAGCGAGACTTGTAGGTGCGGCCGTCGACGGAAAAGGTGCCATCGTCGTTTTCAATGATCCTCCCGGGCGCGCCCGCCTGTTTCGGGCGTGGCTCTCCCTGGCGCTTTTCATGCGCCGCCACATGGATCGCTTCCCGTGTCGCGTTAGGCCCGGTCCAACTGGGCTCCCAGGCATCGAGGTCGACCGTACTTTGCCCCCAGCCCAGCAACTCGATGATGCGGATCGGGATCCCGGCATCCTCTTGCAGCTTTTCGCGCATGTCCAGCCGCGAGTATTTACGTCCTCCCGACCGATGGTGCGGTACCCAGAACAGCTTTTCGTGGGTTTCGACGGCGAGCAGGAATTCGTCACGAAAGAGAACGGCGTTGAATTCCTTGCCTTCGAGGATCGACTGCAAACCCTTTACGATCTCCTTCGGGCCGACCTCGAAAAAGGACCCGATCCAGTTCGGATCGAATACGCCGTCATCCTCGCCAACCCGCATGGAGCCCCCTTTGGACGGTCGCAATCGGATCCGCTCGGCGAAGGTGCGTGGCGATTGAATTCGCAACAGGAATCCGTTGAAAATGCGCACTGGCGAGCGTTCATCGACCGATGCCCAGCCCTTCCGGATATCGGCATTGACCACCGCGAAGTTCAGCCCTTTGTAGCGCCCTTCGACAAGGTCGCTGAAGACGTTCGCTGTTTGGTTCAGTTCCAGCGGTCGGTCAGACTGATAGAAGGCGGCGAATACGTCTGATTGGCCAAATAGGTTGGCGTCGAATTCGTCCGTTGCATCGGGCAGATATGCCATCTCGCCCCGCAAGGCGCAGATATCCGGCATAAGGTCCTCGGCGGAGTTGCCGGTCAGCATGTCGACGATGGGCCCCACCACCATGTCGTCATCGCTCGGGAATACGTCGCGGAGCTGGCGGCGCAGGGGCAGGTCGTTGCGGGCGACGTGAGCGAGGAACACGAAAGCCGTGCCGCCGACAAGGATCAATACCAAGACGATCATGCCAACGCTGATGTCCGTGAACTGTTCGATCAGGATCAGGAAAAAGAGCCCGGTAAGGACGGTCTTGACGATTTTCTTCGTTGAGACAGGCCTTTCGCCACCTTCTTTCTGTTGTTTCGATTTCATCCCGTCCAGAACCCGGATCAGCGAGGCGGCGGCGTGACGCACGGCGGCGTCGAGCAGGAACTCCGGGGTTCGCCGTTTCCCAACTTTCCCTGCCTCTGCCGGGCGCTTCGGTTTCGCTTTTTTCTCCGCCGGCTCTTCGAGTGAAGGGGCGAAGGCCGGTTTGGCTTCTGCGACCGGCCTTTCGGGTTCGCGTACCGGAAATTCCACCGGCTGATCTTGTCGTGGGAGAGCGGTGTTGGGTGACGGCTTCGCCGTCGCCGGCGGCATTTCCTGCGTCTTTTCGGCTGTCGGGCGCTTCCGCTCTTCAGAGGTTTTCGGTTTTTCCGGCGACTTTGCGGCGGAATCCTCGTTCAAATTGCCTGGGAACCTTTTGGTGTCGCCGGACCATCGAGGCGTATAGGTCGTCATCGGATACCGACTTCGTAGCCGCTTTTGCCGTTTCAGGTGAAGGGTTTTAGGTCGACCCTTCGTATTCCTAGGAACAATCTAGCTCAACTTCTGCGCGCGGAACAATTCGCGGTCGCTTTCCCGTTCGAACATGACCCGGAAGATGTTGGTGCTGAGGTCGCTGGTGGTCAGGTCCATGAGGGCGATGTCCCACTGACCCTCGACGTTGTCGGCGAGCCAGCCTTCCAGTTCGGGAAGGGTGTTTCCGGTCTTGTAGATGATGTCGTGGTTACACTGGCGCTGCTCGCCTTCCTGGCGGCGGCTGTCGCCGCTGCGCTGGTCCTCGGCGACCGGTTGGTCGCTCTGGCGCCGGTCGTCGGCATGGCGCCTGTCCTCGCCCGATCGGGAGTCCTCGCGGTATTGGTTGGTCATCATGTTCCGTCCTCCGTTTGGCGCGCCCCGTCATGCGGGCGTTCTGTGGACGGATTATACTCGCATTTTGGTGGGTTTATGCGGGTTTTTCACAGTTAGGTTTAGATAGGTGACCTTAAATTGTAAGGTTCGAAGGCAATGAAATGAAAAAATGATGGGAGGACCAGGCAGTTAAGACCTAGGACCCGAAGAAAATAAGCTATCATGGAAACTAGACTTTGGTCAGGAAATCGTAACTTTTGGGGTTAGAATTGACAGTCACAAAGTAAAAAGGGCTCTGGATATGGACTCCAATTCTACGGATCGGCCGGCCGGACTGAGAAAGGGCCTCTTCGGCGAAATCTTCGCTTGGGGCTTGCTGATCGTGTTCGTCATCGGTCTGATGACGTCGATCGCACCCAGGCTGTTCTTCTCGGCTGGGCAAACCGTGCGCATCGGCCTGGTCGGCCCCATGAGTGGGCCCGAGGCCGAATTGGGACGTGCTATGCGGGCCGGCGTCGAATTGATCGTCGAGCGCCATCAGATAAGGCGCCTTGTCCGGCGCCCTGTGGTCGCGAAGCGTCCCGTTGACGCGATAGCCGCGGGCCAGGGCCGCCTTGACGACGTGGGAGCCGACGAGGCCGCTGGCCCCGACCACGGTCACAGTTGTTTCTGCTTTCATTTCTATAGTCTCCATGCAGGCCAAAACCTGTTGGGGCGATCTTATCGCATTCCGGCGCCGAATCCCGAGCGCTGCAAAAAGAGGAAAAGGGCCGGAACGGACCGGTATTCACAGGTCATATTGGGCTGGTCTGCGGGCGGGCCAATCGAAAGTGATATTAACGTTGGACAGATATAGCAAACCGGCGAATCTCGGCGTGGTGCGGAATTCACTCTCCTGTCGCATACCCGGGCGGTACATTTTCCCAGGTGTAACCCTTACGGGAGCGTTGATAGGCGAAATTGAAGAGCTTCTGCATGAACTCGGTATCGAATTCCTCTTTGTGTTTTTCTTTGAACGTCGCCGGGATGTAGGCCAGCTTGTAATCAAAACCGTCGCGTTGGGCGTTTATGTAGATTCGGTAGAGGTCACCGATACCCTGTGTCTGGATCAGCGAGACAATCGAGCGTCCCGCGATATTTATGGTTTGCCGTTCGACCGAGGCCCATTCGGGGTCGAGTCGGGCATTGCGGAAGAGTTTGCGTTCGCGTTCAGCACCCAACTTTCGCGTCAATTCCTTGACGTTGATGGAAGGCGGGTAGACAAACACCTGAGCCGTCGCACCGCCGTCGACATGCATTTCCTGATAGGACTTTCCATCGACCTCGACATCAATCATCACCGGCGGAAAGGCGCCGGGGATGCTGGCCGAGGCAATGAGGATACTATGGATCAACTCCAGCGCTTTCGGGTGGCCGCTTTCGGCGATGGCTCCGATGTTCCATACCACCGGTTGGAGGACGTCCAGGTTGGTCGTCGACACCAGCAGAAGCCGTCCCTTGGCATGCTCCCGGGCAATGGCATCGAGCATGGATTGGTCGACATGCTTGCGGACCAGGCGCCAAAGCGGTGCGTTGTCAGCCATGCCGTCATCGGTCAAGGCGGCGAGGATGCCGCGGGCTTCGAAAATGTCGTCCGGCTTGATGGTCGTGTAGACCTCCTTCAACTGCGGGTCATAATCCGGTCCGAGGTATGCGAACGGCGCGATCAAAGCGCCGGTGCTGATCCCGGTGACGGCCTTGAATTCTGGCCGGTCGCCGGCTTCCGTCCAGCCGACCAGAAGGCCGGCACCGAAAGCGCCATTGTCACCGCCGCCCGATATGGCGAGGAAACTGACTGGCGGCAAAGGACCGGTGTGGCCGATTCGCTTCAAATGTTCCTGTTCGCGATGAAAAGAATCCAGTCCGTCTCGGACGAAGGGTTTGGTATCGGTGTCGATGAAATACCGGACGCCAAGCATACCGGGAACGTCCGCCTGCAAATACTCCTCTTGTGGAACCGCGGCGAGGCGGCTCGGCGCCGCGCAGCCACTTAAGGTGAGCAGGCCAAAGGCCAGAACAATGGTGACGATTTGCTTCGAATTTCTCAAGGCGGCCCCTCTCGAATCGGACGATCGAAGAGTATCGAGTATTGTGAACACTCTGAAAAGGCCAGCCCTGCGGGTCAAGACCAACACCATTTCGATGGTTCTATAGAGGATGGCGAATTCCGCCAGCGCTCCAAGCGCTTGAAAACCGTTCCAAGGGGCTCATCGTCATTGCTGTAGGCACGTATTGGCCAAGGGTATCCTGTGGCAGGGAGCAAACCACCCTTTTGGCGATCGAATCTCGATGCCTGCTTCGCAACGACAACAGCCGTTTGTTTCCCCTGGGGCGGACCGGCCCGCTTATTCACACTCGCCTAGTCGTCCGATAGGACCGTGCAGACCACGCGGCGGTCGTTGCACGGACCGTCGAACTCGCAGAAGAAGATGTTCTGCCATTTGGAGAGCCCGAGGCGGCCGTCGATGACGGGTATGGTTTCCGACGGGCCGACGAGCCCGGATTTCAGATGCGAGTCTCCGTTGCCGTCCTGGCGGTCGTGTTCCCACACACCGCGCGGTATCACTTGCCTGAGGAGCTTCACAACGTCGTTCTGGACGGACTGGTCCCAGTTCTCCTGGATCATGATCGCCGCGGTGGCTCCTTGGGCGTAAATCCCGGCGAGACCGGTTTGAACCCCGGACTCACGAACCGCGGCTTCCACCTCGGGAGTGATATCCACCAATTGTTCGCGAGCTTGGGTGGCGAGATGAAAGGTCTTCTGCATGAACGGCACTCCCAGGGACTCGGAAGGTGAAATCAGTGGCTGAGGTTAGCAAAGGGGAACGGCGCTGTCCCGACCGCCGGTGGTTGATTCCCGTTACGCGACGAGCCGAAAATCCCTGAAACCGTCGACAAAGGGTGACATTAGGGTCCATATAGTCATCAATCCCGCATGGTCCGAGGCTTCCCCCCGGAACGATGGTGGCCGGCGGCGAGAGGCGGAGACGATCAAATGGAGCAATACATCAAGGACGCGAGGGCCGCGAAATCGGCGCGCCGGCTCAAAGGGTTCGGCCTGCATCTGGCCTGCTATTTCGTCACCATGATCGTGCTCGTCGCCCTAAACGTCGTCTATACACCCGACAGGACTTGGTTCCTGTTGCCGCTGGTCGGATGGGGCAGCGCCTTGGCCCTGCATGCGGCTTATGCCATGGGGCTCTTCAACTTCCTGTTCGGTGACGGGCCGGAAGAGATGTAGGCGCAAGCCGAGGCCTGCTCGCGGCGACACCAAAGCGTCATTTTATCCGCCTGGCTTGCTGGATTCTTCCGATACGAACCGATAAAACGGCCCTAGATGGTGTCTAGGGGCTAGGCGGGGACGTGTCATGTTCAAAAAAATCCTAATCGCCAACCGGGGAGAAATCGCCTGCCGTGTCATGAAGACGGCCAAGAAAATGGGCATCGCCACCGTCGCCGTCTATTCGGAAGCCGACAAGGACGCACTACACGCCGACATGGCCGACGAGGCCGTCTACATCGGGCCGGCGCCGTCGGCCGAAAGTTATCTGGTCATCGACAATATCCTCAAGGCCATCGACGAGACCGGCGCCGATGCCGTGCATCCGGGCTACGGTTTCCTGTCCGAGAACGCCGCCTTCGCCGAGGCGCTCGAAAAGAAGGGCGTCGCCTTCATCGGCCCCAACGTACTGGCCATCAACGCCATGGGCGACAAGATCGAGTCCAAGCAGTTGGCGGAGAGGGCCAAGGTCAACACCGTGCCCGGCCACGCCGATACCATCCCCGACGCCAAGGAGGCGGTGAAGATCGCCCAAGGGATCGGCTATCCGGTGATGCTGAAGGCGTCCGCCGGCGGCGGCGGCAAGGGCATGCGCGTCGCCTGGAACGACCAGGAGTGCGAGGAAGGGTTCGAGCGTGCCACAAGCGAGGCCCGTTCCAGCTTCGGTGACGACCGGGTCTTCGTCGAGAAGTTCATTGAGGAACCGCGCCACATTGAGATTCAGGTGATCGCCGACAAGCACGGCAATGTCATTTATCTGGGCGAGCGCGAGTGCTCGATCCAGCGGCGCCATCAAAAAGTCATCGAGGAGGCGCCGTCGCCGTTCCTCGACGGTAAGACCCGCAAGGCCATGGGCGAGCAGGCGGTCGAACTGGCCAAGGCCGTCGACTACGTATCTGCCGGTACCGTCGAGTTCATCGTCGACGCCAACAAGAATTTCTACTTCCTGGAGATGAACACGCGCCTTCAGGTGGAGCATCCGGTGACCGAATTGATCACCGGCTTCGATCTGGTCGAGCTGATGATCCGCGTCGCCGCCGGCGAGAAGCTGCCGTTCACCCAGAAGGACGTCCATCTCAAGGGCTGGGCCATCGAGGCCCGCGTCTACGCCGAGGACCCGTTCCGCAAATTCTTGCCGTCGACCGGCCGTTTGGTCCATTACATGCCGCCCGAGGAGACGGACACCGTGCGCGTCGATACCGGCGTCTACGAAGGCGGTGAGATCTCCATCTACTACGATCCTATGATCGCCAAGCTGATCGCCTACGGCGAAGACAGAAACACGGCTATATTCAATCTCCGTGAAGCCTTGGATGCCTATTTCATCCGCGGCGTCAGCCACAACATCGCGTTCCTGAACGCGCTTTTGGCCCATCAGCGCTTTGTCGACGGGCGCCTCACCACCAACTTTATCGCCGAGAAATATCCGGACGGTTTCCATGCCGGCGATGTGCCGCCGGATGATCCCAAGATCCTGATCACGGTCGCCGCCGCCGTGCACCGCGCCTACCAGGCCCGGGCCGCCCTCATTTCCGGGCAGTTCCCCGGCCACGAGCGCAAGGTCGCCGACGATTGGGTGGTGGTCCTGCACGGCGAGGAGCACCAGGTCTCCGTCTGGCCCATCGACGGCGGCTACGAGATGGAAGCGGACGGCAAGAAGTGCCTGGTGCAGACCAAGTGGAAACTCGGCGACAACCTGTTCGTGGCCTTGATCGACGGCACCGAATACTGCGTCCAGGTCGAACGCGAGAAGACCGCCTACCGGCTGACCCACGGCGGCACCCAGGCCGATATCCTGGTCATGAGCGAGCGCATCGCCGAACTCTACCGCCTGATGCCCTATAAGGAGCCGCCGGACACCTCGAAGATGCTGTTGTCGCCGATGCCAGGGTTGTTGGTTTCGGTGGCGGTCGGCGAGGGCGACCAGGTCAAGGCCGGCGATGAACTGGCCATCGTCGAGGCCATGAAGATGGAGAACGTGCTGCGCGCCGAGAAGGACGCCGTCGTCGCCGGCATCAAGGCGGGTCCCGGGGATAGCCTCGCCGTCGATCAGGTCATCCTCGAATTCGAATAACCTCTCTCTGAACAGACCATGCGGCAAGCGGTTTCCCCGTCATTGCCGGGCTTGACCCCACTGCCCGGCGGGCAATCCACGTGTCTCCCAGTGGATCCCCCGCTGGCCGCTTTCGGCGAGGTCGAGCCAGGGGATGACGAGTGGGCCGGGGGATTTCCTTCATGCTCCACCAACAACCAGTTTTCAAGGCATTAGAATGCTGTTCGCCGTCATCGAAGGCTTCGCCCTGGGGGCCGGGCTGATCATCGCCATCGGTGCCCAGAACGTCTTCGTCATCCGCCAGGGCATCATCGGCCGCCACGTCTTCCCGGTCGCCACCATCTGTTTCCTGTCGGACGCGCTCCTGATCGCCATTGGCGCGGCCGGGGTCGGCGCCCTGATCGCCGCCAACGACATGGTTCGCTCCATCGCCGCCTGGGGCGGGGCCGCCTTCCTGACGGTTTACGGCCTGAAGGCGATGCATGCCGCCTGGCGGGCCGAAGGCATGAACTGGAAAGGGGAAGAGGGCCGGAGCAACGGCCTCAAGGCGGCGGTTCTGACGGCACTCGCCTTCACCTACCTCAATCCCCATGTCTACATCGATACCGTCATGCTGGTCGGCGGTGTCGCCGGCCAGTTCGGGACGCAAGATCGCCACGCCTTCACCGCCGGCGCCATTCTGGCGTCTTGCGTGTGGTTCTACGGCCTCGCCTATGGCGCCACGCGCCTCGCCCCTTTGTTTCGCACGGCGACCGCGGCTAGAGTGTTGGACGGAACGATCGCCTTGATCATGTTCAGCGTCGCCGGCGCATTGATCTGGGGAGAGGTGGGGAGATGGCGCTAAAGACCGTGCGGGCCCGCATCCAGGGTCGGGTGCAGGGCGTCTGGTACCGCGGCTGGACCGTCGATACGGCGAAGTCGCTTGGCCTCGACGGCTGGGTCCGTAACCGCTTCGACGGCTCCGTCGAGGCCGTGTTCGCGGGCGACGGCGAAGACGTCACGGCCATGCTGGAACGCTGCTGGTCCGGTCCGCCGGCGGCCCGCGTCGACAACGTGGAGGTCACCAACGAGGTCGAACAGCCGCCGCCCGGTTTCACCCACCTGCCGACGGCTTAGACGCCGTACTTGACCGACAGTCATTCCGGCCGCGACTTTCCTCCAAATCTTTGATTTGGTGAGGAAAGTCAGTGAGCCGGAATCCAGGGAGCGTTTCGATAATTCCGATCCTGGATCCCGGATCGCAAGGTTCGCCAGCCGGAAATCCAAGGATTTCCGGGCTCACCTAACGTCCGGGATGACGCCAATTCTCATGGGGTCCGCCCCCTAGACGGGTTTCGTTGATACCCCAAACGTCTCCTCGAAAGCCGCCCGCATGGCCGCATCGACCTCCGGCTGGCTTGCCGTGATGCCGAGGTCGACCAGCGACGTCACCCCGTGTTCGTCGATGCCGCAGGGCACGATGCCCTCGAAATGCGACAGATCCGGCTCGACGTTGATCGACACCCCGTGGAAGGTCACCCATTTGCGCACGCGCACGCCGATGGCGGCGATCTTGTCCTCGCGTGAGGCTGGATTGGCCGGCGCGCCGCGGCGCACCCAAATGCCGACCCGGCCCTCGCGGCGCTCGCCGATGACGTTGAACTGCGCCAACGTGGCGATCAGCCAGTCCTCCAGGTCGGAGACGAAGCGCCTGACGTCGCTGCCGCGTCGTCTCAAGTCCAGCATGACATAGCCGACCCGCTGCCCCGGCCCGTGGTAGGTGTAGCGCCCGCCGCGCCCGGTCTCGTAGACCGGGAACCGCGCGGGATCGACCAGTTCGGCCGGATCGGCGCTGGTGCCGGCCGTATAGAGGGGGGGATGCTCCAGGAGCCAGACCTGTTCCCGCGCGCTGCCGGCGATGATCCCGGCGACACGGGCCTCCATGGCGGCGACGGCTTCGGCGTAGTCGACCGGATCGTCGTCGATCCGCCATTCCACCGCTTCCCTCTCGACCGCCATGGTTGTCCATCCCGTTCGATCCGTTTCTTACCCGCCGATAGACGCTTGATCGGCACCCCCGCATTTGCTATTCCCGCCCATGAAAAGGCAAGGCCAGTCTTTGCTGCAAGTGATTTCGCGGTCGTGGCGGAACTGGTAGACGCGCAGCGTTGAGGTCGCTGTGGGCGATGAGCCCGTGGAAGTTCGAGTCTTCTCGACCGCACCATTTATTCTTAAGAGCCCGCCGCATCTGCGGCGGGCTTTTTTTGCGTGTCTGTTCTTCTCCGCTGTTTCCTGAGCGCGGACTTTTCCTTCAACTTCGCTAGAACCAATGCGACAATTCCACTCCTAGTTCGGGAGCCACAACAGGAACGTCGTCATGGCCTCAGATGAAGGCAAGCAATGGACTAAAGAGTCCTATCTGGCCCATCTCGCAGAACTTCAGAATAAACAACGGGAAGAGGTAAATCCTCATATGGCCGACAAACCCAGAGCCGAGGACAAGAATTACTACCTAGGTGGCCCAGAAGGAAAAGACCGAAAAGAAGGGAAAGACACTCCAGAAGACCAGGCGGAAGCCGGAGTGGCGGTCGAAGGTTGGATTAGCGGTGATTATTCTGGTGGCGACGGAGGCGGCGGCGGCTAAATCTAAGTTACAATTACTATTGATCGAATGGACGAGCCCGCCGCATCCACGGCGGGCTTTTCTCATTCGCGCTTCCTTAACATATGTCTGATAAAACCCGGGCAGCGAGCGTGGAGGAGAGGGCGTCGTGGCTGAGATCGTCGACAAGCCGAAGAAAAAAAAGAAGAAGAAAAAGAAGAAGGCGCCCGAGGCCGTCGTCGCGGTGGCGCCCGAGGAACTGGTGCCCGATCTGGAGCCGGACCTCGAAGAGCAGATCGTCGAGGCCATCGAAAGCGGTGAGACGGACCGGGTCCTCGACCTCACCGAACCCTTGCACCACACCGACGTCGCGGACTTGCTCGAGCGCCTCAGCGACGAAGACCGGGCGAAACTGGTCGAGATCATCCGCCCCGAGTTCGAGGCCGAGATCCTGATCGATCTCGACGATGCGGTGCGCGACGACGTGGTCGATCTCCTCGGCATCGAGGAGGTGGCGGCCGCCGTCATCGAGCTCGAATCGGACGACGCCGTCCAGGTCATGGAGGAGCTGGACGAGGCGGATCAGCAGCAGGTCCTCGACGCCATCCCCGACGACGAGCGGGTGATGATCGAGGAAGGACTGGCCTATCCGGACGACAGCGCCGGGCGCCTGATGCAGCGCGAGGTGGTCCGCGTGCCCACGTTCTGGACCGTCGGCGAATGCATCGATTTCCTGCGCCGCCACGCCGACACCGACGAGAGTTCGCTGCCCGAGCGCTTCTACAACCTCTTCGTCGTCGATCCCAAGCACCGGCCGGCGGGTACCGTGGCGCTCGACACATTGCTCCGCACACGTCGTCCGGTCCCGCTCACCCAGATCATGGATCCGGAGATGAAGCTGGTACCGGTCACCGCCGACCAGGAGGACGTCGCCTTCCTTTTCCGCCAGCGCGACCTGGCCTCGGCGCCGGTGGTCGATGAATCGGGCCGCCTGGTCGGCGCCATCACCATCGACGATATCGTCGACGTCATCGACGAGGAATACGAGGAGGACCTGCTGCACATGGGCGGTGTCGCCGAGGACGACCTCTACGACGCCGCCATCGATACGACAAAAGCGCGCTTCTCCTGGCTAGTCGTGAATTTGATCACGGCCATCGTCGCCTCCATCGTCATCGGCCTTTTCGACGCCACCATCGACCAGATCGTGGCGCTGGCCATCCTCATGCCGATCGTTGCCTCCATGGGCGGCAACGCCGGCATCCAGACCCTGACCGTGGTCGTCCGGGCCTTGGCCATGAAGGAACTGACCACGACCAACGCGGCGCGACTGGTCGGCAAGGAACTGATGGTCGGCGTCTTCAACGGCGTCATCTTCGCCGTGCTCGCCGGCGGCGTGGCCTGGCTGTGGTTCGGAAACCCGGTGCTCGGTGGCGTCATCGGCCTGGCCATGGTTGTCAACATGGTCGTCGCCGGGCTGGCCGGCACCGCCATCCCGCTGGCGCTCGACCGGCTTGGCGTCGATCCCGCCATCGCATCCAGCGTCTTCCTGACCACGGTCACCGACGTGGTCGGCTTTTTCGTCTTCCTCGGCCTCGCCGCCATCGTGCTGTTGTAGGAAAAACAGGGGACATCTTTACGTTTACGTAAAGGTCAAGTAGTCTCCGCCCATGGCGACCGTCTTCTCCATCGCCGAACTGGCCCGCGAGTTCGAGGTTACGACCCGGACCATCCGTTTCTATGAGGACAAGGGTTTGCTGAGTCCCGAACGGGAAGGGCAGCGGCGCATCTACCATCCCCGCGACCAGGTAAGACTGCGTTTGATCATGCGCGGCAAGCGGCTCGGTTTCTCGTTGGACGAAATCCGCGAGATGATCGACCTCTACGACGCCGACACGTCCGAAGTGGCGCAGCTCAAGCTCTTTCTCGACAAGATCAACGAACGCCAGGCGGCGCTCCGGCGCCAGCAGGCGGATATCGCCGAGATCCTCACCGAATTGGACGAACGCCAGCGCGAATGTGAGGCGCTGCTCGACGACAAGAAGGGCGCGGGACGGTGACCCGCCGTGACGTGATGGAAATGGGCGGCTTGTCCCGATGACGTCGATGGTTCCGTCGTCCCGACTGTTCACGCCGATCCTCATCGCAGGCAGCCTGATCCTGCTGACGGGCTTCGCCATCCGGGCCAGCTTCGGGCTCTTCCAGATCCCCATCGCCGAGGAGTTCGGCTGGCTGCGTTCCGAGTTCTCCATGGCCATCGCCATCCAGAACCTGGCCTGGGGCATCGGCCAGCCCTTGTTCTCCGCCTTCGCCGAGAAGTTCGGCGACAAGAAGGCGATCGTCCTGGGCGCCTTCACCTATGCCCTCGGATTGGTGCTCTCTAGCGTCGCCGTCACGCCCGAGGCGCACCAGTTTCTGGAAGTCCTGGTCGGCTTCGGCATCGCCGGCACGGGCTTCGGCGTCATCCTCGCGGTCGTCGGCCGCGCCGCCTCCGACAAGCACCGTTCGCTGGCCTTAGGGATAGCGACCGCGGCCGGTTCCGCCGGCCAGGTCGTCGGCCCGCCCTTTGCCGACGCGCTCCTCAGGGGCATGCCCTGGTCATCGGTCTTCGTGGTCTTCGCGGGTGTCATTCTTTTGACCCTTTTGGCGCTGCCCTTCCTGGGCTCGAAACGGCCGGAACCGCCAACGCATCCGTCGGAATCCATGAGCCGGGTGCTCGGCACCGCTCTCAAGGACCCGACCTTTTCCATGATCTTCCTCGGATTCTTCTCCTGCGGCTTCCAACTGGCCTTCGTCACGGCCCATTTCCCGGCCTTTATTACAGAAGTCTGCGCCGCCATCCCGCCCAACAGCCTGATCCGCTCCGTCGGCATCAATTCGACGACGGCGCTCGGCGCCTTTTCCCTGGCCCTGATCGGCCTCGCCAACATCATCGGAACCGTCGCCGCCGGCGCCCTCGGCAATTCGTGGTCGAAGAAATACCTGCTGTCGCTGATCTACACGGGTCGCACCATCGCCGCCGCGGCCTTCATCATGATCCCGATGACGCCGACGACGGTGGTCGTCTTCTCGCTGGTCATGGGCGGCCTGTGGCTGGCCACGGTGCCGCTGACGTCGGGCCTGATCGCGCAGATCTACGGGCTCCGCTACATGGGCACGCTTTATGGCATCGTCTTCTTTTCCCACCAGCTGGGCTCCTTCATGGGCGTCTGGCTGGGCGGAGTCATGTACGACATCAACGGGTCCTACGACATGGTCTGGTGGGTCGGCGTCGGGGTGGGGGCCTTTTCGGCGCTCGTGCACCTGCCGGTCAGGGAATCGCCGCGGGCGGCGTTCGCCGGGGCCTGACCTCGGCAGGTCTTCAACCCATCACCTCTGGTATTTTATGAACGGCGTGACCTTTGCCACTTTGTCGTAGAGCCGGCGTGCCGCTTCGTTGAAATCCTGGGTGAGCCAGTAAACCTGGCAGCAGCCATACATCGGCTTTCTCGTACACAGCCTCGATCAGAGCGCGACCTATACCTTTGCCGCGTAGTTTCGGCGTGCTGAAGAGATCGATTAGGTAACACCTCGGTTCAGGTTGCCACGTGTGGCCATGAAACAGGTAAGTGGCAAAACCGACCAGCTCGTCCCCTTCGTCTTCACACACCAGGCATAAGGGGCCGTTGGATTCCTCTGCCAACAGACGCGCCCATGTGTCTTCCGTCGAGTCCGACAAATCCACCTCGTAATAGTCTTGATAACCCTTCCACAATAGCCTCCACGCGTCGCTGTCCGTGGGTATTGCTGGTCTTACCCGCATCGAATTATTTCCTTTCCAGGCCATCGATCCCATTTGCCAAATTGATCCTCGATGACAGGCCGTCGAAGAAACCAGTATGAATCGAGCGGCTTGTTGTCGAGTCCATGCCAAAGCTACAGCGATAAATGGTTCCACTAACAGGTCCGTTATGGAGAAGTAAGTAGGGCCAAATTTTATGAGAACCGGTCGAACCGGCGAGTCTAAAGATCAAGCAACAGAACAGGCGACAGGATTTTCCCGTGACGGCGGCGGCAATAAATGTGGGTGATTGAATGGGGCTAAAGCCGATTCCAAGTAATTGACGTTTACGTAAACGTAAAGTAGAGTCGCCCGGCCGATAACAAAATCGGCCAGCACAAAGGGAGGGACGGGTGGCGGCTTTTCAACCGGCGGACCCGCATTACCAGGACCGGGTCCGGGAAAGTTTCGACAAACAGGGTTTGATGAAGACTCTCGGCGCCGAACTGACGGTGGTGCGTCCCGGGTTCTGCGAGATCCGCATGCCCTACGGCGAGGGACTGACCCAGCAGCACGGATTCTTCCACGCCGGCGGCCTGGCGGCCATTGTCGATACGGCCGGCGGTTATGCCGGGTTCACGCTGTTCGACGAGAGCGACGGCATCCTCACTGTCGAGTTTAAGGTCAACCTTGTCGCACCGGCGACCGGTGAGGCTGTCATCGCCCGCGGCGAGGTCATCCGCCCGGGGCGCACGCTGACGGTCACCAAGGGCGAGGTGGTTTCCGTCGTCGACGGCGAGGAGAAGGTCTGCGCTTTGATGCAGCAGACCCTGATGCGTATCGTCAACCGGCCGGACGTGGTCGGATGACGGCCAACAACTGGATTTCCATGAGCCCCCGCGGGCAGTAGAGTAACCCACAGCGATTAGGCCGAAGCCATGATCCCCAACGAATATCCGACCCTCAACTTCGATCTCGGCGAGACCGCCGACATGTTGCGCTCATCGGTGCAGAGTTTCGCCGACGACGAGATTGCGCCGCGCGCCGCCGCCATCGACGAGAGCAACGAGTTCCCCGCCGACCTGTGGTCCAAGATGGGCGACCTCGGCGTCCTCGGCATCACGGTGGAGGAGGAATACGGCGGCGCCGCCATGGGCTATCTCGAGCACGTGGTGGCCATGGAGGAGATCAGCCGGGCGTCGGCCTCCGTGGGGCTCAGCTACGGGGCCCATTCCAACCTCTGCGTCAACCAGATCCGCCGCAACGGCACCGAAGACCAGAAGAACCGCTACCTGCCGAAGCTGATTTCGGGCGATCATGTGGGCGCGCTGGCCATGAGCGAGCCCGGGGCCGGGTCCGACGTGGTGTCCATGCGGCTCAGGGCCGACAAGAAGGGTGATCGCTACGTCCTCAACGGCACCAAGATGTGGATCACCAACGGCCCCGACGCCGACACCCTGGTCATCTACGCCAAGACCGATCCGGACGGCGGTCCCAGGGGGATCACCGCGTTCCTGGTCGAGAAGGGCTTCGAGGGCTTCTCGACGGCCCAGAAGCTCGACAAGCTCGGCATGCGCGGCTCCAATACCTGCGAACTGGTATTCGAAGACTGCGAGGTGCCGGAGGAGAACGTGCTCGGAGGAGTCGGTTCGGGCGTCAACGTTTTGATGAGCGGCCTCGACTACGAGCGCGCCGTGCTCGCCGCCGGGCCCACCGGCATCATGCAGTCCTGCATGGATGTGGTCGTGCCGTACCTGCATGAGCGCAAGCAGTTCGGCAAGTCGATCGGCGAGTTCCAGCTGATGCAGGGCAAGGTCGCCGACATGTATACGACCATGAATGCCACCAAGGCTTATGTGTACGCCGTCGCCAAGGCCTGTGACCGCGGCGAGACGACCCGCAAGGACGCCGCCGGGGCCATCCTCTACGCCGCCGAGAAAGCGACCTGGATGGCGCTGGAGGCGATCCAATGCCTGGGCGGCATGGGTTACATCAACGAGAGCCCGACAGGACGGCTCTTGCGCGACGCCAAACTCTACGAGATCGGCGCCGGCACCTCGGAAATCCGCCGCTGGCTAATCGGCCGCGAGCTGTTCGAGGAAACGGCCTGACGGCGGTGTTGGAAGGATGAATTTGACGCACATGACCAGACAGGAACCGGAATTCATCGATCTTTACGGCACCCAGCCCGACGAGCCTGGCTGGAAACGCTGCTGGCACGGCCGCGAACTCCTGTGGAAGGTGTTTTGGGGTTATGTGCTGTTCGGCCACGGCATCGTGCTCGGCTGCGCCTTGGGCGTCATGGTGCTCGGCATGGTCCTCGGCTTCGCCGTCGACCCCGGCTCGCTCGACGCGGGACTGGTCGGATTGTCCGTCGGCATGGGCCTGCTTCTGGTGACATTTCTCGTCTACGGCCTGTTTGCCATGACGGCCCTTTGGCGCTGCGCCGGGAACACGACGAGCCAGGGCGCAACGGTCGCCGCACGCGGCATCGTCGTCGCCTATGCGGCGACCATGATCTGGCTCGTGAGCAAATTACTTTTTTAGTTGAAATACGATCAATATGTCATTGGAAATGAAACAAAATTGTGAATCATGCTCTAATCCGTTAACAGCGGACGGTGCCGCTTTCATCTGCTCATATGAATGCACGTTCTGCTCTCCGTGCACGGAGAAAATGGAAAACACATGCCCCAATTGCGGCGGCGAACTGGTGTCGCGCCCGAGGCGCGCGGTATCGAACGGTTAACCCAGGAAAGGAACCAATTCATGCAATCTGACCCGGTCGTCATCGTCGGCGCCTCACGCACGCCGATGGGGGGATTTCAAGGCGAGTTGTCGGCGCTGTCGGCGCCGGAACTGGGCGGTGCGGCCATCAAGGCGGCGCTCACGGGTGCCGGTGTGGCGGCGGACGACGTCGACGACGTCATCATGGGGCTTTGCCTCTTCGCCGGCCAGCGCCAGGCGCCGGCCCGCCAGGCCGCTCACAACGCCGGCATTCCCTGGGACGCCGGCTGCACGACCATCTCCAAGATGTGCGGCTCGGCCATGAAATCGGCCATGCTGGCGCACGACAACATCCTGGCCGGTGCCCACGACATCATGGTCGCCGGCGGCATGGAGAGCATGACCAATGCGCCCTACGTCCTGCCGAAGGCGCGCGACGGCTACCGCATGGGCCACAATCCCGTTTGGGACCACATGTTCGTCGATGGCCTGGAGGACGCCTACGAACAGGGCAAGCTGATGGGCAGTTTCGCTGAGGATACGGCGCAACATTACCAGTTCACACGCGAACAACAGGACGATTTCACCATCGAGTCCCTGACCCGGGCCCAGAACGCCATCAAGGACGGCACCTTCAAGGCCGAGATCGAGCCGGTCACCGTGAAGACCCGCAAGGGCGAGACAGTCATCGACACCGATGAACAGCCGCTCAACGCCAATCTCGACAAGATCCGCGGTCTCCGCCCGGCCTTCGCCAAGGACGGTACGGTGACGGCGGCCAATTCCAGCTCCATATCCGACGGTGCCGCCGCCCTCGTGCTGATGCGCCTTTCGCAGGCGGAAAAGCGGGGCCTGACGCCGCTCGCCAAGATCCACGCTCATTCGACCCATGCCCAGGAGCCGGCCTGGTTCACCACCGCACCGGTCGGCGCCATCCGCAAGGTCCTGGAGAAGGCCGGCTGGGACAAGGACGAGGTCGATCTCTTCGAGGTCAACGAGGCCTTCGCCGTGGTCACCATGGCCGCCATGCGCGACATCGACATCCCGCACGACAAGGTCAACGTCCACGGCGGCGCCTGTGCGCTCGGCCATCCGGTCGGTGCCTCCGGCGCGCGGATCATCGTCACGCTGTTGAACGCGCTTCGCAAATACGAGCTGAAGAAGGGCGTCGCGTCGCTCTGCATCGGCGGCGGCGAGGCGACGGCCATGGCGCTCGAGCTGACGAGCTGACGGCGGGAGCGGGGGGATCATGCCGACCGTCCTGATCACCGGATCGAACCGGGGCATCGGCCTCGAGTTCGCGCGCCAGTACGGCCGCGACGGCTGGCGGGTCATCGCCACCTGCCGTAATCCCATCGGCGTCGGCGAACTGGCGACCATCGACGGCGACATCCAGGTCCACGGCCTCGACGTCACCGAAGACCGCCAGATCGCGTCATTGGCGGCCGACCTGGAAGGCGAGGCCATCGATCTCCTGATCAACAATGCCGGCCGTTACGGTCCGGTCGGCGGTGGCTATACGGACCTCGACCGCAGCGAATGGCATCGCACGCTCGAGACCAATGCCATGGCGCCCTTGGCCGTCAGCGCCGCTTTCCTGCCCCATGTAACGCGCTCCGAGGGCAAGACGATCGTCACCCTGACCTCGAAGATGGGCAGCATGGGCGATAACACGTCGGGCGGCGCCTATATCTACCGCTCGTCGAAGGCGGCCCTGAACGCGGTCATGAAGAGCTTCGCCAACGATGTGGCCGGCGCCGGTGTCACCGTCGCCGTCTTCCACCCGGGCTGGGTGAAGACCGCCATGGGCGGCCCCAACGCCCTGATCACGTCCGAAGAAAGCGTCACCGGGATCCGCCGCGTCATCGACGGATTGACCCCGTCGGATAATGGCGCCTTTTTCAATTACGACGGCACGCCCGTGCCCTGGTAGGTTGGAAACCATGAATTTCACGGAAGAACAGACCTTGATCCGCGAAATGGCTCGCAAGTTCGCCGCCGAGCGCTTGGCGCCGGGCGCGCCTGAACGCGACCGCGAGGCGCGCTTTCCGGCCGACGAGGTCAAGGAGATGGGTGAGCTCGGCCTGATGGGCATGCTGATCCCCGAGGACTGGGGCGGCGCCGGTGCCGATCACGTTTCCTACGGCCTCGCCATGGAGGAGATCGCCGGTGGCGACGGCGCCACCTCGACGATCATGGGCGTACAGACCCTGACCGAGATGATCATCGTGCGCTACGGCTCCGAGGAGCAGAAATCCCGCTTCCTGCCCGACCTTGCCAGCGGCGAGAACCTGGGCGCCTTCATGCTCACGGAACCGCAGACCGGGTCCGATGCGGCCGCCATCAAGTGCCGGGCGAAGCGCGACGGCAACCGCTACATCCTCAACGGCACCAAGCAGTTCATCACCACCGGTAAATACGCCGATGTCGCCGTCGTTTTCGCCGTCACCGACCCGGACAGCGACAAGAAGGGGATATCCGCCTTCATCGTACCGACGGACGGGGAGAGCTATCGGGTCTCGTCGATCGAGAAGAAGATGGGCCAGCGCGGCTCCGACACGGCGCAGATCGTCTTCGAGGACATAGAACTGACGCCCGATCTTCTCATCGGCGAGGAAGGCGAGGGCTACAAGATCGCGCTTTCCAACCTGGAGGGCGGGCGCATCGGTATCGCCGCCCAGGCGACCGGCATGGCGCAGGCGGCGTTCGAGGCGGCGCGAACCTACGCCAAGGAGCGAACGGCCTTCGGCAAGCCCATCGCCGGACATCAGGCGGTCGCCTTCCGCCTGGCCGACATGGCGACCAACATCGAGGCGGCACGTCACATGTATCTCAACGCGGCCCGGCTGCGCGATTCCGGTGAGCCGTGCCTCAAGGAGGCTTCCATGGCCAAGCTCTTTGCCTCCGAAATGGCCGAGAAGGTCTGTTCCGACGCCATCCAGATCCACGGCGGCTACGGTTACGTGGAGGATTTCCCGGTTGAACGTATTTACCGAGACGTCCGCGTCTGCCAAATCTACGAGGGGACCAGCGACGTGCAGCGCCTGGTCATCAGCCGCGCCCTGCTTGAGGATTAAAGAATGTCCAGCCCAGTCGATTTTTATTTCGATTTCTCATCGCCCTACGCCTATTTCGCCATCACCAAGATCGACGAACTGGTGGCCGAGTTCGACCGTGATGTGGTTTGGCACCCGTTCATGCTGGGCCCGGCCTTCAAGATGACCGACAACGCGCCGCTGATTGACCAGCCCATCAAAGGGAATTACTGCGCCAACGACTGGGCGCGCCTCGCGCGTTTCATGAAACTGCCCTGGTCCATGCCGGACCCGTTTCCCATCGCCACCCTGGCAGCGGCGCGGGCCTTCTACTGGATCGCAGATGAGGACAGGGCGCTCGCTAAGACCTTTGCGCTCGCCTGTTTCGACACTTATTTCGGGCACGGCGAGGACATTACGGCGGCGGAAAAAGTGGCCGACATCGCCGAACCCCTTGGTATCGACCGGGCCGGTCTGCTCGAAGCCGTCGCCGATCCGGTCAACAAGCAGCGCCTCAAGGACGAGACCCAGGCTGCGCTCGACGCCGGCGTTTTCGGCTCGCCGTTTTTCATCATCGACGGCGAACCCTTCTGGGGGGCGGACCGCTTATGGATGGTCAAACGTTGGTTGAAGGCCGGCGGTTGGTAACAGGGAAGGGAACTGGCAACGTGACAAGGCGAAATCCATGACCACGCTCCGTCCCATGGTGAAACCGGGAACACCGGACTTCGACGCCAACACGGCGGCGATGACGGAACTGGTCGACGACCTGCATCGGGTCGTCTCCGAGGTCAAACAGGGCGGCGGCAAGCGGGCACAGGATAAACTGGTGGCGCGCGGCAAGATGGCGCCCCGTGAGCGGATTCGCGAGCTGCTCGATCCGGGCTCACCGTTCCTCGAATTCTCGCAGCTGGCCGGTTACGAACTCTACGAAGACACGGTGCCGGCCGGCGGCATCATCACCGGCATCGGCCGCGTCTCGGGCCAGGAGGTGGTGGTCATCGCCAACGACCCGACGGTGAAGGGCGGCACCTACTATCCGATCACCGTCAAGAAACACCTGCGGGCCCAGGAGATCGCCGCCGAAAACCATCTGCCCTGCGTTTATCTGGTCGATTCCGGCGGCGCCTTCCTGCCGCGCCAGGACGACGTCTTTCCGGACCGCGAGCACTTCGGGCGCATCTTCTACAACCAGGCCCGCATGAGCGCAGCCGGCATCCCGCAGGTTGCCGTCGTCATGGGGTTCTGCACCGCCGGCGGCGCCTATGTGCCGGCCATGTGCGACGAGAGCATCATCGTCGAGAATCAGGGCACGATCTTCCTGGGCGGCCCGCCCCTGGTCAAGGCGGCGACCGGCGAGGTGGTGACCCCGGAGGCACTGGGCGGGGCCGAGGTGCACAGCAAGGTCTCGGGCGTTACCGACCACATGGCCCGCGACGACGCCCATGCCCTGGCTTTGGCGCGCCGCGCGCTGGGTAACCTCAATCGCGTCAAGAAGGTCGAGATGGACGTCCGCGAGCCGGTCGAACCACTGTATGACCCGCAGGAGATCTACGGCGTCGTCCCGGCCGACATTAAGAAACCCTACGATGTGCGCGACGTCATCGCGCGCGTCGTCGACGCATCCGCCTTTGACGAGTTCAAGTCGCTCTATGGGACGACTCTGGTCTGCGGCTTCGCCCATATTTTCGGTTATCCGGTCGGCATCATCGCCAACAACGGTATTCTTTTCTCTGAGTCGGCCCTCAAGGGCGCCCACTTCATCGAGCTCTGCGCCCAGCGCGGCATTCCGCTGATCTTCCTGCAGAACATCTCGGGCTTCATGGTCGGCTCCAAGTACGAGGCCGGCGGCATCGCCAAGGACGGGGCCAAGATGGTCACCGCGGTGGCCTCCGCCAACGTGCCCAAGTTCACGGTGATCATCGGCGGCAGCTTCGGGGCCGGCAACTACTCCATGTGCGGGCGCGGCTATTCGCCGCGGTTCCTGTGGATGTGGCCCAACGCACGCATCTCGGTGATGGGCGGTGAGCAGGCGGCCTCGGTGCTGGCCACCGTCAAGCGCGACGGCATGGAAGCGGCTGGCGAAGAATGGTCGGCGGACGACGAGGAAGCGTTCCGCGCGCCTATCCGCGAGCAGTACGAACATCAGGGGCACCCCTATTACGCCAGCGCGCGGCTGTGGGACGACGGTGTCATCGACCCCAAGGACACGCGCATGGTCCTGGGCCTCGGCATCTCGTCGGCCCTCAACGCGCCGCCGGAGAAGACCACCTTCGGCGTGTTCCGGATGTAGGAGGGGACGTGAACAGTTTTGGGACTATCACCGTCGACGTCGATGCCGGGCGCGCCACGATCACGCTCAACCGGCCCGACGTCCACAATGCCTTCGACGAGCGCCTGATCGCCGAACTGACCGAGGCGGCAGAAAAACTGTCCGCCGACAAGTCGGTCCGTGCCGTCGTCCTGACCGGTGCCGGCAAGAGCTTCTCCGCCGGCGCCGACCTCAACTGGATGAAACGTATGGCCGGCTACTCGGAAGCGGAAAACAAGGCCGATGCGCGCAAGGCTGCCGACATGCTGGCCGCACTGGCCGCCATGCCTCAGCCCACCGTGGCCCGGGTCAACGGCGCCGCCTTCGGCGGTGGCGTCGGCCTGGTCTCGGCCTGCGACATCGCCATCGGCGCCGATAGGGCTGTCTTTTCCTTGAGCGAAGTCAAGCTCGGTCTCATTCCGGCGGTGATCAGCCCCTATGTCATCGGTGCCATGGGCAAACGCCAGGCCGGGCGCTACATGATCTCCGGCGAACGTTTCGATGCTGCCGAAGCGAGGCGTATCGGGCTCCTCCACGAAGTCGTGCCGGCCGACGACCTGGACGGTGCCGTCGACGCCATGGTCGCCGGCCTGATGGCCAACGGTCCTTTGTCCATGGCCGAATGCAAGGCCCTGATCCGCGCCGTCGCCGACCGGCCCGTCGACGAGGCGGTGCGCGACGATACGGCGGAACGCATCGCCCGCATGCGAGCCTCCGGCGAAGGCAAGGAGGGCGTCGCCGCCTTCCTCGAGAAACGCAAACCGAATTGGATCGGCGGGGGCTGAGGCATCATGTTCAGCAAGATCCTCATCGCCAACCGGGGCGAAATCGCGTGTCGCGTCATGCGCACGGCGAAACGCCTCGGTGTGCAGACAATCGCCGTCCATTCGGAAGCCGACGCCGGCGCCATGCACGTCCGTCTCGCCGACGAAAGCGTCCTCATCGGCCCGCCGCCGGCCGCCGAGAGCTACCTGGTCATCGACAGGATCATCGCGGCGGCCAAGGAGACGGGCGCCGAAGCGATCCATCCGGGCTACGGTTTCCTCGCCGAAAACGCCGATTTCGCCGATGCCATCGCCGACGCCGGGCTCGTCTTCATCGGACCGCCGGCCAAGGCCATCCGCGACATGGGCGGCAAGGACACGGCCAAGGCGATCATGGAGGCGGCCGGGGTACCCGTGGTGCCTGGGTACAAAGGTGAGGACCAGAGCCTCGAAACCCTGAGAAAGGAAGCCGACAAGATCGGCTATCCGGTGCTGTTGAAAGCGGCCATGGGCGGCGGCGGCAAGGGTATGCGGGCCGTCGATGATGCGTCCGGATTCGACGACGCCGTCGAGAGCGCAAAACGGGAAGCCATGGCGGCCTTCGGCGACGACCACATGCTGATCGAGAAATACCTGACCGATACGCGGCACATCGAGGTGCAGGTCTTCGCCGACAGTCTCGGCGACACGGTGCACCTGTTCGAACGCGACTGTTCCCTGCAGCGCCGCCACCAGAAGATCATCGAAGAGGCGCCGGCACCCGGCGTCGACGAGACGCTGAGGGCCAAGATGGGGGCGGCGGCCGTGCGCGCCGCAGAGGCCGTCGGTTACGTCGGCGCCGGCACCGTCGAGTTCCTGCTCGATCCGGACGGGCATTTCTACTTCATGGAAATGAACACGCGGCTCCAGGTCGAACACCCGGTGACCGAGATCGTCACCGGCGTCGATCTCGTCGAGTGGCAGCTCAGGGTCGCGGCCGGGGAGCCGCTACCGAAGCTACAGGACAATCTGGCCCACTGCGGCCATGCCGTCGAGGCCCGCATCTACGCCGAGGACCCGGGCAATGGGTTCCTGCCGGCGCCGGGGCATATCAGACATCTCAAATGGCCGCGAAGCGGCGGTCTGGTGCGCATCGACGCCGGCGTCGAGGAGGGCGACAGCGTCACGCCCCATTACGACCCGATGATCGCCAAGGTCATCGCCCGGGGTGAGGAGCGGTCACAGGCCCTCGATCATCTCGCCCAGTTCCTTGCCCATGCGGAGATCATCGGGCCCGGCGAAAACCTGTCGTTCCTGTCCTTTCTGGTCGACCACCCGGACTTCCGGGCCGGCCGCGCCGACACACGGTTCGTCGACGGCATCGACCCGGCGACCTTCGCGCCGCCGGTGGAACCGCCGGCAGACGGCCTCGTCGTCGCCGCGATGTACGTTGTCCGCAAACGCGAACGGCGTTCGGCCGAGCGGGCGGCCCAGTCGAACGACCCGTATTCGCCGTGGAACGAGACCGATTGCTGGCGTCTCAATGATAGGGGGCACCAGGACCTGACCTTCGTCTACGGTGAAACCCGCGTCGAGGTTTCCGTATCGCACAGGGGCGAGGACTATGGGGTCAGCCTCGGCGGGCAAGACGAGACCACCGTCGCCCATGACGAGGCCAGCGGCCAAGTGGTCGACAGTGACGGCGTCCTTCACGTTTACGGCTTCGGACCGACCCTACGCCTCTCTCTGTTCGATCCGGTTGTTGCCGCCAGCGAAAGCGACGAGGCGGGCGGCAGCCTGGCTGCGCCCATGCCCGGCAAGGTGACGGCCGTTCGCGTCAAGGCCGGCGATACGGTCGAGAAGGGCGATCCGCTGATCGTGCTCGAGGCCATGAAAATGGAACACACGGTCACCGCACCCGCCGACGGTGTCGTCGAGGCCGTCCATTTCGACGTCGGCGACCAAGTCGATGAAGGCGTCGAGTTGGCCGCGCTCGAACGCGAGTCCGGCTAGGCGAGGGCGCCATGAGCAACCCGGAGAGGGTCAAGATCGTCGACGTCGGGCCGCGCGACGGCCTGCAGAACGAAGCTCGCGACGTCGCCACCGCGGTCAAGATCGGCCTGATCGAGCGGCTGGCGGTGGCCGGGCTCGAGGCGATCGAGGCGGGCAGTTTCGTCTCACCCAAATGGGTGCCGCAGATGGCCGATTCGGCGGCCGTCTTCTCCGGTATCGACCGAAAACCGGGTGTCGTCTATTCGGCGCTGACCCCCAACATGAAGGGATACGAGGCGGCCCTCGCCGCCAAGGCCGACGAGGTCGCCATCTTCGGTGCCGCCTCGGAGAGTTTCTCGCAAAAGAACATCAACTGCTCCATCGCCGAAAGCCTGGAGCGTTTCGGCCCCTTGTGCGAAGCGGCCCAGCGGGACGGCGTTCCGGTCCGCGGTTACATCTCCTGCGTACTCGGCTGCCCCTACGAAGGCGAGATTGCGCCGGACACCGTGGCCCGGGTCGCCGGACAGCTGCTCGACATGGGCTGCTACGAGATCTCCTTGGGCGACACCATCGGCACGGGCACGCCGGAGAAGGCGCGGGACATGGTCCGCGCCGTCAACCAGATGGTACCCATGGACAAGATCGCCGTGCATTTCCACGACACCTACGGCCAGGCGCTCGCCAACATCTATGCCGTTCTCGGGCTCGGTGTCGCCGTCGTCGACAGTTCCATCGCTGGCCTTGGCGGCTGTCCCTATGCCAAGGGCGCTTCTGGTAACGTGGCGACGGAGGACGTCGTTTACATGCTCAACGGCCTCGGTATCGACACGGGCATCGACTGGGAGGCCCTGCTCGCAGCATCGGCCTTTATTTCCGATGCATTGGGCCGGACGCCGGAATCGAAGGTGGCGCGCGCCCTCAACATGGCTGGAACCGGCTGAGCATGGCGCTGCACCTGATCAAACTCTGCGTCGGCGTCGATCATGTGGACCAGCTCGCCGGTTACCAATCGGCCAGGCTCGCCGCAGCCCGCGCGGCCGGGATCGAAAACCCGAAAATCCGCCACGTGACGCGCAATACGCCGAGGCGCGCCGCCGAAATTCTCGACGGCGGGTCCCTCTACTGGGTGATCCGCCGGGTCATCCGGGTGCGCCAGCGTATCCTCGAATTCGAGGCCGTCGAGCGCGAAGACGGCACGCCGGCCTGCGCCATCGTCCTCGACCCGCATCTCGTCCGCACCAAACACCGCTCGTTCCGGCCGTTTCAGGGATGGCGGTATTTCCCGGACGCCGACGTGCCGCCGGACCTTCCGGAAGGCGCCGATCCGGGAGCCGAAGTGCCGGAAGAAATGGCCGAGGAGTTGCGCGAATTGGGGCTTATCTGACGGCCTCCGAGCCCGCGGTTGATCGGGCCCGCATCAAGATCAAATGAAGTCGCTTCTTGTCGAATGCCCTTGATGGCCGGCTCCCAGGAACGATAGGTTAGATCTGGAACGAAATACAATTGTGCGCATAAGGAAGATCAGTGGATGTCGGACGACGACGTCGAAATCATCACCCCGCCCGACTCCTTGAAGTCGAAGGTGACGGTCGGCGGTCCGGGGGCGGTTGATCCGCAAGCCCTTGAACGCGCCGAAAAGGCGATCGCTAGCATGACCGACGACTACCTCGACTGGGTCCGCCAGGACCTGATCAAGATCGATGCCGCCTTCGACGCGTTGCGCAACGCCGAAGGTGAGCGCAAGGACGAACTTGATGCCGTTTTCCAATTGGCCCACGACATCAAGGGCCAGGGCGGCAGTTTCGGCTATGACCTGATGACCGCACTCGGCAATCAGCTGTGCCGGATGATCGAACGCCTGGATCATTGCGATGACGACGTGATCGACGCCATTGGCGTGCATATCGATTCCATGAAACTGGTCATCGGCCAGGACCTGAAAGGCGATGGCGGAGCCGCCGGTGAGAAAATGCTGGCGGGTCTCGAGAAGGTCTACGAGAAAGTCCTGAAATAGGCCCTATTCAGGCTCGACGACACCCGTTTGTGTCGTGATTACCCCATAATGTTCGATATGTCTGTGTTTGGCGAAGTTGAACATGGTTTCCTTGCCGAAACGGCAGAGGTCGAGATCGCAGTCGGCGATGATCACCTCGTCGTCTTCGGTTTCGGCAATGGCGACGATCTCGCCCGTCGGCGCGACGATGCAGCTTTCGCCGATCATGTGATGGCCGTCCTCGGAACCGGCCTTGGCGGCGGCGGCAACGTAGGTCGAGTTCTGATAGGCCCCGGCCTGCAGGCATAGCCGATTGTGGAATTTGCGCATCTCGGGGCCCTCGTCGGCACGTTGCGAATTCACCGACGGCGTGTTGTAGCCGAGCAGCACCGCCTCGACGCCCTGCAAGCCCATGACCCGGAAAGTCTCCGGCCAGCGCCGGTCGTTGCAGATGCACATGCCGACCAAGGCGTCCATGGAGCGCCACACGGGGAAACCCAGGTCGCCGGGTTCGAAATAGCGTTTTTCCAGGTGCTGGAAGGCCCTTTCCGGATCGTGCTCGGCATGGCCGGGCAGATGGACCTTGCGGTATTTGCCGGCGATCGCGCCTCTATTGTCGACGAGTATGGAGGTGTTGAAGTGCCGCCCCTCCGGTGTCAATTCGGCATACCCGAGATAGAACCCGATCCCGAGTTCCGACGACAAATCGAAAAGCGGCCGCGTTGCCGGTCCCGGCATCTCGGTTTCGAACCAGCTGTCCATCTCGGCCCGGTCTTCCGCGTAGTAACGCGGGAAAAAAGTGGTCAGGGCCAATTCGGTAAAGACGATGACATCGGCGTCGGCGGCGGCGGCTTCCCGCATCATCTCCTTCAGGCGGCCAACCGCGACATCACGGTTGTCGCTTTTCTGCAGCGGCCCTGACTGGCCGACGGCGATGCGCCGTATTCTCGGCATGGCGTCCTCCCTCGATAACTGGACCGATTATGGCGCCTTCGGCCGTTCCTGTCGAAAGTGGGGATTGGGATTGAACGCGGCTTTCCGTAGGCCGCGTCGGTTGCTAAAAGGGGATTGATCCGGGGGCGGAGGCGAGAACACACGGGACAAGGAATTCCGACGATGAGCTATTACTTCACGACGACCCTGCAGGGACCGTCTTTCGGTCAAGCGATCGACACCGTGACCGACGCCCTGAAGGAGAAGGGGTTCGGCATCATGACGACCATCGATGTCAAGCAGGCCATGAAGGACAAGCTCGACAAGGACTTCCGGCCCTATACAATCCTCGGCGCCTGCAATCCGAACTATGCCTATCGGGCGTTGGGCGAGGAAAACAAGATCGGTACCATGTTGCCGTGCAACGTGGTCGTTCAGCAAAACGACGACGGCAGCATCGAGGTCTCGGCCGTCGATCCCATCGCGTCCATGGCCGCAATCGACAATTCGTCCCTGGGTGAAATCGCCACGGAAGTGCAGGGCATGCTGAAGTCGGTGATCGAGGGACTCTAAGCCCTGACAATCAAGCCAATGGGCGCGGGCCGCGTGTTCGGCGTCCGGCGAGGCGCCGTCGGCATCAATCGAGGCGCCTTTGGCTTTAGTTGACCGACGCCTGATTCGGGTTCCGCCTTATCGTCTTGATCAGGTTGAACAACTGGTCCCGGATCGGCCCTTCGGGGATTTCGCTCAGTTCGCGGGCGACGCGAATGACCTGGTCGGCGACGTCGGTTGTCGACGGCGCCTCCGGCAACTCATCTTGAGAGAAGAAGTAGGTCACCGGCACGTCCAGGCTGGCGGCGATTTCGTTCAGCCGGGAGGCCGAAATCCGGTTCGATCCGTTTTCGTATTTCTGGATTTGCTGGAAACTGATCCCGATCCTTTTGCCGAGCCCATCTTGGGTCAAGCCCTTGGCCAGCCTTAGCTTTCTTAGGCGCTGACCGATCAACCGGTCGAATTCCGTCGTGCTCCTTTGATCGTGTTTTATCGACGTAACCCTTCGCTCGCCTTGGTTGGCTTTGTTCAATGCACCCATTCGATGACTCCCCCCTCCCTCACCGACTTGATAGCGCACCTCCCGGGTCCAAGGCGGGTTCACGCAATGGCCCAAAGCGGCAATTCTATGTTCAATTGTGCGAATCCTCCATATTCTCTCAAGGGGGTCGATTCCGAAAAACGGAATCTTACTGCCGTCCGGTTGGTTGCGATGGCCCGAATGGGAGAGATATACTTCCACGAGTTGTGAATTGGGATTGCAGCAAACCATGATTCACGAGTGGCGCATGCAATTCCCGGTGAACGCACTGGGAAACCATGTCTTGTGTTCGGGTGAGGCTGCGCCGGTCACCCTTCCGACCTCGGTGGCCGGTGAGCATTTCTCTTTTGCCTTCCTGTGCACGCACGAACACGGCATGGTCTACATCCATGCCGATAATCAGCGAGCGATCGTCAATTGGGACCTGCAGAGATGCCATCCGGGAGCATTGGATCGTGCCCGCGAATGGCTGATGGACAATCACACCGGACAAGTCATTCTCCGCTTCCGATATCTCGGTCTACGTATCGAGAAATTCGATTCTGTCACAGTATCCGTGGACCGCATGGGCAAACTCGATTGGTATCGGGACGTTCCGAAAGGGGAACAAGTCGCCATTTCGAATAACACCGATAGCTACTCGAACACGGCGGCAATCCAACGTGGTTTCGAAATTGCCGATCGTGCGTGCGACATAGGAGAGATGGGCGCGCTTCTACCGTATCTGCTCGTCTGGAGCCAGTGCGAGGATACAGGGCATCTGATCCGAGAACACGCCGGCAGAAACAGTGGAGCAGCAATCTTCTTCGGGTCTGAGTGGCAACGCACTGCCGCCGGAGAGGCCTATGACGGCGAGACACAGGGCGAGTATTTTAGCGAGCGGGTCTCTGCAAACTACCTACCTGTTCTCTATTCGGGAATCCCAATTGTCGACCACGTCTATGGTTTGGCATTCAATGATTTGGAGGGTGGCGTATGGCTACCCTACCAGCGCCTGCTCTTTCAAACCCATCTCGTCGATGGCCGTCCTGCCCTCGCGTGTTTGACTGATTTGACTGAGAACATCACGATCCCCATGTTGCCAACGCCAGTCGCTAACTTGATGCAGTAGATCGTCACCTTCAAGCCAGACCAAGTAAGCGTCTAGGGGTGCCTCCCTGTATGGCCTTACCCAATAAACACCTCTTGGTTCCGAGTGCCAAAATCCGTACCTGTGATGTAATCCCCGATCTATAACGTCTTTGTAGGTGATGCCGTAGTAGAAGTCTGGATTCCATCGCGCCAGAGCCAGAGCCATTGCCAGACGACCAAGAGGCATAGACAGCTCCTCACCTCTAACATCGGGCCGTAACCATAGTTCCCCGTGATAAACAGTTGGCCCTGTGATCCGTTTTGCTGACGGCGCAAACGAAAGGCAGTATTCCCCATCCGGTGCGCTGACCGAAGGATCTGCATAGAATGCAGTCATATCTTCAAATGTCCGAGCAAGGTTGGTACCGGTGAGATCATCGAACCGTAATGCCTGAACATGAACGACGTCTCCATCGGCGTTGGTTCCCTTCAACCACAATCCGTTGTCGGGGCCGATGTGATGATGAAGCGGATTGAACATCGCGGTGGGGAAAGGTTTGTCGACAAGGTTTTCGCAAAGTCGGATGAGATATCCAAAGTCGCTCCGAAGCTCCAAATGGACTCCATTCGATCTGACCAAATCACAGAGCCCCGATATGTGTTGCGCTAATTTAAGGTAGTCGATCACGTTACGTGACATGTTTTGCCTCCATCTTCCACTGACGTTGGTGCCAGTTGATAGTGTAATCCGCGATACAAAGTTCGGATTGTGTCTTCGCAACGAATTCTGCCGGATTCCAACGAGCTGGCGAACAAAATGTAAACCTCAACGGGAATGGTTGCGCGCGATTTTTTGTTGGTTGAGAGCGTTCCGCCTCTACTGTTACGAGAACGTGACGGTTGCAATTCAGCCCTCGTTTCAGTTATATCTACATCGATCAAAGGTTGTGGGGGTCGCAAGGGAGATGTACGAGGCGCTTCGCCTGGATAAACGGGTGGAAATCTGCCGGGATTTCACCGACGGCATCTCGGAGATCAAGAACCGCGCCGCGGTCGAATACCTCGCGGCCCGGATCTATAGGCTCCACCTCCAGGGCCAGCACCTGAACAAGACTGGCTGGGTTCAGGAAATCGTCGATCAGGGCCATGCTAGAAAAACGACGTCTAACCGACTTGTCGACGATTTCGTCGCTTACGGGTACCTGTGGTGTGATAGTGACAGGCTGAGACCCACCGACCGGTTCCTCCGCGATTATCTCGACTTTTCCGAGAAGCTCGACGCACTCCTTGTGCGGAGCGGCGTCGTTCTGCCGATGCGAATACCGGCGGCCTGTCTGTTGTTCGACCGAGACGGCCTGACCGTACGGTTAGACGGTGCCAATGACCTCGGTCTCGAGGAAAAACACTGGGCCATAGACATGATCCATGAGACGGATATCGCCCGGCGCCATGGTTGGTACGCTATCCAGGAAGAGATCCAGGGTACCTACGACAACCCACCTGAGTTGCCCATCCGTGCCACTATGCTGCTCAACGGCAAACAGGGCGGTATCCTGCCAACGTTGGTCAGCGTCACTGTTGACCTATCCGTGCCAGCGAAACGCATGGATATCTTCCCGTTGTTCCCAGAGCCGCGTTAGTGGGGCCCATCTCCTGGGAAACATGGACCGCGTTCATGGTTGCGACGGTGGCTCTGGCCGCCACGCCGAGACCAACAGTGCTTCTGATCTCGGCGCAATCGGCGACCTACGGTTTCCCCGCCGGCCTCCGGGTGATCGCCGGTGTGGCCATGGCCAACACCATGCAAATTCTCTTGGTCGCTCTCGGAATGACGGCCCTTTTGTCCGCATTTCCGGCAACGTTCAACGCCGTCCGCTTCATTGGCGTCACGTACCTTTTCTGGATCGGTTTCATCCAATGGCAAGTACGCGGCTCACAAGCGCCGGCGCGCCCGACAAGACAGGGATTCGTCGTGACAATCCTCAACCCCAAGTCGATTGTCGCGATCGCCGCCCTTTTTCCGCCGTCCATCGATCCCAACGGGAACTCCGGGCAGCAGTTCCTGGTTCTCGGCGCCACGTTTCTCCTTTTCGGCTCCACTGTGGCCGCCGCATACGCCGCCGTCGCCGGTGCTGTCGGCGAGCGGATACGGATCACGCGACAGCTTTCCGGTCTGGCGTTGATGGCGACCGCCGTGTTCTTGGTTGCGATACATATCGGCGAATAGGGGACGCCCGACGGGTCACTGGAGTCTCATGACGATGGTGATCAAGGGCAACATGTTCTTGGTTTGTTTTTCACGATCACCACTTAGTGTTGCTACATATAGATATTCCGTAACCGTCCGGTGAACCCGCTCTGTTTATCGGCGTTGGTCTGGCGATAGTGTCCATTATCGATAGTGGGCATTTGTGGAGTGGGGTTGATGGGCCGGGTTCGACGGTACTGGTCGGCGGA
>Ga0056108_1000094_pt1 | contig 33198 bp, 32 predicted proteins | sample WorMetG1BERMUDA1_FD_83875 | JGI IMG/M metagenome (GOLD analysis project Ga0056108, IMG submission 83875) | Marine gutless worms symbiont microbial communities from Max Planck institute for Marine Microbiology, Germany - Inanidrilus... ... | reverse complement strand
CGAAACCGCCAACCAAAGCCAAAAACCGCCGCAGCATCTGCCAGTGGCGGCGAATAAACGTCCGCTCTTAATAGAAGCGGACGCCCAAAACACTCTTTCGGACGAGTTTATCAACGATATCTTACGTAAACGGAAACTTGATCGCGCGCTTTGCTTTCCTCTTGAGTACGGCATCAACGTCGCCCATTATCGCCGACGAAAAACAAGAAAGGCGGAGAGGAATTGGATGCCCTTCGCCGAAAGCGGAAGAAAGTGTTCCTCCGGGGGCCTTTCAGGGAGTGAAACTTCATGAGTGGTGGCGCGGCCAGTCGGTCGGACTTGGACACGTTTCCGAAACTACTTGTCGAGAACGCCCGCATCTGGGGTGATCGCCCGGCCAGCCGGGAGAAGGACCTCGGAATATGGCTTTCCTGGACCTGGGCCGAAATGGCCGGCGAAATCCGGGCGCTGGCCTGCGGCTTGAAGGCGCTCGGCGTCGAGCGTGACGACAAGGTCTGCGTTTGCGGCGACAACCGGCCGCATCTCTATTGGGCGTTCACGGCGGTTCAGGCGGTCGGTGCCGTACCGGTGCCGGTCTATCAGGACTCGGTGGCCGAGGAGATGCAGTACATCTATGAACACGCCGAGGCCAAGTTCGCCATCGTCGAGGACCAGGAGCAGGTCGACAAGCTCCTCGAGATCAAGGACCGCCTGCCGGCCCTTAAACACATCATCTACAAAGACCCGCGCGGCATGCGCCACTACGACCAAGATTTCCTCGACCTCTATGCCGAGGTCCAGGATCAAGGCCGCGCCTACGACCGGGACAACCCGGATTTCTACGAGGCCAGCGTCGCCCAGGGAACCGGTGACGACACCTGCTTCATGCTCTACACCTCTGGAACCACGGGCCGGCCGAAAGGCGTCATCCTCAGCTTCTCCAACATGATCGAGACGTCGCGCAACAACATCGAACAGGAAGGCCTGTCGGAAAAGGACGATATCCTCGCCTACCTGCCCATGGCCTGGATCGGCGACAACATCTTCTCGTTCGCCCAATCCTACGTGGCCGGCTTCTGCGTCAGCTGCCCGGAAAGCTCGGACACCGTGCTCGACGATCTCAGGGAGATCGGCCCGTCCTATTTCTTTGCGCCGCCCCGGATCTTCGAGAACATCCTGACCACCGTGATGATTCGCATCGAGGATGCGGCCAAGATCAAGCAGCGCATGTTCCACTACTTCATGGATGTGGCCAAACGGGTCGGCATGGACGTGCTCGACGGCAAACCGGTGCCGTTCAGCCAGAAACTGCTCTACGGCATCGGCAATCTACTGGTCTATGCACCCTTGAAGAACGTGCTCGGCCTATCGCGCATCCGTTTGGCCTATACGGGCGGCGTTGCCATTGGCCCGGACATCTTCGTCTTCTACCGCTCGCTCGGCATCAACCTGAAACAGATCTACGCCTCAACCGAGGCCTCGGTCTTCATTACCGTGCAGCCGGACGGCGAGGTCTACCCGGATACGTCGGGCAAGCCGGCCCAGGGTGTCGACGTCCGCGTCGAGGACGACGGTGAGGTGATGTTCAGCGGGCCGGGCGTCTTCCAATCCTATTACAAGAACGACGAGGCGACGCGCGACACGAAGACCGCCGACGGCTGGGTCCACACCGGCGATGCCGGCTACTTCGATTCCGACGGGCATCTCAGGATCATCGACCGCTCGAAGGACGTCGGCAAACTGACGGGCGGCACCATGTTTGCGCCCAACTTCATCGAGAACAAACTGAAATTCTTCCCGCACATCAAGGAAGCCGTCACTTTCGGCCATGACCGCGACTATGTGGCGGCCTTCATCAACATCGATCTCGAATCGGTGGGCAACTGGGCGGAACGGCGGAACTTGGCTTATTCCGGTTACACGGATCTGGCCGGACGGCTCGACGTCTATGACCTGATCCAGGAGTGTGTCGAGAAGGTCAACCGCGACCTCGCCGAGGACGACAACCTGAAGGCTTCCCAGATCCGCCGTTTCCTGATCCTGCATAAGGAACTGGACGCCGACGACGGGGAATTGACGCGGACCCGGAAGGTTCGCCGCAACATCATTGCCGAGAAATACGACGAACTCATCGATGCACTCTATTCGGATAAGACAAACTGCCCGGTCGAGGCCGTGGTCACCTTCGAGGACGGCCGCACGGACACGGTCAAGGCGGACCTGCAGATCCGCGACACCCGCACCGAAGGCGGGTCAGTGGCGGCGGCCGCGGAATAAGGGCGGGGTTGGATTTACATGGGTTATGAACGCAAGATCGGCGACGTTGTCCTGAACGTCGAGGGCATCAGCCTTTCCTTCGGCGGCGTCAAGACGCTGAGCGACGTGTCGTTCGATGTACGTGAAGGCGAGATCCGCGCCATCATCGGACCCAACGGCGCCGGCAAGAGCTCCATGCTCAACTGCATCAACGGCTTCTATCACCCGCAGGAAGGCCAGATCACCTTCAAGGGCGAGACCCGCAAGCAGATGCAGACCCACCAGGCGGCCGAACAAGGGATCGCCCGGACCTTCCAGAACATCGCGCTGTTCCGCGGCATGTCGACGCTCGACAACATCATGACCGGCCGGAACCTGAAGATGAAAAAGAACTTCCTCTTGCAGGCGCTCTATTACGGACCGGCCCGCGAGGAGGAAATGGAACACCGCGCCAAGGCCGAGGAGGTGATCGACTTCCTGGAGATCGAAGCCATCCGCAAGGTGCCCGTGGGAAAACTGCCCTACGGCCTGCAGAAGCGGGTCGAGCTGGGCCGGGCACTGGCCGCTGAACCGGACATGCTTCTGCTCGACGAACCGATGGCCGGCATGAACCATGAGGAAAAGGAGGACATGTGCCGCTACATCCTCGACGTCAACGACCAGTTCGGCACGACCATCGTTTTGATCGAGCATGATATGAGCGTGGTCATGGACATTTCGGATCGCGTCGTCGTTCTCGACTACGGCAAGCTGCTGGCCGACGGCACACCGGACGAGGTGCGTTCCAACCAGGACGTGATCGACGCCTACCTCGGCGTCAAACACGATTGAGGACGGGGATACGGCTCACATGGACCTTCTCATCGCAATCTTCGTGACCCCGTTCGCAGACATGGCCGACGCGCCGATCTTCTTCTTGGAAGTCGTCGTCACCGGCTTGCTGACCGGGGTCATGTATTCCCTGGTGGCACTCGGCTTCGTCCTTATCTTCAAGGCCTCCGGCGTCTTCAATTTCGCCCAGGGGGCCATGGTGCTGTTCGCCGCTCTGACCCTGGTCGGGCTCATGGAACGCGGTATGCCCGTCGCGCTCGCCATCGTGCTGACCCTGGCCATCATGGTGATCCTGGCCATCGCGGTCGAACACCTGATGCTGCGCCATCTGGTCAACCAGGAAGGCATTATCCTGTTCATGGCAACGATCGGTCTCAACTTCGTGCTCGAGGGCATCGGTCAGATCGCCTGGGGCTCGGACGTCAAGAAGCTCGACGTCGGCCTGCCGGACGCGTCTTTCGACTTCGCCGGCATGCTGCTCAACCAGCTCGACCTGTCGGCGGCTGCTATCGCCGCCGTATTGGTCACCGGGTTGGCGCTGTTCTTCCAATATACGGCCGTCGGACGGGCGTTGCGCGCCGTGGCGGACGACCATCAGGCGGCACTTTCCGTCGGCATTCCCTTGAAGACCATCTGGATCATCGTGTGGTCGGTGGCCGGCGGCGTGGCGCTTGTCGCCGGTATCATGTGGGGCGCCAAGTCGGGGGTTCAGTTCTCTCTGGCGCTGATCGCGCTGAAAGCCCTTCCGGTGCTGATCTTGGGCGGCTTCACGTCGGTTCCCGGCGCCATCATCGGCGGCCTGATCATCGGCGTCGGCGAGAAAGTGGCCGAGATCTATTGGGGGCCGGTCTTTGGCGGCGCCATCGAGGGCTGGTTCGCCTACATTGTCGCCCTGCTGTTCCTGCTGTTCCGGCCGCAGGGTCTGTTCGGCGAAAAGATCATCGAAAGGGTTTGAGGCGATGTTTTACCGCGAGGCGGGCCAGTTCAAAACGACCTACGAGGCCGACCAGGGGGTCTTCCCGATCCTCCAGGACCGCTGGTTCATCGGCCTCGTCCTCGTCCTGGCCTACGCCGTGATCCCATTCATCGCCAACGAATACTGGTTCCAGGCGATCCTGATTCCGTTCTTCATCTACGCGCTGGCCGCCATCGGCCTCAATATCCTGACCGGCTACGCCGGCCAGGTCAGCCTGGGAACCGGCGCCTTCATGGCGGTCGGGGCCTATGCCACCTACAAGATGACCACCGCCTTTCCCGAGCTTAACATCGTCGTCGTCTTCATTTTCGCCGGTTTCTGGTCGGCCGCCGTCGGCATGATCTTCGGCGTTCCCAGTTTGCGCATCAAAGGTTTCTACCTTGCCGTCGCAACATTGGCCGCGCAGTTCTTCATCCTGTGGCTCTTCAACAAGGTCGGCTGGTTCTACAACGACAACCCGTCGGGCACGATCACCGCGCCGCCGAGAGAGCTGTTTGGCATCCTGATAACCGGTCCCGAAGCGACGGCGGTGACCCGTTATTACGTGACCCTGATCTTCCTGACCGTCTTCGGCCTGGCCGCCAAGAACCTGGTCCGTGGCCGCATCGGACGCTCGTGGATGGCCATCCGCGACATGGACATCGCGGCCGAGATCATCGGCATCGAGCCCCTGAAGACCAAGCTTCTGGCCTTCGGCATCAGCTCGTTCTACTGCGGCGTCGCCGGCGCGCTCTATATCTTCTGCTGGTTGGGCAGCGCCGAGACGGAAGCTTTCGACATCTTCTTGTCGTTCACGATCCTGTTCATGATCATCATCGGCGGGCTCGGCAGCATCATGGGCTCGATCATGGGGGCCGCGTTCATCACGCTGCTGCCCATTTTCCTGACCAATTTCCCGCCGATGATCGGCCTACCGATCTCGACGGACCTGTCGAAACATATCGAAGAGATCATTTTCGGTTTTCTCATCGTCTTTTTCTTGATCGTCGAGCCGCACGGACTGGCGCGGCTTTGGCAGATCGCCAAGGCGAAGCTGAGGAAATGGCCGTTCCCGTATTGACCGCGGGATCGGCCGAAACCGCGTTGGCCCCCAAAAGGGCCGCGTGTTAAGGTCGGAAACCCAATAAAACCTCAGTGGGGGGTTCATTTGGTTTCTAGGGAGAACTCAAAGGGAGAAGCAACAATGAAACTTCGCAGTCTGCTAATGGCCGCCGCCGGCGCCGCCGTGCTGGTGACCGGTGCCTGGGAGGCCAAAAAAGCCGCGGCCGATGAACAGTTCCTGCCATTGCTCGTCTACCGCACGGGTCCCTACGCCCCGAGCGGCATTCCGTTGGCCAACGGTTTCACCGATTACTACACCCTCATCAACAAGCGTGATGGCGGCATCAACGGCGTGACCCTCACCTTCGAGGAGTGTGAAACCAAGTACAACACCAAGCTCGGCGTCGAGTGCTACGAGAAAATGAAAGGCAAGGGCCCGACCGGCGCTTCCGTCATCAACCCCTATTCGACGGGTATCACCTATCAGTTGATCCCGAAGGCTCCGGTTGACGGCGTTCCGATCCTGTCCATGGGTTACGGCCGCACCTCGGCTGCCGATGGCCGCGTCTTCGAATGGGTGTTCAACTTCCCGACCACCTATTGGAGCCAGGCGTCCGCCATCGTCCGCTACATCGGTCAGCAGGAAGGCGGCCTGGAGAACCTGGCCGGCAAGAAGATCGCCCACGTCTTCCACAACTCGGCCTACGGCAAGGAAGCCAACCCGACGCTGCAGATCATGGCCGAAAAACACGGCTTCGAACTGATCCTGTTGCCGGTCGATCACCCGGGTCAGGAACAGAAAGCCACTTGGCTGCAGATCCGCCGCAAGAAGCCGAACTGGGTGTTCATGTCCGGTTGGGGCGTCATGAACCAGGTCGCCATCAAGGAAGCGGCGTCCGTCGGTTTCCCCATGGACAAGTTCATCGGCAACTGGTGGTCCGGTTCTGACGCCGATGTCATCCCGGCCGGTGACCATTCGCTCGGCTACCGTTCGGCGGCCCTGCACGCGGCCGGCACCGGTTTCCCGGTGTTCGACGACATCGTCCAACACGTCTACGGCGGCGACCGCAAGAAGGCCATGGAAAACAAGATGGGTGAGGTCCTCTACAACCGAGGCGTCATCAACGCCATGTTCGTGGTCGAGGCGATCCGCACGGCGCAAGGCAAGTTCGGCAACAAGTCGTTGACCGGAACGCAGGTGCGCTGGGGTCTCGAGAACCTGAACGTGACCAAGGACACCCTCAAGAACCTGGGCATGGAAAACTACACCAACCCGGTCAAGGTCACCTGCGCCGACCACGAGACCGGCGGCCCGATCTTCATCCAGCAATGGACGACGGAAGGCTGGAAGGTCGTTTCCGAGCCCTTGTATCCGTACAAGGACATCGTCCGCCCGCTGATCGAGAAGGATGCGGCGGCCTATGCCAAGGAAAACAACATCACGCCACGTAGCTGCAGCTGAGGAATGATATGACAGCTCAAACCGCTGAAATACCAGCGGGGGCGGAAGAAACCGCGGGCCCCCTTCTCACCGTCAACAACATCGAGGTGATCTACGATCACGTCATCCTGGTGTTGAAGGGGGTTTCGCTCGAGGTTTCCGAGGGGGGCGTCGTCGCCCTCCTCGGTGCCAACGGCGCCGGCAAGACGACGACCCTGAAGGCAATTTCGAACCTGCTCCGCGCCGAACGCGGCGAAGTGACCAAAGGCACGATCGAGGTCAAAGGTCACCGCGTCGACGCCCTGTCGCCGAATGAACTGGTGCGCCTCGGCGTCATCCAGGTCATGGAGGGGCGCCATTGTTTTGAACATTTGACGGTCGAGGAAAACCTGCTGACCGGTGCCTATACGCGTACCGAAGGCCGCGGCGCCATCGCCGCCGACCTTGAGAAGGTTTACCACTACTTCCCGCGACTGAAGGAAAGACGCACGAGCCAGGCCGGCTACACGTCGGGTGGTGAACAGCAGATGACGGCTATCGGACGGGCCCTGATGGCAAATCCGAGGATGATCCTGCTCGACGAGCCGTCAATGGGGCTCGCCCCGCAACTGGTTGAAGAGATCTTCGAGATCGTCCGTGACCTCAACCGAGAGGAAGGGGTGAGTTTCCTGGTCGCCGAACAGAACACCATGGTGGCGCTGCGATATGCGGAATACGGCTACATTCTGGAAAATGGCCGCGTCGTCATGGACGGGGATGCAGAACAGTTGCGCGAGAACGAGGACGTCAAAGAATTCTACCTGGGCCTCAGCTCCGGAGGCCGCAAGAGCTTCCGTGACGTCAAACACTACCGGCGCCGCAAGCGTTGGCTCTAAGCGCCGACACCGACTAACCGAAAAGTTATCCGACATGGGCCAAACCACATCCTATTTCGATGCCCTGGAAACGCGTTTGCCCGAGGAACGTGAGGCCGCGAACATGGCGGGCCTGTCCGACCAGGTTGCCCACGCCATGGACAAGTCCCCGTACTTCGCCGAGCATCTGGCCGGGATCGACGCCGGCGGCGTCACCGGCCGCGAGGCCCTCGCACACCTGCCTTTGACCCGCAAATCGGACCTCATCGAAATTCAACGCAAGTCACCACCTTTCGGCGGCGCCATCACCTGCGAGCCGGGGGAATTGAAACGCATATTTCAGTCGCCCGGCCCCATATACGACCCTGAGGGATATGGCGACGACCGCTGGGGAACGGCGCGCGCGCTCTATGCCGCCGGATTCCGCGCCGGCGACATCCTCCACAACAGCTTCGCTTACCATTTGACCCCGGCCGGAGCGATTCTCGAGACGGGGGCCGCGGAGATCGGTTGTGCCGTAATCCCCGCCGGCGTCGGCAACACGGAACTACAGGTCCGCGCCATGGCCGACATCGGCGCGACCGGTTACACGGGAACGCCGTCGTTCCTGAAGATCATCCTCGACAAGGCGGAAGAAATGGGCGAGGACGTATCACGGTTGAAGATGGCCCTGGTCGGCGGCGAAGCGCTGCCGCCGGCGCTCCTCAATGACATCGAAGGCCATGGCGTCTCCTGTTTGCAGGTTTATGCCAGCGCCGACCTCGGCTGTATCGCCTACGAATCGGAGGCCCGAGACGGTTTGATCGTCGAAGAAAGACTGATTATCGAAATCGTCCGGCCAGGGACCGGCGATCCGGTCGACGAGGGCGAGGTCGGCGAGGTCGTGGCGACATCGCTCTCGCCCGAGTACCCGCTGATCCGGTTCGCCACCGGCGACCTCTCAGCAGCGCTGCCCGGCATCAGCGCCTGTGGGCGCACCAACATGCGTCTTAAGGGCTGGATGGGGCGAGCCGACCAAACGACCAAGGTGAAAGGCATGTTCGTACATCCCTCCCAGGTGGCGGACATTGTCAAACGCCACAGTGAAGTGATGAAAGCCCGCCTGATCGTCGATCAACGGGATGGCAAGGATGTCATGACCCTGTCCTGCGAGGTCGAGGACCCGGAGGCGGCGACGGGTCGGACCGATGGGCTTATTGCCGAAATCACCGACAGTATCCAAGCCGTGTGCAAACTCTCCGGCGAAGTCGGTTTCGCCCATCCGGGCAGCTTGCCCAACGACGGCAAAGTCATCGACGACATCCGAAAATACGACTAAAAGATAGCCCCCCTAAAGTTCGCGGAGAAACTCATGTCCCTCGGTCACGCCAGTAACGTATATCCCCTGAGGATTGCCGATGCCCGCAATCAAGTCCGGCACGTGTTCATCCGCGACCTCCGTCTCGATTGCTCGATCGGTGTTCATGCGCACGAGAAAGACCGCCGTCAGCGTGTGCGGATCAACCTCGACCTCGCCGTCCGCGAGGGCGATGAGCCGATCAACGACGATATCCGCAATGTCATTTGTTATGAAAAGGTCGCCCTTGGTGTCGGCCGCATTGCGGAAGAAGGGCACGTCAACCTGGTCGAGACCTTTGCCGAGAAAATTGCCGCGATGTGTCTCGCCGACGACCGCGTGTTTTCAGTCCGCGTCCGCGTGGAAAAACTCGACATAATGAATAATGCAGAAAGCGTCGGCGTAGAAATCGAACGGTACAATTCGGAAGTATAAAACCGGGATTGATTAGCGTACGAAAAGACCGCGATTGATCGCTCACAAGGATTCGAGTTTCCGAAGTTTTTCACAGGCCCCGAAACGTTTCGGTGATGTGATACATTTATTTCACAATGATTTCGAAAACCGATAGATTATATAAATTCTAATAATTTTTCTTATTTTTCAATGGATTAGCTTGATCGCAATTTATTGCAATCCAGACCGGTTGTCGAACAAATCATTTTACGACCGATACAGGTCGCGGATTTTCAACAGAGTTATCCACAAGAATCGTGGGTAGTTCTTCGGGTTTCGGTACCATTGCCGAACACCCTGGGAACGGGTTCACAAGTCAAGTACATCTTGGTCGAAAATTGAGCGAAAATTCGTCACTCCAGGCGGCCGATAACGGAAACGACGACACCAACCCGTCCGACTCCCGCAAACGTGGTGCGGCGGTGATAGAAGCCCACCTGAAGACGGCCCCATCGACGCCCGGCGTCTACCGGATGCTGAATGCCAGGGGCGACGTCCTGTATGTCGGTAAAGCGAAGAACCTGAGCAAACGGGTTAGCGCCTATACGAAACCGGAGCGCCAGTCGGTGCGCATCCGGCGCATGATCTCCGAAACCGAATCCATGGAGTTCGTCAAGACCCATACAGAAGCCGAAGCCCTGCTTCTCGAGTCCAACCTGATCAAGCGCTATGCGCCGCGCTATAATATCCTGTTGCGCGATGACAAATCCTTTCCGCATATCCTTCTCACCGGCGATCACGAGTTCCCCCAGGTCCTCAAACACCGGGGCGCTCAGAAGCGGAAGGGTGATTACTTCGGACCCTTTGCTTCCGTGTGGGCGGTAAACGAGACGCTGACCGTATTGCAGCGGGCCTTTCTTCTGCGGTCGTGTTCCGATTCGATCTTTGCCAACCGTTCGCGCCCCTGCCTGCTGCACCAGATCAAACGCTGCTCGGCGCCTTGTGTCGATCGAATCTCGAAAGAAGATTACGCCCAGCTGGTCGCCCAAGCGCACCAGTTCCTGTCCGGCGGGTCGAGCGAGATCCAGCGCCACTTCTCCGAACTCATGCAGGAAGCGAGCGACGCCCTGGAATTCGAGGTCGCGGCCCAGTACAGGGATCGTATCCGGGCCCTGACGCGGGTCCAGGCGCGCCAGGACATCAATGTCGCCAGCTTGAACGAAGCCGACGTCATCGCCGCCCACCAGGCCGGCGGCAGCACCTGTGTCCAGGTCTTCTTCTTCCGGACCGGCGCCAATTACGGGAACCGGTCCTATTTCCCGACGCAGACCCGCGACGAAGACGTGGAGACTGTACTCGAGGCCTTTATCGGCCAATTCTATGCCAAGGCCCTGCCGCCGAAGACGATCCTGCTAAGCCATGATCTGCCCAACCGGGATCTGGTCGCCGAAGCGCTCTCCGTCCGCGGCGAGCGCAAGGTCACGGTCCTGACGCCCCGGCGCGGCGAAAAGCGCCATCTCGTCGATCACGCATTGGACAATGCGCGGGCCGCCCATGCCCGGCGCCTCGCCGAAAGCAGTTCACAGAGGAAACTCCTCAACGGCCTGGCAGACCTCTTGGGAATGGAGGCGGCGCCCGAGCGGATCGAGGTCTATGATAACAGCCACGTATCGGGTGCGCGGGCCGTCGGCGCCATGATTGTCGCCGGACCAGAAGGTTTGATCAAGAACGCCTATCGCAAATTCAACATCAAGGGGGCGGCGAACAACGGCGGTGACGGCTTCTCACCCGGCGACGACTACGCCATGATGCGCGAGGTCCTGACAAGGCGCTTTTCCCGGGCACTGAAAGAAGACCCGGACCGTGCCGGCGGACAGTGGCCGGACCTTTTGCTGATCGACGGCGGCAAAGGACAGTTGGGTGTGGCCCTCGAAGTGATGGAGGAATTGGGCATCGACGACCTGACGATCGCCGCCGTTGCTAAGGGAGTTGAGCGCAACGCCGGGCGCGAGAAGATCTTCCTTCCCGAACGCGACCGACCGTTGGAACCGCCGGCGCGCGACCCGGTGTTGTATTTCATTCAGCGCCTTCGTGACGAGGCCCACCGCTTCGCCATCGGCAGCCATCGTCAGAAACGCTCCGGTGCCATCAAACGCTCCATTCTCGACGACATCCCGGGGGTCGGTGCCGGGCGCAAACGCGCGCTCCTACACCACTTCGGCAGTCCGCAGGCCGTCGCCCAAGCCGGTCGCGCCGATCTCAAGGCCGTCGATGGCATCAGCCAGGGCTTGGCCGACAAGATTTATGATTGGTTTCATCCGGATGGATAGTGGGTTAAAACCTTGGCGCGCCCTTCCCGGGAACGCGGCAAAACCACGACCAAGGAACGACCGAGGCACCGAATGCTGAGGACCCTGCCGAATATCCTGACCGTTTCGCGCGTGCTGGCAATCCCGGTGCTCGTCGCCCTGTTGCTGTTCGTCCCGGACCCGGCCGGCAGCTGGCTGGCCTTTTCGGCTTATACCTACGCCTGCATCACCGACTTCTTCGACGGATATCTGGCCCGTGCCTGGCATCAGCAATCGGCTTTCGGGCGGTTTCTCGACCCGATCGCCGACAAGCTCCTGGTTGCCGCCGTACTCTTGGTTCTGGTCGGTATCGACCGTTTCCACGGTCTCACCGTACTCCCGACGGCCGTCATCCTGTGTCGGGAAATCCTGGTCTCGGGGCTTCGCGAGTTTCTTGCCGAAGTGCAAGTCGGTGTTCCCGTGAGCAGCCTCGCCAAGTGGAAGACGACGATCCAGATGTTGGCCCTGGGATTTCTCCTTGTCGGTCCCAATGGCCCCGATTTCGGACCGCTGTCGACTACAGAAGTCGGTATCTACGGCCTTTGGGGTGCGGCGGCCCTGACCCTGATCACCGGCTACGACTATCTGGTTCACGGGCTCCAGCATATTCGCGAGACCGACGAGGCGCCGGCACCGAAGACGCCGAAGAAACATGCCTCGGAACCGAAAACCGACGGCAGTTGAAAAAACGCCGCCATTAGCCAATATGATGATCCCGAAATCGTCAGGAGAAGACAACCGGATGATGACCTTCGGATTGGTCGGCTGGAGCGGCAGCGGGAAGACGACTCTCCTGACCAAGATCCTTCCCGAACTCATCGGTCGCGGCTATAGCGTTTCGACGATGAAACACACGCACCATCGGTTCGACATCGATCGCCCCGGAAAGGACTCCCATGAGCATCGGGTCGCCGGCGCCACCCAGGTCCTGATTACGTCAAGCAGCCGCTGGGCACTGCTCACGGAAAACCGCGACGAAGTGGAACCGGAAATCGACGATCTGATCCAGCGCATGGACCCCGTCGACCTCGTGCTTATCGAAGGGTTCAAGAGTTACCCGCACGCCAAGTTGGAAGTCTACCGGCCGTCCGTCGGCAAGCCCAACCTGGCCAGGGACGACGACACCATTGTTGCCATCGCGACTGACGAAGAGGTCGACGTCAACGGACTTCCCGTGCTCGATCTCAACGATATTTCGGCGATCGCCGATTTTATCGAGCGATTTTGCGGGCTATCCTCCGCCGTCGCCGCGGAAAACAGCCGATGACGCAGCTCAAGGATGATTGTTTCGCCTTCGGCGGTGAGCTCCTATCGCTGGAAGACGCGTTGGCCGACCTCAATACGCGCCTGGAGCCGGCCGTTGAAACCGAAAGCGTTGCGATTACCGAAGCGGCCGGCCGGTTTCTGGCCGAGGACATCGCCGCGCTGCGCGACGTGCCGCCGCATGACAATTCTGCCGTCGACGGTTATGCCGTTTATTTCGAAGATCTCGACCCCGAAGCTGAAACCCGCCTTCCGGTGACCGGACGGATTGCCGCCGGCCATCCGTTGGAACGCGACGCGGTCCGCGGAGAGGCGCTCAGGATCTTCACCGGTGCGCCCATGCCGGGCGGCGCCGAGGGTGGTCCCGACACCATCTTTATGGAAGAGGACTGCGCGGTAGACGATGATTTCGTCCTCTTTCCTCCGGGCCTGAAACGCGGCGCCAACCGACGCCTCAGAGGTGAGGACATCGAGGAAGGCGCCATCATCCTGGCCCGGGGCGCGCGGCTCAGGGCTCAGGAGATCGGCGTCGCCGCCTCCGTCGGCCGCGCCGACCTGACCGTCTTCCGACGACTCAAGGCCGCCATCTTCTCGACCGGCGACGAGGTTCGCGACCCGACCGGTGAGGCGCCGGAGGGCTGCATTTTCGATTCGAACCGGTTTTCCGTGATGAGCCTGCTCGCCGGTCTCGGCTGCGAGATCACCGATCTCGGCATACTGCCGGACGACAAGGCGACGATCGCCGGCACGCTCGGCGAAGCCGCGGGATCGCACGATCTCCTGGTCACCTCCGGCGGCGTCTCGGCCGGCGAGGAAGACCACGTCAAGGCCGCAGTCGAAGGCCAGGGGACGCTTCATTTCTGGCGTTTCGCCATCAAGCCGGGCCGCCCCGTGGCCCTCGGCCAGGTTGGCGCGACGCCTTTCATCGGCCTGCCGGGCAACCCGGTCGCCGCCATGGTCACCTTCATGGTCATCGCCCGGCCGATGATCCTCAGGCTTTCCGGTGCCCGGGACGTCGAAGCGCCGCGTTATCCGGTCGAGTCCGGGTTCGATCACAAGAAAAAGACCGGACGCCTCGAGTGGGTGCGCGCCGCCCTGTCGACCGGCTCCGACGGCCGGCCCGTGGTCCGCAAGAACAAGGCCGGCGGGTCGGGCATCCTGACATCGATGGTCGAGGCCGACGGTCTCGTCGAGTTTGGAGAACAATCGGCCGGCTGTGCCCGAGGGGATACGGTTCGGTTCCTACCGTTTAGCGAGGTTGCTTGATGAAGATCCTCTATTTCGCCTGGATCCGCGAAAAGACCGGCCTCAGCCAGGAAGACCTGTCGCCGCCGTCGGACGTCGCCACCGTTGGCGACCTGGTTGGTTGGTTGAGGGGGCGTGGCCCGAATTACGAGGCCGCCTTCGCCGACAAAACGGTGGTCCGCGTCGCCGTCAATCAGGAATATGTTACACTCGATCATGCCGTCTCGACGAACGACGAGGTTGCCTTCTTTCCGCCTGTTACCGGCGGCTGAACCGGGGAGATCCGAATGATCCGTGTCCAGGAAGAGGATTTCGACGTCGGCCACGAACTCGACACCCTGACCGCGGGCAAGACCGGAATCGGGGGCTTGTGCTCTTTTGTCGGGCTTGTCCGCGACATGGCCGGTGACGAAGCGATCTCGGCGATGACCCTCGAGCATTACCCGGGCATGACCGAAAAGGCGCTCGCCGAAATCGAGGCACAGGCCCAAGAGCGGTGGCCGCTCGATGCCACCCTCGTCATCCACCGTTACGGCCGCCTGGAGCCTGGTGACCGCATCGTCCTGGTTGCCGCCGCCTCGGCCCATCGTGAGGCCGCCTTCGAGGCCTGCCACTTCCTGATCGATTGGCTGAAGACGAAAGCCCCCTTCTGGAAACGTGAGGACGGCCCCGAGGGCGGGAACTGGGTCGATGCGCGGGACAGCGACGACGCAGCCGCCCAACGCTGGGGCCATGCGACGAACGACGGCAAGGACGCGGCGGAGTAACGGTCATTCGGCCCAAGGCGATCTTCTTCGACTTCGATGGTGTCCTCGCCGAATCGGAAGACATCAAGACCGATGCCTTCCGTCGTCTTTATGCGCCCTACGGTGAAACGGCATGGGAACGCATCGGACCCTATCTCCAGGAACGGGCTGGCATCTCGCGAGTCGTCAAGATCGCCGATTGCCATCAGCGTTTCCTTGGGATTTCATTGACCGAGAAAGAGCTGGCGGCGCTTTGCGAGCAGTACAGCGCCGACGTCGTCGACCGCGTCATCGCCAGCAATCCGATCGCGGGATCGCTGGAGTTCCTTGAGGCCAACACGAACGGAACGCCGATGTACGTGGTCTCCGGAACGCCCGAGGACGAGCTCCGCCCCATCGTTCAGGCTCGCGGCCTCACCGATTATTTCGAGGGCGTCTTCGGGTCTCCGAAGACGAAAGACGTCATCGTCCGCCGGGTGTTGGCGGAACGGGGTTTCGGAGCTGACGACTGCGTATTCATTGGCGACGCCCCAACGGACCACCGGGCAGCAGCTGACACAGGGCTCTATTTCATCGGGCGCGTCGGCCCCGGCCGCGACAACATGTTTCCTCCCGACACCGTGATTATCGAGGATCTTTGCGAACTGGCGGCGGCCATCGAGGGCCTGTAGTCTTTCTCCGATACCAGGCTATCGGAGGCACCCGAACCATGGATGACGACCGTAGCGGTCCGATCAAGGCCTATCGCAATGAGACCTTCATCAACAGCCCGGAAGCCCGGGAATTGCGTATCCTCGCCGAATACGTGGAACCGGCGGCGCGTTTCGAGACAACGTCAGCGACACCATCGTCTTTTTCGGTTCGGCGCGGGCGCTGCCCCGCGACGAGGCGAATAAGCGTCTCGAGGCAGCCCGCAATCACGGCGGCGACGTCGCACGGGCCGAGCGCGACCTGAGCCTGTCGCGCTATTACGAAGAAGCGCGCACCCTGTCCGGACGCCTGACCGAGTGGTCGAAAGGTCTGGAAGGTACCAAACGACGGTTTTTGGTCTGCACTGGCGGCGGACCGGGAATTATGGAAGCGGCCAACCGTGGTGCCTCCGAAGCCGGCGGCATCAACATCGGGTTCAACGTTTCGTTACCCATGGAGCAGAACGACAACCCGTTCATCACCCGCGAACTTGATTTTGAATTTCACTACTTCTTCATGCGCAAGTTCTGGTTCGTTTACCTGGCCAAGGCGATCGTTGTCTTCCCCGGCGGGTTCGGAACGCTTGATGAGTTCTTCGAGGTGTTGACCTTGATCCAGACCCAAAAGACTCGGAAACGCATCCCCATCGTGCTCTTCGGCAAGGACTTCTGGGGCGACGCCCTGAACCTGGAGGCGCTTGTCCGCCACGGCACGGTTTCGGCGGGAGATCTCGATCTCTATTTCGAGACCGATTCCGTCGATGAAGCTTTCGACCACATCGTCTCCAGCCAGACCGAACATGCCCTCGACCGCCCGGGCGGATTCATGTGAACGAAACAACGGTGCACAGTTGCGACACTTAAACGGCGTGCCAATACCAGGAAAGGAAACATAACGAAACACTCGAACACATGATTCTGTGGCAGTTTGGACCCTGATTTCGTTGGTTATATGGTTGAAGGGTTCAACAGTTGCCGATAAATGCAGCGGTTTGGCAGTTTATTGGCCGAACGGAGGTCGGGCCAAACCATATCGTCGAGGCATTCGACCAGCTTTCCCAGGGTGTCACCGTCGTCGATGAGAACCTCGATCTGGTTGCCCGGAACAAGGCTGTCCAGAATTTGCTCGACCTGCCTGGCGAGATTTTCAAGGTCGGTACCAACCTAGCCGACGTCTTCCGCTATAACGCCGAACGGGGCGAGTATGGACCCGGCGCCATCGAAGACCTGGTTGTCGAACGGGTCGCCCAGGCGCGGAAATTCCAACCCCATCGGATGGAACAGGTTCGTCCCGACGGCACGGTGCTCGAAATCATCGGCAATCCGCTCCCGTCCGGCGGTTTCATGACCACCTACACGGATATTACCGCGCGCAAAAAGACCGAGCACGATCTCGTCACGTCGCGTAACCGGCTTGGCGCGCGGGTTGCGCGGCGCACCGTTCAACTAAAGGGTCACCCAGGACCGCCTAGAGGACGAACGCGCGCTGCTCGAGATCACGCTTGAAAACATGAGCCAGGGGATCACGCTTTTCGACGAGAACCTCAATGTCCTTGTGCTCAACCGGCGCTACAAGGAACTGTTGGATTTCCCCGACGAATTAGCGATACCGGGAACCCACTTGTCGGAATTTTTCCGCTACAACGCCCTGCGGGGCGAATATGGTGACGGCGACGTTGAGAAGCTCGTACGTGAACGTATCGAACTGGCTGAAAGATTCGAACCCCACCGATTTCGTCGCTCGCGGCCGGACGGGACGGTTCTGGAGATTGTCGGCATGCCGCTCGAGGACGGCGGTTTTGTGACCACCTATGAGGACGTCACGGACCAAGTCCGGGCCGAAGAAACGATCCGCGCCAGCGAGGAACAACTCGAACAGTTGGTCAGCCATCGGACGCGCGAGTTGGCAGCAAGCGGACGCCGCTTCCGCTCCCTCACCGATATGCTACCGATGGCGATCTGCGAAACCGACGTGTCGGGACATATCACCTATGTTAACCGACGGGCGGCCGAGACCTTCGGCTATCCTTTCGACGACCTCGAAGGCTATCCGGACCTGCCGGATATGGCGGCGTCCGAAGAACGGGACCGGGCCCGAAAAAACACGGCCAAAGTATTGGAGAGAGGCGAAGAACGCTCGTCCGGAACGGAATATCTCATGCAGCGCCGCGACGGAAGCCTGTTTCCGGCACTGGTCTGTTCGGCGCCCATCCTAGAGGGTGACAAGCCTATCGGCATGCGTAGCGCCATCGTCGACATTTCCGACCGCAAAACTGTCGAGCTCCAGCTGATCGAGGCGAAAGAGGAGGCGGAAACGGCCAATCAAGCGAAATCAGATTTTCTTGCGAGTATGAGCCATGAGCTCAGGACACCGCTCAACGCGGTCCTCGGCTTCGCTCAGATTCTCCAACTTGACCGCCATAATCCCCTGACGACGACGCAGAACGAGTATATCGACGGCATCCTCGACGGCGGTGAACACCTGCTGGAATTGGTCGATGAAATCCTCGACCTCGCCAAAATCGAGGCCGATCAACTGGTCCTATCACCGGAAGACGTCAATGCGTGCGAAATCGTAGCCGATTGTATCGCATTAAGCATCCCGCTCGGCGAATCGCGCGGGATCCGGATCGTCGACAATCTCTGCCAAGGACCACCGGTATTCCTCCGCACCGATCGTCTGCGTTTTCGCCAGGTCCTCCTCAATCTGCTGTCGAATGCTGTCAAATACAATGAGACGGGCGGCTCGGTAACCGTCCACGGGAAAGTCATAGGCAACGGATTCGTGCGTATTTCTGTCACCGATACCGGCGTCGGTATCGCCCAGGAAGACTCCGGCAGTGTTTTTCACATGTTTCACCGTGTCGGTGCCGACCCGATGAAGGCGAGCGAAGGAACGGGAATCGGGCTGACGGTGACCAAACTGCTAGTCGAAAAGTTGGCCGGGCGCATCGGTTTCGACAGCGAGGTTGGGGTCGGCAGCACCTTTTGGGTCGAATTGCCATTGGCCTCTAACGCCGAAGTTCTCATTTGGACCGAAGACCTGCGTGTCGCCATCGACGCCATCGACCGCGACCACCAGGTCATATTTTCGCTTTTCAACCGCGTCACCCATCATTTTCCCAACGAACGGGAATTGGATGACATCATCGGTGAACTGATCGATTACACGCGCGCCCATTTCAAGCGCGAAGAGGCAATTATGGAAATCTGCGGCTATCCGGAAACGGAAAAACACCGCGGCGCGCACCAAATCCTGACCGAACGCGTCGTGGCGCTGTCCGATACCTGGCGCAGAAACCGTGATCCGGAGGATTTCTACGAATTGCGAACCTTTATCAGGGACTGGTGGGTAGGCCACATCCTACACCTCGATTCCACCCTAACCGACTATGCGAAGGGACGTGAATCGGACATTCGGGCGGCTTTGGAATCGCTGAGTTGACGGTGGTCGGCGGCGTCGTGCCGTTGATTGATCGACACCGGCGGAAGGAAGGGCGGGCGGTCAGAGACCCCCGACATGCTGATCCCGGAACCGGTTCCAAGCTTGGTCAGGCGGCCGTTCACTCTCCTCGATGGTCAGCACGTTGGTCACCCGGTCGCGAAAATCGCAATAAGGTAAGCGCAAGATCACATGCGTTCGAAACAGGCCTTCGGTCTGGGTTGGGATATCGTTGAGGAAAGCCATCGGCCGTCGGCTTTCGATGATCATCAAATGTTGATCGACACACAGTTTGCGGAAACCGTCCGGATCGATCTGGTCCGTCGTCTTGTTCGTCAACTCGAAGGTGTGCAAACGCGCCAGACCGGATCCAAAAAAGCGGTAGGGAAACGGCGGTTGGCCGTTACCCACGTCGATAACGTTGGCGTAGGGGACGATCTCCGCCGGCAGGTTTTCGATCTCGGTACCGTGCCATGTTGGAGCCCCGCCCACCCCTGCGTTCTTGTTCCAACCCTCAAGGACCCCGAGCAGGATCGGCGGGTCGATTTGTTCAGTGTCGATGGGTTGCCATTTGAACGGGTCGTAGCGTTTGTTGTTATTCATTGTATTTGATCCCGCACGGACCCGGTTCGTCTGTCGATCCGAGCCAATTCTAAATGGGTATCATGAATTTGCGGTCAAGTTCGACAACGAGTTTTGTATTAATTCACAACCCGGGTACTGCCATGGAGAAGGGTTCGGCCTTCACAAAACCCGAAGTCACACGCCGTCTTTGGCGAGATGGCGTGCCAAGTTGTCAAAGCGTTGCGACCAAAATGTACGGTAGTCCTGTAACCAGTCCGAGGCCTCCTTCATGGCGCCGGCGGTGAGACGGCAATAGCGGGTGCGGCCGCGTTTTTCCATGGTCAGCAGTCCGGCATCCCGGAGGATGCGGACGTGTTTCGAAACCGCTGTCTGCGACATCGGGAACGGTTCCGCCAGATCGGACAGCCGCGCCTCTCCATGTTTCAGTTGTTCGAGGATGGCGCGGCGTGTGACGTCGCCCAGGGCGCTGAACGTTGCATCAAGGTTTTGCATCTGAATTCCGTGGAACCGTCAAAGTCGACTATTTGGTTGTTTTTATATCATAAGCAATATGGTAAACTAAATAGTTCACCAATGAAACGATGAGCTTTGGAACAAATTGGCGAAGAAACGATGGTCTACGACGAAGGACTCGCCGACAGGATGCGCGATGCCATTGGCGAAGAGGCGAACCTGACGGCCAAACGGATGATGGGTGGGGTTTGTTTTCTGATCAACGGCAACATGGTGAGCGCTGCTCACCGGGAAAAGACGGGCGAAGGCCTATTCATGTTCCGCGTCGGCAAGGAAAACGAAGCCGCGGCCCTGTCGCGTCCAGGCGCCCGGCCGTTCGCGCCCGGTGGCCGGCGTATGGGTGGGATCATATTCGTGCCGGAAGGGGATTGTGACCACCAGTCCCTCCGTGAGTGGGTCGCACTCGCCCGGTCCTTTGTCGATACATTGCCGCCCAAATAGGGGCCGCCCCTCGAGCCCGGACGGCACTAACGCGCCAATTGAATTCGAACCGTACGGCGTTAAACTGGCGCCAGAATCCAACGGCAGGTCGGAACACTTACGATGATTCCTTGGGACGATTCCATCCTCGTCGGTATCCCGACGGTCGATAGCGACCACAAGGACATCCTCGTTCACATCAATCAATTCATCGCCACCATCGAATCCGAATCGAAGGTTGGTGCCATCCACGATGCGTTCCGGCGTATGGAACACCGTATCTATCGTCATCTGGCGGTCGAGGAAAACATGCTGGAAGCGCTCGGCTACGTGAATGCGGCCGAACACAAGAGTTCCCATGTAAAACTGCTCGATCAACTGGATGATATCTGGGATGACATGCTCGCCGACTTTGCCTTCCGGCCCGACGATGCGGCACGGAAATGGCTAGAATCCTGGCTCTTCCAACACGTCCGCTCCGAGGATTTCCAGTACCGCGACTGGATCGTCGCCGCCGGCCTCGAGGCCGAGGCGGAGCAGAAGATGAAAGAATAGGCACCGTCCCGGCGCGGATTTTTGTGTGGATTGGGAACGATTGCCACCTCCCTTAGGTTAGAAAGCTTGTACCCTGTCAGGGATTTGTCAGGATTCTATAAGACTTTAATCTGACAAAGGAAAATGGAAGCCAGATCGCGATGAGTCCCGGCACCGCCGACAGGGATGGTGAAACACAAAAGGGGCGCCTCTCGCTATGATTTGGCTTAAGGTGTGCAATTGTTGAAGCCAGTCAATCACGATAGGCCCATCGGCGAGGCCACTCGAGCCGAACGGAATCCTGTCAAGTCAGTCCCTTCGGAGGCGTTCCGGGGCGACGATATCAGCGCGTCGGATTTGGGAGAACTCGCCAGGATGCGGAAGATCAAACGAATGGAAGTGATCCGTGGCGTCTATTGGGTCGAGATCCCGGATGCAGAGCTCTACATGCTTTGCGGCTGCCCGGAGGACGCCACCAAGCATCTGATGCGCCTCCGCTTAATCGTGCCACGTGAAAAGGACGGCGTCACTTTCGAGACCGGTCCCAATGCCGTATTGCTTTCCGACGTCGCTCTTCAGAACGGCAAGTTCTGTAACCTTGCTGAATTCCCGGTCCTACAGATGCTCTACCGCCAGGGCATGTTGATACCGGGCCACCCCAACAACACCGGCCTTAAACCGATGCTCATCGGTGCCAAAGACCAGATCGACGCGCAGATGGAATACATCTACCGCGCAAATATGACCGGCCAGGCCCAAGGCTCGGCCAACCAACAAACCCAGAATGCGGATGACGGCGTCATTGAAGTCGTCAATCGGGCTCAGCAACAGGCCCAACAACTGGCGAAGAACTTGAACCAGAACGATCGTGTCCAGGTCAATGTCAGCGTCGACGATGAGGGAGAGGCTTTGGTCTCCAGGCCTGGCTCAACGTTGAGTAATGCTTCGTCTGTAGCGGGCGCCAAGAGCGGTGGTCAAGCGAACGCGTCACAGAACGCGGCATCTAACCAGGCCGGCAACAGCCATAATCTGAATCCAATGGCCGCCGCCGGGCAGGCGCAGATTAATTCGGGTCAGGCCCAGGCACAGCAAACGGCTTCCGCGTCGTCACAGGTGCAAGCCGCGATCCAGGCCGGCATGGACGGCAAGGGCGTTGCGAACGCCGCTCAGTCGGGCGTTCATTCCGGTGGATCGGCAGGCGGCGGCGAGACGGCCCAGACGAGCTCCACGACCGGCAACGGACAAGTCCAACAGGGCGAGAAGCCGGATCAGGCGGCCCGGGCTCAATCCCAAAACGCCAACCGCCCGACCCAAATGGGGCAATCCGTTGTTGAACAGGTTTCGGTCAAGATCACCAAGGCCCTGCAGTCCGGGAGCGATCGCATCAATGTTCAACTGAAACCGGCGGAAATGGGGCGCGTCGACGTCAAGATGGAACTGACCCACGACGGACGCGTTATGGCCGTCGTCACCGCCGACAACAAAGATACGCTCGACCTACTGCGCCGTGACTCGTCGGAATTGCAACGGGCCTTGGCGGAAGCCGGCATGGACCTCGACTCGGGCGATCTGAACTTCAACCTGCGCGGTCAAGAAAACGAAATGGCTGAAGATTCGCAGGGACGTGGCGGGCTTGGCGAGTCCGGTGAAGAGGTAACCGGCGACGACCCGGAAGATCAGGTTGACGACGGTGTCATGCTCGCTCACGAGGGCGGCCTGTTGGCCAACGGAAGGATCGACGTCCGGGCCTAAGGCCGGAAGTCAGCGGTTGAGGAGCAACGAAGATGTCCATCATCAGCAACGTCGACAACAACACGGCTCTATCCGGTTCCAATTCGGAGCAGGCGCAAGCCAAGCTTGAAGACGACCTCAACCAATTCCTCAACCTGTTGGTCACCCAGTTGCAGAACCAAGACCCGCTGGACCCCCTGGACGCCAACGAGTTCACCTCGCAACTGGTGCAATTCGCCAGTGTCGAACAGCAGATCTACCAGAACTCGAACCTGGAAAAACTGCTGAACCTGCAGGAAACCAATCAGATCTCGCAGATGGTCGATTTCATCGGCAACAAGGTCGAGTTCTTCGGACAGAAGTTACCGCTGGAGAACGGTATGGCCGAGTTCTCTTACGTGATGCCGGCCGGCGTCAAGGAAGCGACGGTCAACATCGCCAACTCCAACGGCATCAACGTTTTCTTCGCCGATGCCGACACCAGCCAAGGCAAGCACACCATCGTCTGGGACGGAATGGACAAGAACGGTCAGCAGTTGGCGGACGGATACTACACCGTACTGGTCAGCGGCAAGGACCCATCGGGCAACCTGGTGCAGGTCGAACACTTGATGACCGGCCATGTCTCCGGTGCCGGTGTCGACGATGGCGTGGTCAAGCTGTTCATCGGAAACGGCCTGACCATCGAGCAGGACAATGTGCTCTCGGTTCGCAAACCGGAAGAGCAATCGGGCAGTTGACGAGGCCCGGACGGGAAAGAATTTTGACCGGCTTCAAGGCCGGCTGATGGAAGGAGAAAGAAGATGACGTTGTTTGGTTCGTTAAGCTCGGGTGTTTCGGCTGACCGCACAGTCCAGTCCGATGGGCGCGACAACATCACGAACGTCTCCACGGTCGGTTACAAGAACACCCAGGTCGACTTCCAAACCTTGGTGACCGCGCAGACATCGACGACCTTCTACTCCGCCGGTGGCGTGCAGTCGAAACCGCGCCAGGACACGGGTGTCCAGGGCCTACTGGCGGCCTCCACCTCGCAAACCGACATCGCCCTTTCCGGCCGCGGTTTCTTCATCGTCAACGAGGCCAACGTGCCGACCATCAACAACGAGTTCCTGTTCACCCGGGCCGGCTCCTTCTTCCAGGACAACGGAGGTTATCTTCGCAACACGGCGGGTTTCTACCTCCAGGCCTGGCCGACCGATGCCAACGGCAACGTCACGCCTAACAACACGTCGCTTTCCATCGCCAACCAGAACGTCATCTCCACGGATTATCTGGGCACGGTCAACCTGAACCGGGTCGGTGGCACAGCGGCGGCGACGACGACCATCGGCATCGGCGCCAACCTGCCGTCCAACGACACCACCGGCCAGACCCACAAGACGGACGTCCAGTTCTTCGACACGCTTGGCAACGCCAACACCATGAGCGTCGTCTACGAAAAGACGGCCCGCGACAACCAATGGGACGTTTCCGCGCAGCCGCCGCCCGACACCGGGGTCCTGACCCTGGAAGATTCATCGGGCAACGCCTATGCAAGCGTTGGGCAGCTCGAGTTCACCTCGAAGCCGAACGAGAGCTCGACGGTCATCATCGAGGGTCAGACCTACGAGTTCGACACCAATGCCACGATCACCGCCGGCAATGTCCGCGTCACCGTCACTTCGACCTCGACGACGGCACAGGACGTCGCCTCCCTGATCGCCCGGGTCATTTCCAACGACACCGACTTCGACACCATCAACAACCGCATCAAGGTCGATCCAGGCAACTCGGCGACGATTCTCTTCAGCGAGGACGGCACCCGCGACATTGGCGCCGATCCGACCGGCCTATTGAACTCTTCCGGCGCCGCCGCGGCCAGGCAATCAACCGCTTTCACGGTGCGCCAGACCTCGGCTGGCTACCGGGACTACGAGCAGTTCAAGTTCGATACCCAGCCGGCAGCCAACGACACTGTCGTGATTAACGGTCTCACCTATACGTTCGACACAGCCGCCCAAGCGAACGGGACGACGACCGTAACGATCGAGGGCACCATCGGGGCAACAGTGGCCAGTTTGGAAGCCGCGATTGAAGCGCGGGATCCCGAGTTCGCGTCCGGCGCCAACACGGTGCGTGTACGTACAGACTCCAACGGCGCCAACGGTACCGATACGCTGGTGATCGAAGCGCTAAACAACAGCTTCACCGTGACTTGGGATTGGGCGACGGCGGCCGATGTTCCGATCCATCCCGACGGCACCACGCCTTATACGGATGCGACCGCCTTCACTGTCGATAAGTCAAACGCCATCGTTTTCAACTCAGACGGTTTGCCTAGTTCGTTCGCCATCACCGAGATCGAGATACTTAATTTTGGCAACGGCGCCGCCGACATGGACGACGACCCGTCGAACACATCGCAGATCACACTCGACTTCGGTAATGTCGGCGAGGCCAACGGCATGACCCAGTTCGGTGGTGAGTTCACACCGGTATTCATCACCCAGGACGGGTCGCAGTTCGGCACTTTCGCGGGCGTCACGATATCGACCGATGGTCTCGTGACCGCGTTGTTCGACAATGGTGAGACGCGACCGGTGTTCAAACTGCCGATCGCCACCTTCGTCAACGTCAATGCGCTCGGCGGCCAGTCAGGGAACGTCTGGAACGCGACGGAAGCCTCCGGCGACCCGACCCTTCGAGAAGCCGACAACGGCCCGGCCGGTCAGGTCATCCAGGCCTCGCTCGAACAATCGACCGTCGATATCGGTGAAGAATTCACCAAGATGATCGTCGTTCAACGGGCTTTCTCGGCCGCGGCCAAGATCATCTCGACGGCCGACGAAATGCTTGAAGAACTGCTGCGGACGAAACGTTAACGAGTTCCACAACCCACCGTCCCAACCCAAGGAGCCCGGTGGTGGTCTTCGGACCGCCGCCGGGTTTCCTTTTCGCGCGCTATGGCGTCTCTCCTTATTTCTCAAGGAGATCGAAGAGAGGCTTCAGATGGCGTTCATAGGGGCGCCAACTGCCAACGGCACTCGTGTAGATCGGTCGCCGGACCTGCAGGTTGCTGGCCGTTCGAACGGTCCGTAAGCCCGCATGGAACTCGAGGCACGTCTCCTGCCAGGGCAGATTGCAGAATGCGAGAATCCTTTTCGCCTCACCCTCCAGATCTTCAACCACTTGTTCGTAGTCGACGTCGAGGATCCGATCCGGCAGCACGCGATGCCAGTGTTTCATCAGCCGGGTGTAGAGACCGTGGTAGCGCGCAAGTTCATCGAAATCGTAGGTGAACTCGGGGCCGGTATGGGAGAAGAGCTGACGGTAACAGGAAAAGCAGAGGTCGCGTGGGTCGCGGCGGCAATGAATGATCCGGGCATTGGGCAAGGCCAGGGCGATGAAACCGATATAAAGGAAATGCATCGGCGTCTTGTTTGTTGGCCGGCCTCGCCCTTCGGCCTGATCCTGCACCTTCTGGGAAAACCGCTCAGCGATCGCGTTTATCGTGCCATCGTCGGCGTTGCGCAAGGTCTCGGGAAAGGCGTCACCGGTCCCGCCGAGCGGCGAAATCCTCAACCCCTTTGACATCGTACGAGTAAGTACCGCGATGGAGGCGGTTTGCCCGGTCCAGGTGGTCGAACGCCCGGTCGACGTCGCCTAGATCATCGAAGGCCTTTGCAAGGGCAAAGGACAGATGCACCCGATCCATCACCGATGCCTCCGGCCTCGATAACAAACCGAGCATGCGCACTACGTCGGGATCGTCGGCTCGCTTGACCGTCCTCGTCCGGAGGAGAGCCAGATTGGCCTTGGCGGACTCCGGCGCCTGGTCGACGGCCTGGCGAAACCGTTTCGCCGCATCTTCGATGCGTCCCTGGATCTGATCGATCTCGCCTAGAACGAGCAGGGACTTGGCGTGGCCGGGTTTATCCCGCAACACCGTTTCGAATGTCGCTTTGGCGTCATCCAGCCGGCCCAGCTCGAAAAGCGCTTTCCCGCGATTGGTTCGCGCCTCGACCGAATCCGGTTGCAACGCCAGCGCTCGGTCAAGGGCATCGAGCGCTTCTTCGTGTCGTCCGAGGCGTATGCGCGATGCACCGAGACCAACAAAGGCCTCGACGGATGACGGATTGAAGACGGCGGCCTGGCCGTATTTTTGCTCGGCGCTTTGCACTTCTCCTGCTGACAACATGGCATGGGCCGCGAGAAGGTGGCCGTTTGCCTGTTGCGGCGCCAACCGGATCAGTTCGGCGGCGAAACGCCGACCCGTTTCGGTATCTCCCACCTCCAATGCCGCGGCGGCTCCGACGGCCAGGATGTCTTTATCATCAGGATCAACCGCCAGAATGCGTGAACATCCATCAAGCACATCTGGGAAGTTTCGTGATCTATAGTTGCGAAGGACTTCACGAACCAATGTATTGACCTTATCGTCCGATGGGTCGCCCTCCGGTGCCCTATCATGCTGGAGCCGGAATGGCGCTGGTGCGGTGGTCATGTCGTCGTCTGTTGATGTTCGTTCCCTTTTCTGTTTTTCCGCCCATTCTTCGAGCTCACTGCGAACCGCCTTGATGACGGAATTCCAACTACCGGACTGCTGCTGACGAAACAACCTCGCCGACCGATACCAGGGACTGTCGTCGCGCCCCGAGAACCATCGCCACAACGGCACCGCCGACAGCAATACCCAGGTGGGCATGCCCAACGCGCCGGCCATGTGCACCGTCGTGTTGGAGATGGAGACGACGAGGTCCATGGCCGCCACCTGGGCGGCAAAGGCGTCGAGATCCTTCAGCTGGTCCACCTCGTCATCGTGGAAGATATGAACGCCCGTGTTTTTCTCGAAATCGCGTCTTTGGGTCGACGTATCGCCATATTGCAGATCCACGAAAGTGACGCCCGGAAGCGTCAGGAGCGGCGCCCAGTCGGCAAGATCGATGGTCTTGTCCCAACCCATTATCGGATTTCGACTGAACCAGGACACGCCGACAACCGGCCCCTCGCCTAGATTTCGGTACTTATTCCGCAGGTGTCCGGTATTGGCGTGGTCGGCTGTCAGAAATGCGCGGCGCACTGGGAAATCGTCAACATGCGGACGCAACCAGCGGCCAAGGTTGCCGGCCGGCGTGTTGTAATCGACGGTCGGGTCATTGGTTTCCGCGACCGGGGGTGTCTCGCGAGGGACGACCGTCGCCTTCGGGAAAGAACGCCGGCACAGAGGGACCAGTCGCGGTTCGCATTCGAATATCACCTTGGCGCCCCGCTCGATGAGATCGGGCACCATGCTGGCATAGAGGATTTCCTCGCCGATCCCCTGCTCTCCCCAAACGACGACAGTCTTGCCCTTGAGGTCCGAGCCATCCCACGCGGGCGACGGGAAATTCCGCCACTGGCCGGCGAATTCCTTTTTCCGCCAACGCCATTCATGTTCCCGCCACCCCTCGGCAAGCGATCCGCCTTCGAGCAACAAGACCTCGGAAACGTTGAAATGGGCATCCGGATAATCGGGATCGACCTCAAGCGACCGGCGGAAATAATCCATCGCGCGGTCCTGCTGGTCCCGTCTGTGATAAACGGCTCCGAGGTTGGCGAGCACCGGCGGGTAGTCGGGATCGATATCGAGCGCTCTATTGAAGCACGCCTCGGCCTCGTCGAGCTTGCCTTGGCGTTGGTAGATGGAACCAAGGTTGTTGTGTGTTTCACCACTTTCCGGATTGAGTTGCAGGGACTTGTGGAAACTTGCTTCCGCAGCGTCGGGTTGGTTCTGGTCGCGAAACACGCTGCCCATGTTGTTGTATGCTTCCGCATAGTCCGGATCGCACGCGATCGCCGTTTTGAAGCAATGAAATGCGCGCTGGTTTTCGCCTTTCTCGTGGAGGATTGTGCCCAGATTGTTGTGCGCTTTGCCCTCCTTTGGCGCTAGTTCCACCGCCTTCAACGCCATCGCCTCGGCCGCCTCGAGTTCACCCAAATCGCGGAGCACTGTCGACAGGTTGTTAAAGGCGGGGTAGTAATCGGGTTGTAGTTCGACGATCCTCCTGTAGCTCCGTTCAGCCCCTTTAAGATCCCGTAGTGCCTGCAAGGCCGCGCCCAGGTTGAGGTGTGCCTCAATGAGGTCGGGTTCGATCTCGACGGCGCGTCGGAAACAGCCAATCGCGGCGGTTAGTTCTCCGAGCCCCTGGTGGACTGTGCCCAGGTTGTTGTGGCGAGTTGCATGGCCCTCGCACAGAGCCAAAGATCGGGTCATCAGATCCTGCGCCAGGGCGAGCTCGCCTTCCCCCATTTTCAACCGGCCCAGGAAATATAGAGCGTCCGCATGGTCCGGAGCGGCATCGAGGACTTGCCGATAGGCGGCTTCCGCCTCTTGCAGCCTTCCCGCTTTGTGGGCAGCCAGCGCTTCTTCGAACACGTCCTCCGGAATTGGCAGTGATTTTCTCCTGGTTGACGTTCCGGCCGGGCCCGGCCGGCCGGTAAGCAGATTAAAGCGATTTTCCCCCGAATGAAAACGTTGGCACTTCCTTGGTACGGATTCGGGTCTGCGGGCAGGGCATCGGGAATTCGCCGAACTCATATCCGCATCGCGGCTGTCCAAAAGGCCGAATACGTTGCCTTTCCAGCGGCGAAACCAAAGAATGGCGATATGGACGAGGACACCGCCACACTGCGCCGCCTGTTGGAAGAAATGCCCGGAGAGGGAGACCGTTGGATGATTCTCGGCTGCTCGTTGATCCGGCAACAGCGCTTCGAGGAAGCCCGCGACGCTCTCGTGAAAGCGACTGAACTCTCTCCGAGCAGCGCGCCTGCATGGAACAATCTGGCCAGCGCGTTGCGCCGTCTGGGCCAAATTGAAGAAGCCACCAAGTGTTGCGAAAAGGCTCTGGCCATCGATCCTGAGCATGCCGAAGCCTGGTTTCACCTGGGCGACTGCCGAATGCTCCTCGGAGATTTCAAAGGGGCATACGAGTGTTATGAGTGGCGCAAGCGCATCCCGGAAGTCGAAATGCCGGGCGCCAACCTCGAACAGCCGGAATGGACGGACGGCAATCTCGATGGCCGGACGGTTCTGGTCATCGCTGAACAGGGATTCGGCGACAGCATCCAATACTGCCGGTTCGTACCCCAGCTCAAGGATCAGGGTGCCAATGTTTATCTCGTTGTTCAAAGCCGGCTGAAGGCACTCTTCCGCTCACTTGACGGCGTCGATTTGGTGATCGGCAGCGGGGAACCGCTTCCTGTTTTCGAACTGCGGATACCCCTTCTCAGCCTCCCCTATTTACTCGGAACCGACTTTGACAGCCTGCCCGCAACGGTTCCTTACCTATCGCCCACACGAGAAGCGAGTGCCCGGGTTGGAGATCGGATCGGTGAACCAGGGGGCTTCAAGATTGGACTCGTGTGGCAAGGCGCCGAGGGGACTGCCGCTGACCTCGGTCGGTCGTTTTGCCTAAGCGATCTTGGCGATCTCGCGGCAATTCCAGATTGCCGCTTCTACAGCTTCCAGAAAGGTCCGCCACGGGCCGAAATCGCCGGTTGGCCATGCGGTTCGGAAATCATGGACTTGGGCGGCGAACTCGCCTCCTTCGATGACACCGCAGCCTGGCTCCAGAACATGGACCTGATTATCGCTTCTGACACGGCGGTCGCCCATTTGGCTGGTGCTCTCGCCCGGCCAACCTGGCTGGCGCTCAGGTATGTGCCGGCAGCGAGGTGGTTGCTCGGACGGCCCGGACAGTCCCTGGTATCCAACCTTAAGGCTATACCGCCAACCTCAACTGGACGATTGGGCCTCGGTTTTCGCCTCTATCGTGACCGATGCGCGGAAATTGGCTTCGACAGGCGGCCAGACGGAACCGTCAACTCCTCATTAACCCTGTTCCTTAGCTTTTCTTTAAGGGGCCCTGGCTAATGTGTTCTTGGGGTTTCCCAGGGAGTGGAATTCACGCGATCAGAACGATGAGCGAATTGAAAAGCGCGACAACTAGAAGCGAAAATCAGATTTCAACTCGGTCCGGCCTCGTGCTTGGCCCGACCGGCAAACCGTTGACCCTTGAAGACCTGCCGCCGCCCGGAACGCAACGCTGGGTCATTCGCCGCAAAGCGGAAGTCGTCGCCGGAGTCAGGGGCGGCCTCATCACCCTCGAAGAAGCTTGCCGGCGATATAACCTGTCCATCGACGAATTCAGGTCCTGGCAAAAACTGCTCGACTCGCATGGCATGCAAGGGCTGCGAACGACCAAGATCAAGAATTATCGTCAAAAACGCCCCCGTAACTGATTGGCTCGAAGGGATTTCCGATAGGCAATAATTGCCTAGCGTTAACCTCTTATTCAGAGTCCGGATTCTAGCATCATAGTCGACTTGTTGCCTTTTGCCGCCAGGGCCCGGCGGCGGGACCGGCGCATTCACGCGCCAAAAGAACAAAGAACGGGGAAACCAAGTGGAAACGCTCGCGCAAGCACTCAGAAATATCGGACCGATGCGCCTCGTCGTCGTCGGCGGCGTCGTACTCGGCCTTCTGGTCTTTTTCGCCGTTTTCATCACCCGGCTGACGTCGCCGACTACGGAGCTTTTGTACGGAGCCCTTGATGCCGGTGACTCGGCGCGCATCGCCGGCCAGCTACAAATCATGGGCGTCAAATACGAGATGCGCCAGAACGGCACGGAGATCTACGTCGGTGGCCAAGATATTTCCCGCGTTCGTTTGGCTCTCGCCGACCAGGGTTTGCCGGGTCATGGCTCGGTCGGTTATGAGATTTTTGACGAAAGCGAAGGCCTGGGCACGACCAAATTCATCCAAGACGTGAATTTGTTGAGGGCCCTTGAGGGTGAACTGGCCAAAACGATCCAGGGCCTGAGCCCCGTCAAATCGGCACGCGTTCATCTGGTCTTACCCAAAAGGGAACTCTTCAGCAGGCAACGCCAGGAGCCGAGCGCGTCCATTGTGTTGACGATGAAAGGCGCGGTCCGCTTGAACGCGGAACAGGTCGCCGCCGTCCAGCATGTTATTGCTGCCGCAATTCCCGGGCTATTGCCGCGTCGTATTTCGATCATCGACAACAAGGGCAAGCTGTTGGCGGCAGGCTTCGATGAAACCGACCCGGCCCAGGCCATTATTACGAAAGCCGAGGAGAAGCAACGAGCTTTGGAATCGCGGTTGGCGCGGACGATCGAGGAGCTTCTCGAGAAATCCGTCGGTTTCGGCAAGGTCCGGGCTGAGGTCCACGCCGAGATGGACTTTGACCGTATCAGCACGCAAGAAGAGTCCTTCGACCCGGACGGCCAGGTGGTCCGCTCTACCCAATCCATCGAGCAGACCTCTTCGGCTCGCGATGCAGAAGGTACGCCGGCGGTGACGGTCGGAACCAATCTCCCCGACGCCAACGTGGAAGGTGGCGAAACGCAGAGCAGCACATCGGCCGACAGCCGCGTCGAGGAGACTGTGAACTTCGAAATCTCCAAAAAAGTGACCAACCACGTTCGCGAGGCCGGAAACGTCAGAAAACTCTCGGTTGCTGTGCTCATTGATTACAAACGTGTTGAAAACGAAGATGGCGACTTCGTATTCGAACCCCGTACGGAAGACGAATTGCAGCTGTTGGAAGGCCTGGTCAGAAACACGGTCGGATTCAACGGAGACCGTGGCGATTCGATCGAGATCGTCAACTTGCAGTTCGCCGAATTCGAGGAAGAAGAAGAGGAACTGGAACTGTTCTTCGGTTTCGGAAAAAACGATCTCATCAAGTTCTCGGAAGTCCTTGTGCTCGGCATTGTTGCCCTGCTGGTTATCCTGCTGGTCGTCCGCCCGCTGATTTCGAAGGCCTTCGAAACGCTGCCTTCCGCCGCGCAAGCCGCAAGTGAACGCCTGCTGGCCGACCAAACGGGCGCCGCGCCGGCTCTGGCCGGCCCGGCCGCACCTGGCGTTCCGGCGCCGGCGGAGGCCGCTGAAGAAGAACAGTTCGAAGAACTGATCGACATTGACCGCGTCGAAGGCCGGGTCAAGGCGTCGTCCGTGAAGAAAGTCGGCGAAATCGTCGACAAACACCCGGACGAGGCCTTGTCAATCATCCGGGCTTGGATGTACCAAGAAGCTTAAGGAGCTTCGCTAATGGCCCGCGTCAAGGACGATTTCCGGAACCTGTCCGGCATGCAGAAGGCGGCGATCTTCATGCTCGCCGTCGGCGACCGGCATTCGGCGGTGATGTTCGAGAAGATGGACGACGAGGAGATCCGCGAGCTGTCCCAGGCCATGTCGTCCCTGGGCTCGATCAACGCCAACGTGGTCGAGCGCCTGTTCGTCGAGTTCGCCGACCAGTTATCGACGGCCGGCGGCCTGGTCGGTTCCTTCTCGTCGACGGAACGCCTGCTCATGAACGCGCTCCCGGAGGAACGGGTCAGCCAGATCATGGAAGAGATGCGGGGTCCGGCCGGGCGCACCATGTGGGACAAGCTGGGCAACGTCAACGAGGCGGTACTGGCCAACTATCTCAAGAACGAATACCCGCAGACGGTAGCCGTAGTGTTGTCCAAGGTCAAACCGGACCATGCGTCGCGAGTGCTGGCGATCCTACCCGAGAACTTCTCCAT
>Ga0056108_1000093_pt1 | contig 33262 bp, 37 predicted proteins | sample WorMetG1BERMUDA1_FD_83875 | JGI IMG/M metagenome (GOLD analysis project Ga0056108, IMG submission 83875) | Marine gutless worms symbiont microbial communities from Max Planck institute for Marine Microbiology, Germany - Inanidrilus... ... | reverse complement strand
AAGCCGCTCATCGCGGCGATGCATATCTGCGGCCTTCAAAACCCCTCGGCACCACACTGGCTATCAAGGCCACAAGACACGCTTAAACCGTCCCGCCGTGAGAAATGCGGGCTAGGCGACTTTCGCGCCGTGGTGCCACTCCACCACAAACGGAATCCAACGACACCAACGGGCAAAATTGCCGGGCCTCAGGACGGTGGAAATCGGCCTGTCGGCGTTGTTGCGCAACAGGATCCTAAGAGGCGAAGCGGCTGGCGTCGGCGCCGTAATGATTGAGATACCGGTCGGTGATCTTTGCGATCGGCAGGATCACCATGACGTCGGTCGTGCCGAAGGCGCGGTCCACCACCGCGCCGTCACCGATCATCGCGCCAAGCCGCAGATAGCCCTTGATCAGCGGCGGCAGGGCCGACAGGGCTCCCTTCACGTCGATCGCCTCCCGCGGCATCAGGTCCATCATATGGTAGAGCTCGGGCCGGGCGCTGACCGCCCATTCGCCGGTTGCCAGGCAGTTGTGATAGAGGAACGACAGCGACAGCGCATGCGCCTCGGGCATGATGCCGGGGATCGACGCACAGCCGAACATCGCGTCGATCTGGTGTTCCAGCGCATAGGCCCAATTGCCCTGCCACAGCAGTTCGACCGTGCGGCGGTTGCGGTATTGCGGCAGCACGCAGGAGCGGCCGAGTTCCATGAAACGCTTCTGCGGATGGCGTGCCAGCATGTCGTCGATGGCGAATTCCGACGTCGAGTAGAATCCGTCATTGGCCCGCGCCACGTCCTGGCGCAGCAGTCGATAGGTGCCGACGATCTGATCCTCTGGATCGCCGACGAGCGTCCGGTCAAGCACGAGAAGATGATCGCATACGGCGTCGAAGGCGTCGATGTCGCGCCTCAGACGCATCGCCTCCGGCGGCATGGCGGCGCCCATCTCATTGGCGAACACGTTGAAACGCACGGACTGGGCGGCCTGTATTTCACTCTCGGAGCGCGCCAACCGGGTCTCCAGGTCCCCGATGCGGCCCAGCACGTCGCCATCGCGATAGGTCATCTCAAGCGCCGGCCCGCTGGCGGCGAGTTTGTCCGCCCGTGTGTCGCGCATGTTCAAAGGCATGGCAAAGAAACCCCACAGTTTCGCATTGGCGATCATAAAACAGAGTTATGCGACAACGCCGTGACATGGGCCCGTCGGTGCCGCGCCGCGGCACTATGCGTTTTGAGCGCTGCACCGGCTCAGCGTGCTCCTGGAAAAGGAAACGAATCCATGTGTCGTTTCCCTGACATCATGCGCTCATATCGACGACCACGCGCCCCTGTACCCGTCCATCCATCATGGCATGGGCGGTGTCGATGATATCATCAAATCCGATCGTTTTCGACAGGCGATGCAATTTGTCCATGTCGAGATCGGCGGCAAGACGTCGCCAGGCCTCTTCGCGCAAGGGTTTCGGCGCCATCACCGAATCGATGCCGAGAAGGCTGACACCGCGCAGAATGAACGGCATTACGGTGGCCGGCAGGTCGAAACCCTGGGCCAGGCCGCAGGCCGTCACAGCGCCGCCATAGCGCGTCTGCGACAGCACATTGGCCAGCGTGTAGCTGCCGACCGAGTCGATGCCGCCGGCCCAGCGCTCCTTGCCCAGCGGCCGGCCCGGTTCGGACAGTTCGATGCGGTTGATGATCTCACCGGCGCCGAGCGATTCCAGAAACGCGCTCTCTTCCGGCCGTCCGGTCGAGGCGATCACCGAATAGCCGAGTTTGGACAGAAGGCAGATCGCCACGGTGCCGACTCCGCCATTGGCGCCGGTGACGATGATCGGCCCGCGCTCCGGCGTGATGCCGTAGCGTTCCAGTGCCAACACGCTGAGCATGGCGGTATAGCCGGCCGTGCCGATGGCCATGGCGTCCCGGACGCTCATGCCGTCGGGCATATGAATCAGCCAGTCGCCCTTGAGCCGGGCATAGCGGGCATAGCAGCCCATATGGGTCTCGCCGACGCCCCAGCCATTGAGAATGATCCGGTCGCCGGGCTTGAAGGCGTCGTTTTGCGACTCCACCACGGTGCCGGCGCAGTCGATGCCCGGCACCAGCGGCCAATGGCGGATGATCGGTGCCTTGCCCGTGATCGCCAGGCTGTCTTTGTAATTGACGGTCGTGGCCGCCACCTCGACGACGACGTCGCCGTCCATCAGATCGTCAAGCGTCAGCTCGCGGATGTCGACCGACTGGTTCTTGTCCTCATCGCGCGATATGACGACGGCCCTGAATGGCTCCTGCATGGATTTCCCTCCGCTTCTGTGATCCGCACCCGTCCGGTGGCTTTGTCGCTATTGTTCCGCCGGTGCGCGCTCCTTAAACCCCGCGGCCGATCGACCGCAACTCGAAAACGGCTCGCTATTTGGCCCTCTCCCGCTCCCCGGCATAGAGCCAGCGGCCGAACAACTCGTCAATGACGATCGCAGCCGCGCCGATCGTGATCAGTGCATCGGCGATATTGAACACGGCAAAAGACCAACTGCCGACATGAAACAGCACGTAATCGACCACATAACCCAGCATGACCCGGTCGATGAGATTGCCGACCGCACCCGCCATGATCAGCGCGAAGCCGAGCTGGCTGAGCCAGCGCTCAGCCGCGCTGCGCACCCACAGCGTGGTGACGAAAGTGATGACCACCAGCGTCAACGCAATCAGCCATCGGTCGCCGAGCCCGGTCAGCATCGAAAAAGCGATGTCTTCATTGTGGGTGCGAAACAGCGCGAGCGTCGGCAGCAGGTCCACCCTCTGATGGAAGGGCAGATAGGTTTCGACCGCCCATTTCACCAGTTGATCGACCGCGACGAGCACCGCCATCAGCGTGATCGCGAAACGCGGGCGCGAAAACAGCGACCGGCTCCCGCTCATGCGCTTATCTCCAGCAAAGATCGCCGCGCCTCGAAAAGCATGACGCCGGTGGCCACGGCAAGGTTCAGCGAATCCGCCCGTCCGGCCTGGGGGATCCGTGCCAGCACGTCGCAGTCGGCCGCGAATTCGGGCGTCAGTCCCGCCTGTTCGTTGCCCATCGCCAGCACGCATGGCCGGGTTGTGTAGTCGATTGTGCGATAATCGACCGCGCCGGCCAGGTGGGTGCCGATCAGCGTTGCCGAGACGTCCCGGTGCCAGGCGAGAAAGCCCTGACGGTCGGCGCGGGCGATCGGCACGGCGAAGATCGAACCCATGGTTGCGCGCACGGTTTCGAGCGAGAACGGATCGGTGGTGTCGCCGATCAGCGCGATGCCGCTTGCGCCGGCGGCATCGGCCGTGCGGATGATGGTACCGAGATTGCCGGGATCGCGCACGCGCTCCAGCGCCAGATAGGTCTCGCCGGCCCGCGGACGGAAACGTGCGAGCGGAACATAGCGCTGTTCGAACACGCCGCACACCATCTGCGGATTGTCGCGCCGTGTCAGCGCCGTCAGGATCTTTTCCGTCACCTCCAGCACGAGCCCGCCGCAGGCGACCGTTTTGGCGGCGACGGCCGCCACCGACGGATTGTCTTTGGCGCTGCGCGCGTAAATCAGCGTCCTGATCCGCCAGCTCTGCTCCAATGCATCGATCACAAGCTTCAGACCCTCGGCCATGAAACTGGCGCTGCGGTCCCTGTGTTTCTTCAGGCCCAGCGCCCGGATGTCCTTGATCAGCGGATTGGCGAGGCTCGATATCTCCTTGACCCGCCCGACGCGGGGGCGGATGTCCGGGGCGCTGGCTGGCCGTTCGTTTCCCGCCGTGGTCATGGCGCCACCCAACGGCTGAAAAGCGAGGTCGAAAGCGTCCGGCCGGCGGATGCCTCGCGCAACACGAGCTCGCCGGACTCGACCGTGCCGCTGGCGCCGCGCATGGTCTCGCGCATCAATTCGTGGATGGCGTAGAAGGAGGCCCGGATCGAGTAGGCCGTCAGCACGAGAGCCCGTGCGTCGACGCTCAACAGCGAGCGGCATATATCCAGCAGGGCCGGCAACTGGTCGAAAAGCTGCCAGGTCTCGCCATTCGGGCCGCGGCCGAATTTCGGCGGATCGGCGAGGATAATGTCATAGACATTGCCGCGCCGCTCCTCGCGGGCGACGAATTTCATGGCGTCGTCGCAGATCCAACGGACCGGCCGGTCGTCGAGCGCGGCAAGGGCTTGGTTTTCGCGGGCCCAGCCGATGGCTTTCTTCGATGCGTCGACATGGGTCACGGCGGCGCCGGCGGCGGCGGCGATCAGCGACGCGACGCCGGTATAGCCGAACAGGTTGAGCACCTTGAGCGGCCGCTCGGCGGTGCGGATCTGGTCGCGCATGAACGTCCAGTGCGCCATCTGCTCGGGAAACACGCCGACATGGCGAAAGGCGGTAAACCGGCCGTGGAAATCGACATCCATCAGGCGCATCGGCCAGGTTTCGCCGAGCGGCGTGTGTGGAAAGCGCCAGCGGCCCATGCCGTCCTCATCCGTGTCGCCGGTAAAGACGGCGTCTGCGCGCGCCCATGCCGTCTCGTTCAGAGCGCGCGGCCAAAGGGCCTGGGCCTCCGGGCGGATGATGCGGTAGGGCCCGTATTGCTCCAGCTTTTCGCCGCCGCCGCTGTCGATCAGTTGGAACGCGTCCGAACCGGCGGTTTCCAGGATCAGCGGCACGCGCTCCGATGGCCGATCACCGTGGCGGGCCGGACGTGTCGGCGCCGCTTTGCTGTCGCTGTCCTTGACGGGCCGTCTGGCCGTGCGCGCCGTGTCGCCACCTGCGGATGGCTTTCCTGCGGCTCTGGCGGCCTGCGGTGCGTGCCGGTGCCTGGCTTGTGGCCTGCGCCGGCCATGTCTGTCGCTCAAAATGTCATCCGTCCGGTTGTCCGAGTCCAGATTCGCTCTTGGCCCGGGCGCGCAAAGCAAATAGCATCGCACCCCGATTTGGCAAAGCCGTTTCGTGATTGTCCGTGTCGATCGGGTTGGCTGGCACACGGAGTCCGGCGGGCAGCCGGACAGGGTGTTAAAGGGGAGAAACCGCATGGACATGACGGGCGAGGAACGGATCGCGGCCCCCCGCGACGTGGTATGGGCGGCGCTCAACGATCCCGACGTTCTCAAACAGTGCATTCCCGGCTGTCAGTCTCTGGAGGTGACCGGCGAGAATGAAATGGCGGCCGCCATCAAGCTCAAGATCGGGCCGGTTTCGGCGACCTTCAAGGGCGCCGTGACACTGCAGAATGTCAAGGCGCCGGAGAGCTACACAATCAGCGGCGAGGGCAAAGGCGGCATTGCCGGCTTTGCCAAGGGGGCCGCCGATGTGCGTTTGAGCGAGGACGGCGGTGAAACGGTGCTGGCCTATGACGTCAAGGCGCAGGTCGGCGGCAAGCTGGCCCAGCTCGGGTCCCGGCTGATCGATTCGACATCGAAGAAACTCGCCGGCCAGTTTTTTACGAGCTTCACAGAGGTCGTCACCGCAAGCGAATAGGTCCGATCGGCACGATCAGCCGGACGCGGCCTTGAAGCGCCGCCACACCAGGCACCCGGCCGCGAAGTCCTCCAAGGCGGCGCCGGTCGATTTGAACAGGGTGATTTCGCTGTCGGATCTGCGCCCGGGATGCGCGCCGCGGCACAGCATGGCGAGGTCGGCAACGATGTCGGCGCGGGCGATCACGCCGGCGTCGAGCGGCTGCACCAGGTCGCCGCCTTCTGTCAGGGCGCCCTCGAACGTGTCGACGAACAGCGTTGCGCGACGCGCCGCGGCATCGTCGCTCTCACGCAGTTTCGGCGTGAACGCGCCGACGAGATCGACATGGGTGCCGGGTTTGAGCCAGGCGCCCTCGATCAGCGGCCGGTCGGAGATCGTCGCGGCTGAGACGATATCGGCATCGCTGATCGCGGCCCGCCGGTCCTCCGTGACGGAGACGTCGAAGCGTTCTCCGGCCAGTTGCGCCGCCAGTTTCTCCGCGCCCGCTCGGTTGCGATTCCACAGCGTGACCGACCGGATCGGATGCATGGCGGCATGGGCGCGAACGAGATGCGGCGCGAGCCTGCCGGCGCCGATCATCGCCATTGTGTGTGCCTTGGCCGGCGCCAGGTAGCGTCCCGCCAGGGCTGACGCGGCGGCGGTGCGCCACACGGTCAGGCTCTGCCCGTCGATCATCGCCAGCGGCGCGCCGGTGCGGCCGTCCGACAGCAGATAGACCGCCATCACCGACGGCATCCCAATGGCGTTGTTGTCCGGGCTGACGGTGACGATCTTGCAGCCGATGAAGCCCTCGTCCGAACGACCGTTGCTCGTAAAATCGGTCCAGGCGGGCATCAACAGCAGGGTGCTGTCGGCGCCGTCCGGCCGCTCGATCGTATGATGGTGGCGCGTCGGCGCGGCAACGCCGCCCGCAAACGCGTCCGCCAGCGCATCCGCCAGTCCCGGATAATCGAGAAACGCGTCGACCTGGTCGGCGGAGATGATGTCCATGAACGGGCTTTTAAGAGGAGGGAAGGGCTTTTTGGCCGGCGTCGGCGCGCTCGCGCTGCTTGTCGGCTTCGGTATGCCACTTCACCGCCTCGCGCGCTTCAACCCGTGCCTTCTTGCGGTATTTTCCCTGATTGAACCACGTGGCCAGCGATCCGACGATCATGCCGAGCATGAAGGCCAGAAACAGGAACACGAAAAACGGCGCGCTGACTGACAGCAGGCTGTCCGACGGCTGAAACGGATTCAGCGCCAGGGTGACGACGCCCCGATTGGCAACCGAGAGCACGATCAGCACGATCGCGATGGGCACCAGAATGAGAAAAGTGACGATTTTTCGAGCCATGATATCCGAACCGGTTGCACGCGGTCACGCATAGCACCGCCGCGACTGTCATTCCATAGCCTTTGGCCGGTTGAACGGACGTCCGGGTTCAGCCGTGGGCACCCGGGATTAGCCGTCGGCACCCGGGTTCAGCCTTTCACGCAATTCCTTGCCTGTTTTGAAGAACGGCACCCACTTCTCCTCGACGAAGACGGCCTCGCCGGTGCGGGGGTTGCGCCCCGACCGCGACGGCCGGTTTTTGACCGAGAACGCGCCGAATCCGCGCAATTCGACGCGGTTTCCGGCCGCCAACGCGTCGGTGATCTCGTCGAGGATCGCGTTGACGATGTTCTCCACGTCGCGGTGGTAGAGATGCGGGTTTCGGGCAGCGATAATCTGAACCAATTCTGACTTGATCACGGCTGTTCCCCTCATCCGCTCTATTGATCGGCCGCGCCAAATTGCCAAACGGACACCAGACCGTCAAGAAACAACTTGCGATCTGCTAGATCGCGTAACTCCTTGGCAAAGGGAATCGTGTTGCCCTCGAACGCGGCCAGCAGGCGCATCAGCGCGTCGCCGAACAACAGCTCGCTGCTGGAGCGGCGGCGCTCCCAGTCGACGATGTCGAGCGACTGGTCGATGCCCTCGCCGCTGAGATAGGTCCGGATCTCCGCCTCCCCGCCGATGGCGTCGATGAGCCCGTTTTCCGCCGCCTGTCGACCGGTGAAGATGCTGCCGTCGGCAAGCTGCAGCGCGTCGGCGCGCGACAGGCTTCGCCGTTCAGCCACGAGGTCGACGAACCAGTCATAGGAATCGTTGATCATCGACTGGATCATTGCCTTGGCCTCGTCGCTGGCCGCATGGAAAGGCGAGGGTTCCGCCTTGAGCGGCGCGGATTTGATCTCCTCCACCGAGACGCCGATCTTGTTCAGCAGATCGGAGATCTGGGCGTATTGGAAGATGACGCCGATCGAGCCGACCAGCGACGTGTCCCCGGCGACGATGTGATCGGTGCCGCAGGCGATCATGTAGGCGGCGGACGCGGCCAGCGTCCGCACTTCCGCGACCACCGGTTTTTCCGCCGCGACCCGGCGAACGGCGCGGTAGATCGCCTCGCCGCCATAGGACGTGCCGCCGGGAGATTCCAGCCGCACGATCAGCGCGTGTGCCCGGCTGCTTTCGCGGATGTCCTCGAGCCGCTGCAGCAATTCCTCATTGTCGGTGACCAGACCCGATATGGTGACCCGCGCGACATGGGGATTCGATCGGTCGCCGATCGGATCGCGCATGGTGTTGCTGGCGACAAGGCCGACGACCGCGATCAGCACGATGCTGAAGGCGGCAATCCGCCAAAAGGTCAGTTTGCGGCGGAGCCGGCGCCGGTCCGCGATGCCGTTGTGATCCATGGGACGCTTCCACTCGGTATTGATATTATCCAGCACCTAACAGATTGCGTTGCGCCTGCCCAACGCAAAAGTCGGCCTTGTCGCCCTATACCACGGCGCCTGTCGCGCAGACAAAATGACATATTGACACTGTAAGCCGCGTTGGCCATGTGATAAATTTCGTAAATCCCGGTTATCCGGACGTGCCGGCGGGACATCGGACGGAAACGGCGACTTTATTCATGACATCAGCGCGCAAAGACCGGGCGGGCCGCAGCGGTTCCAAAAACCCCTATGCTGCGGCCGTTCGACATTCCCGGCGTGTCTGGATACTCAAATGGGCGTTCCCCCTGGCTGCCTTGCTGGCCGTCGGTCTGTTCGTCGGCTCGACGATGATCTCCCGCGCCCTGCCGGAAGGTGTCGTGATCGGCGACGCTGTGATCGCGGGCGGCAAGCTGATCATGCGCGACCCCGTGATGACCGGTCCGGCCGACGAACAGCGCGGCTATTCGATCACAGCGGCGCGGGCGATCCAGGATCTGTCGGCGCCGTCTGTGATACGGCTTGAGGATGTCGTCGCCGATTTCCCGATCAATGGCACCGAGACCGCGCTGCTGGATGCGATCAGCGGGGTCTACGATCGCGAGAAAGCGTTTCTTCTTTTCGACCAGCCCTTTACCGTGACGACCGAAGGCGGCCTGACGGCCCGCCTGCAGGACGCCAGCATCGATGTCGAGGCCGGTACGCTGACGACCGGCAAGCGGGTGGATGTCGAAACCGCGCAAGGCCATATTGTCGCCCAATCTCTGATCATGAAAAACCATGGTGCCGAGATCGTTTTTGAGCGGGACGTGCGGATGACGCTTCGGCCGGGCGCCGTCCGCGGCGCGCCGACGGCCCGGTCTGATGAATAGGAAGGAACACCTCGCATGCGTTTAATATGTCGCAGCCTGTCCCGGCTGTCGGTATGGAGCCGGTTTGCGCTCGCGACGGCGGTTCTGGTCATTGCCGCGCCCCTGTCGGCGCAGGAGGGCGCGGGAAGCCGTATGTCAGGCCTTGCCCTTTCCGGCGACGAACCCATTCAGATCGAGAGCGACCGGCTGCAGGTCAATGACGAAGAGGGCAAGGCAACCTTTACGGGCAACGTCAACGTCGTGCAGGGCGACACCCAGATGCAGTCCGGCGTCATGACCGTCTATTACGCCAAGGATGGCGGTTCGATCTCCGCCGGTACGTCGCAGATCGACCGGATCCTGGTCGACGACAGGGTCTACATCAAGACCGAGGAGCAGGAGGCCACCGCCGACAACGGCGTGTTCGATATGAACGCCGATACCGTGGAACTGACCGGCGAGCGCGTTGTCTTGACCGATGGCGGCAATGTCTTCATTGGCTGCAAGCTGACGGTGTTCATGCAGACCGGCGAAGCCAGGCTCGACAGTTGCGGCGACCGCGTCCGCATCCAGCTTGATCCTCAGTCCAACAAACCGGCCGAACAGTAGCGTCCGGCCGACAAGGAAAAGCCCGCATGCGGGATATGCCCGCCACATCCTCCGACACATCGATGTCTTCGGCCGATCACAGCCGTCTCGAGGGCACGCTGGTCGCCCGCAACCTGACCAAGACCTATAAGTCGCGCCGTGTCGTCAACGGGGTTTCGCTCAGCGTGCGCCGCGGCGAGGCGGTCGGCCTGCTTGGCCCGAACGGCGCCGGGAAAACCACGTGCTTCTACATGATCACCGGCCTTGTGCCGGTGGACGAGGGCACCATTCGCATTGACGGCAACAATGTCACGCAAATGCCGATGTACCGGCGCGCCCGCCTCGGTGTCGGCTATCTGCCTCAGGAGGCGTCGATCTTTCGCGGACTGAGCGTCGAGGCGAATATCATGGCCGTGCTGGAGGTGGTTGAGCGCGATCGCGCCGCACGCCGACGCAAGCTCGACGCTTTGCTGGAGGAGTTCACCATCGTGCATTTGCGCAAGGCGCCCTCCATCTCGCTGTCCGGCGGTGAAAGGCGGCGCCTGGAGATCGCCCGGGCGCTTGCCTCGGAGCCGACCTTCATGCTGCTGGACGAGCCTTTCGCCGGCGTCGACCCGATCGCGGTCGCCGATATCCAGGCGCTTGTGCGCCATCTCACGCAGCGTGGCATTGGCGTGCTGATCACCGACCATAATGTGCGCGAGACGCTCGGCCTGATCGACCGCGCCTATATCATTCACGCCGGCAAGGTGCTGACTCATGGTCGGCCGGCCGACATCGTCGCCAATGCAGAGGTTCGCCGTCTCTATCTCGGCGAGGGCTTCACGTTCTGACGGCCGGCTGCCGGCATAAAGCGCTGTAAAACGCCGAATCCGCTTGACAATTGTGGATAAAAAGCAATTTTTGCGCCAAACTGTGCATCGCTACGCGCTGGCGTTGAATTCCGGCGTGTTGGCGTAAACGGAGATGTTCCGGTCCATGGCACTATCGGCCCAACTGCATTTGCGACAGAACCAGTCGCTGGTCATGACGCCGCAATTGATGCAGTCGATCCGGCTGCTGCAATTGACCCATGCCGAGCTGCTTCAATATGTCGAGCAGGAAGTGGAGAAGAACCCGCTTTTGCGGCACGAAACCGGGGGCGACGGGTTTGCTGAACAGCCGGCGGAGGACGGTGCCGCGCTTGCCGCCGACGGTGCCGCGCTTGCCGCCGACGGCACGGCGCTTGCGGCAGACGGCACCGCGCTTGCGGCAGACGGCCATGGCGAAGAAGACTGGTTTCGCAGCGAACTCGACCATAGCGGCGGCGAGATCTCGGCCAGGCTTGATGCCGCGCCGGAGGACGTGTTTCCCGAGGATAGCGGTCAGCCACGGCCGGACGCGCCGGAACTTGCCGCGCAGTGGAAATCCATGCCGGGCAACGGATCCCCGTCCGGAGAGGCCTATCACGATCTCGACGGTTTTGCGGCGCGCCCCGAGACCTTGCGCGAGCATGTGATGGAGCAGATCGCCTTTGCCTTCGCCGATCCCGGCGACCGGCTGATCGCCGTCAATCTGACTGACCACCTCGACGATGCCGGCTATCTTCGTGCCGACCTGGCGGAGACCGCCGGGCGACTGAATGTCGACACGGACCGGATTGAGACCGTGCTGGGCGCGATGCAGGCATTCGAGCCGGCGGGACTGTTTGCCCGCAGCCTGTCGGAATGCCTGGCCATTCAGTTGCGGCGCCGTGACCGGTTCGATCCGGCCATGGAGAAGATGATCGCCAATCTGGAATTGCTGGCGCGTCGCGATTTCAAGACGTTGAAACGGCTGTGCGGCGTCGACGAGGCCGATCTCGTCGATATGCTGGCCGAGATTCGCGGGCTCGATCCGAAGCCGGGCCACCGCTTCGACAATGCCAACCTGCAGGTGATCGTCCCGGATGTGCTCGTGCGGCCGGCGCCCGATGGCGACTGGGCGGTGGAGCTCAACAGCGAGACCCTGCCAAAGGTGCTGATCGACCAGTCCTACTATCTCCAGGTGTCCACGCATGTTCGCCAGAGCGATACGGATCGGGATTATCTCAACGAATGCATGCGCAACGCGAACTGGCTGACCCGCAGCCTCGACCAAAGGGCAAAGACGATCATGAAGGTCGCCGCGGAAATCGTCCGTCAGCAGACCGACTTCCTGGCCCGTGGGGTTGAACACCTGCGGCCGCTGACCCTGAAATCCGTCGCTGACGCGATCAAAATGCACGAATCGACCGTCAGCCGCGTCACGTCCAACAAATACATGCTGACGCCGCGCGGAATCTTCGAACTCAAATTCTTCTTCACCGCGTCGATCGCGGCGTCCGGCGGCGGCGATAATCACTCTTCGGAGGCCGTCCGTCATCGCATCCGCCAGATGATCGCCGATGAGGATCCGGCCAACATCCTGTCCGATGATGTGATCGTCACGCTTTTGAAAGGCGACGGTATCGACATCGCCCGCCGCACCGTCGCGAAGTATCGCGAGGCGATGAACATCGCTTCCTCGGTGCAACGCCGCCGGGAGAAGCGCGCCCTTGTCCACGCCAGGCAGTGATGGGCCGTCCGATTTTACCCTCAAAAGGCCGCTTTTATGATAATGGGAGGTGGCGGCGGGCGCGTTGACATTTCAAATCGGAAGCCGTAAAGCGCCCGCGTTCGGCGTTGTGCGTGCAGGAACCATGTCAATCGTGCAGCAACCATGTCAATGGAGGGGCTTGGCAGCCTCGAATTGAACACCATCCGCTTGGATGGTGTGGCAGAGTCGCATAGACTGACATAACTAAATCAAAAAGAAGGGTCTGATTATGAGCGTGCGCGTATCGGGTAAACATATGGAAATTGGAGAGACGTTCCGAACGCGAATTGAAGATCGAATTGGAGATGCGGTAACAAAATACTTCGACGGCGGATATTCCAGCCAGGTTACCGTCGAAAAATCCGGATCGCGTTTCGCCACAGACTGCCTCGTTCATCTCGATACCGGCGCCTCGCTGCAGGCGACCGGCGAAGCCCAGGACCCACTTGCCAGTTTCGACGCCGCCGCCGAGCGTGTGGAAAAACGCCTGCGTCGCTACAAGCGCCGTTTGAAGGACCATCATGCCGGACATCATGGCAATGGCGCGGAGGTCGCCTACCGGGTCGTCAACGCAGGGCCCGATGAAGAAGAGGAAATTCCGGAGGATTACGCCCCGGCCATTGTCGCGGAATCGTCGCGAATCGTCCGGACGATGACGGTGGCCGGCGCCGTGATGGCACTTGACATGACCGACAGCCCGGTTCTGGTGTTTCGCAATGCCGGCAATAACGAGGTCAATGTCGTCTACCGGCGCACCGACGGCAATATCGGCTGGATCGACACCGCCGACATCAAAAGCTGACAACGCGACGTTGCGCGTTCCGGGCGGCTTGACCGCCCTTAACGCAGACAACGGCATTTGAGGAAATGATAATGTCACTTGCGGATTTGTTACGACAGGATGCAGTTCTTCCCGCCCTCAAGATAAACTCCAAAAAACAGCTTCTGCAGGAACTGTCCGCCAAGGCGGCGCAGGTCACCGGGCTGTCCGAGCGGGAGATCTTCGACGTCATCCTGCAGCGCGAGCGGCTCGGATCCACCAGCGTGGGCAACGGCATCGCGATCCCGCATGGCAAGCTCAATTCCATCAATCACATTGTCGGCGTGTTCGCACGCCTCGACGCGCCCGTCGATTTCGAGGCGCTCGACGACCAACCGGTCGATCTGGTGTTTCTGCTGCTCGCGCCGGAAGGCTCCGGCGCCGATCATCTCAAGGCGCTGTCGCGGATTGCCCGGGTGCTGCGCGATGGCGACATGGTCGGCAAATTGCGACAGACGGAGTCGGCCTCGGCCATCTACGCGTTCTTGACCGATTCACCGACGTCGAACGCGGCCTGAACCGGGCTGTTGGGGTCAGGACCCACAACCAAAGGATGACCGTCGCGGCAATGTGGATTGCCGACAAGAGCGGTTCCCCGCATCGTTTGTATCGTGTCGCGATCCGACGCCGGTCTTTCGACCGGGCGGATCGGTTCTCGGCACGCTTCCGTTCGCGATCGACAATCCTCCTGTCGCCCATGAAGCATGATGCCGCCAAGAAGGGAATCGGTAGAGCAATGTCCGCAGTCCGGGACGAAGCGGTCACCTGAGGAAAACGCTCAGACGGCCGTTGCGAGCCCATTCTGCTCAATGCTGCAAACTGCGTGACTGTCCGCCATGCTGCAATTAGCGGGCATTCGCTGCATTCGTACAGGAATTGAACTCCTGCAGCCGTTTTCGCTCTGATGCCGCAAGTGAGTGCGCCCTATCGTCCAGGCTCGCGGCAACGTTCTCCGACAAGGTTGGAGCCAGTGGTAGACCCGCGGAGTGTACTGGACAGGGATCAAGTCTGAGTTAGGTCGCAGGCTCCGCCGCGCCTTGCTCAGACGCCTGCCGAGCGGACTTCAGGTGCTCTAGAAATGCTTGCACTTTCGTTGTTCTGTGCAAGTCGACGTGGGTGACGACCCAGAGCGCGGTCGACCAGGCATCACTTGGCGGGACAATCTCGACGAGGTCGCGGCGCACACAGGCATCGTGCTCGGCAAGAAATCCGAGGCCCAGACCCTCGCACACGGCGCTTTGCAGGACCTGCTGGTCGGTGGCGTGCAGCGCCAGCATCTCGGAGCGGACATTGGCATGCATCCAATCCGCAATCGGCCGGGGCCGCGGCTCGTCAATCGAGCCTACAAAGCGGTGCCCGTCGAGGTGATCGGACTCGGGATGCCCGGCGCGGTCGATGTAGCATTGGCTGGCATAGAGCCCGAACCGCAAACGGCGGAATAGGGTTACGACATAGTCAGGCACGTCCGGTTTCGCCCCGGCGCGGATCGCCACATGCGCCTCGCCATGTTCTAGCCGGGCCAGTTGCGCACCCGCCACGAACTCCAGCCTGATCTGTGGATGCGCAAGATGGAGATCCTGGATCGCGGGCATCACCAGCGGCGCGACACCCGCCAGCGCGGTGACGATCAGCGACCCTGAGAGTTGTCCCGCCTTGCCGCGTGCGCGTCCGGCAAGATCGCTAAACATCTCTTCCGCACGGCCGGCCACTTCGAACATGTCGCGGCCAGCATCGGTCAGCGCGTACCCGCGCGCATGGCGCTGGAACAGAGGTGCGCCGAACGCGCCTTCCAGCGTCTCCACATGGCGATTGACCGTCGCGCGATGCACACCAAGTGCCTGAGCCGCCGCGCTGACCGTGCCGAAACGGGCGACCATTAGCGCGGTGCGGAGTTCCATCCAGTAGTCCATAGCCTTTCCTAGCACTGGACGAGTGTCGCAGCAACGCGCAGAGTGCGCGCATTTCGATCTCTGGTGCGCGAAGAAGGCTCATCGCAAGCTCAGAAAAAACCAAACCACAAGACAGCCGCGCAGGCGGCGATCCCCGTCCATTCCAGAGAGGAGCCCTCTATGCTCATCCGAACTTTCACCACATCGCTGTCCATGCTGGCGCTGACCGCTGGCCTTGCGCAGGCCCAGAACCTGCAATCCGCCTCCGTCCTCGAATTCGGCGATGCCGACACGCTGTTCGTCGCCGACAGCATCGGAGGGGCGATCCACGCCCTCGACCTGTCTGATGCCGGCGCGGCGCCAGCAGAGCCCGCGCCTTACAACCTGCTCGACCTCGACGGGGTGCTGGCCGAGGCCCTCGGAGCCGATCCCCGCCGCTTCACCTACCATGACCTCGCTGTTCACCCGGTGACACGGGACGCCTACATCTCGCTCACCGCGACCATCAGCGGGGCAGTAGAACCCGCCGTTGTGTCAGTGGCGCGCGATGGTACGGTGCGTCGGCTCGACCTGGCGACCCTGGCGTCCGACACGTTCACCTTGCAGGACCCCGCCGACGATGGCGTCACCTTCTGGCGGGATATCCCAGCAGCCAGTTTCACAGTGACGGACCTCGACTTCGCGGCCGGCGAGCTCTTCGTTTCGGGCCTGTCGACGGGCGAATTCGCCTCGACCCTACGGCGCGTGCCCTTCCCGTTCGCCGATGCAGCCAGTTCGACCGGCATTGAAATGTTCCACGCCGCCCATGGTCAGACCGAAACGCGCGCGCCGGTCCGGGCAATGACCGTCCTTGACCTCGACGGGGTCAGCACCGTGGTGGCCGCTTATACCTGCACCCCTCTTGTCACCGTGCCGGTCTCGGACTTGCAGGACGGGGCCAACATCACCGGCCGCACCATCGCCGAGCTTGGCTATGGCAGCACGCCGCTCGAAGTGCTCGATTTTCAGGTGATGGACATGCAGGGCAATGCGGCTGATTACGTGCTGGTGATCAACCGCGAGATGGACGCGGACTTGATCGCTTTGCCCGATCTGACCGCCGCTGCTTCGGCACCCGGTCTCGCCGAGGCCGTCCCGTACCTTGGCGCAACCGCGGGTGTGAACACCACGCCGATCCCGCTCTCGGGCGTGTTCCAGGCCGCAGACCAGGACGCGCAATTCCTTCTGGCCCTTCGGCGGAACATGGACACGGGCACGATGGATCTCGTATCATTCCGCAAGGGTGTCTACCTGCGGCTGAGCGAGTTCGTCAGCGAGTACAACTTCCCCGACTACGAGTACGCGGACAACCAGTTCGCCGAACAGACACGGATGTTTCAGAACCTACTGAAGGCCGACGAGGGCTTCCCGGACCAGATGCGCTGAGGGCCCGCAATGCGCCGCGCCCTTGCCTCCCTGCTGCTGGCCGCGACCGCGGCTGGCAGCGCCGCCGCGTGCCCTGCACCCCTGGCCGATGCGCAGGTTGAGGTCTACCCCACGGCCGAAGAGCTGCCCGCCAACCTCTTGCGGTTCTTTGTCTATTTCCCCCGGCCCATGGAGCGGGGGGACATTCTAGATCACATCGCCCTTGTCGATGACATGGGGCGCGACGTGGACGGTGCCTTCCTTGGGAACCGCTACGACCTTTGGTCACCCGATGCCACGCGGCTGACCCTTCTGCTCGACCCGGGGCGGGTCAAGACGGGACTTGCCGCGCATGAGGCCATGGGCCGCGCGTTTGAGGAGGGCCAGAGCTACTCTCTCATCGTCCGTGCGACTGCCGAAGATGCGACGGGCTGCGCGCTTGGGGACCAGGTCGTGCAGAGTTTCGTTACCGGGCCGCCGGACCTCGACCCGCCCACACCGGGCGACTGGGTGTTAGCCCGGCCCGCGGCCGGATCGAGGGACCCGCTGGCCGTCGATCTGGGCAGCCCGCACGATCACCTCTCGCTGGTCTACCGGCTGCGCGTGCTGGATCCCGAGGGGGACCCGGTGCCGGGCCGCATCGACCTCGGGGACGGAGAGAGCGTTTGGCGCTTCACGCCCGCGCACCCGTGGCCCGACGCGCCACATCGGCTCGCCATCAACGAACAGCTGGAGGATCTGGCTGGGAACCGCCCTGGCGTTTTGTTCGACCGGCCCATCAACGCCGCAATGGCGGACTGGGTGGCACATCTCGATTGGTTGCCGGTTCCAGCCAGACGTTGAAACTCCATCTCTATGCCGCACAAACGCGCATATACCGCGCAAATCGGTATCTGGCGCGCACTTCATTGTGGTCGCACACTGCACCCTGAACGCTTTCACTTGCAGGTCCCGATCATGCAAAGATATCACCCTTTTCTCGTCGTACTGCATTGGCTGATGGCGCTGACGATCCTAATGGCGCTCGCCGCCGGCGGTCTCTTCCTCGCCAATATGCCGCCCGACAGCCCCGACAAGGTTCAGGGCCTCGGCGGCCACATGGCCTTTGGCATGGCGATCGGCGTTCTGCTGATCCTGCGCCTCATCACCCGCACCCGCAGCGCTCACCCGCCCCATGCCACCACCGGCAACGATCTGCTCGACCGAATCGGCCGTTGGACGCATTGGGGCTTTTATATCCTGATCGCGGCCATGGTGCTGACCGGGCTGGCCTCGGCCCTCGGCGCGGGCCTGTTTCCCATCGTCTACGGCGGCGCGGCCGACATGCTGCCGCCAACGCTTTACGAGCTGCCACAACGTGCAGCGCACGGGGTCATAGCAATGCTGCTGGTGGCGCTGATCGTGCTGCATGTCGCGGCGGCGATCTACCACCATGTCGTCCTGAAGGATGGGCTGTTGCGCCGGATGTGGTTCGGCAAGCGCTCTGCATGAGCTTTTGAAAGGATACTTCCATGAACATCCTCGCCTTTGCTGCCACGAGCAGCCGCACCTCCATCAACCGCGCGCTGATCGACCACGCCACGACACGTTTGGTGGAGGCTGTGCAGGCAGTTGAAATCGAAACGCTCGACTTGAACGATTTCGAAATGCCGATCTACTCCATCGACCGCGAGCGCGAAGGCGGGATTCCCGCCCCGGCACGGGATTTCTTCGCGCGGATCGGCGGGGCAGACGCCATCCTTGTCTCCTTCGCCGAGCACAACGGCTTCGTCACCGCCGCCTGGAAAAACATCTTCGACTGGATGAGCCGGATCGAGATGAAGCTCTGGCAAGGCAAGCCGCTGGTGATGCTGGCCGCCAGCCCCGGCCCGCGGGCGGGCGCCAATGTGCTGGCCAGCCAGGAGATGCTTGCCCCGCATTTCGGCGCGGACCTGCGCGGAATGCTCGGCATCGGCAGATGGCCGGAGGCGTGGGACGCGGATGCCGTGCGACTGATCCGGCCCAAGGATATCGCGGCGCTGGATGACGTGCTGGGACGCCTAACTCAACCCTCTGCCGTGGTGACGGCAGCATGACCGGGGCCACCAGCGCCAGGCTCGACGGCAAGACCGTCATCGTGACCGGCGGAACTTCCGGCATCGGGCTTGCGACGGCCAGACGTCTGCTCCGGGAAGGGGCCGACGTCGTTGTGACCTATTCTCGAGACGCGTCGCGCGAGCGCGCAGAAGCCGAGCTTGCAGGCGCGGAGTTCATCCTCAATGACGTGAGCGACCCGGGGCGCGCCGCCGCCGATTTGGCGAAAGCCGCAGGCGAAAGGCGGATCGACGGGCTGTTCCTGAATGCGGGCCAGGCGACCTTTGCGCCGTTGGACCAAATCACGTCGGAGGAATTCGACCGGCAATTCGCGATCCTCGTGAAGGCGCCGCTCTTGCAGGTGCAGGCGCTGGCACCGACCTTGCGCGATGGGGCATCGGTTGTCCTGACCACGTCAACCGCCAACCGGATGGGCGCCCCGGGCACCTCGATCTACGCCGCGGCAAAGGGAGCTGCACGGGCCCTGGTCCGAGTACTGGCACGCGAGTTGGCGCCACGCCGGATCACGGTGACCGGCCTCAGCCCGGGACCGATCGACACGGGTTTTGCCAAGCGCATGGGCATGGACGCCGACGCACAGGCAGGCTTTCGCGAGATGATCGCCGCCAAGGTACCGCTCGGCCGCATGGGCACGCCCGACGAGGTCGCGGCCGTCGCCGTTTTCCTGCTCTCGGGCGAGGCCAGTTTTGTCACTGGCTCGGAATACGTCGTCGATGGCGGCATGACAGAACTCTGAACTGTCACCGATTTGAAGGAAGAGACTTCCGCGTTGACCACTCGTATCGACGAAAGACTGCCGCCACGGCTTACAGACCAATCCAGGACACCATCCAGAGCGAGAGGACAAGCCATGACCGACCTGCCAAAGATCACCCCCGCCGAGAACGGACCCTTGATCGTAGAGAACCCGCCAAACCTGAAGGGGGCGGTCGAGACAGATCTTTCGGGCAAACCCAAGGTTGCGATTTGCCGCTGTGGCGCCTCTGCCAATAAGCCGTTTTGCGACGGGGCCCACGCCAAGGTCGGGTTCGACAGCACGCCCGATCGCAGCCGCCTGCGCAACTCACCGCTGGACTATTCCGGCGAGGTGGGAGGCGTGGCGGTCACCGTCAACTATACGCCCGTGCTCTGCACCCACGCCGCCCAGTGCCAGGCGCGCGCAGAGGCCGTCTTTGACCCGAAGAAGTCGCCGTGGATCCAGCCCGAAAACGGTACGCTGGATGCGATCCTCGACGTCATCGCCGCCTGTCCCTCCGGCGCGCTGCGCGTCTCGGTAGGCGACCAGCCGCCGCAACACATGACTACGGGCGAGGTAGGTATCGCGGTCGAGAAGGACGGCCCCTACCATGTGACCAACGTGGCGTTGGAGGCCGAGTTCAACGGCGCGGGCGCGTCACGCGCCAAGTATTCGCTCTGCCGCTGCGGTCTGTCGAAGAACAAGCCGTTTTGCGACTGTTCTCATCACGATGCAAAGTGGTCCGATGACGACACCGGCGCGGCGGATTGACGACGCCGCCTTCGGCGTCGTCTACGGCTCGATCACGGTCATGGCCCTGCTCATGGCGATGCGGCCGCCTGTCGAAGACCCCGGCCGGCAGGCGCTGATCCTGTTCGGGTCGGTCTTCGCAGTGGCTGTCGCCAAGGCCTATGCCGAGATCTGCGAGCGCATGCTGGCGTCCGGCAAAGCCGCGACATGGACCGATGTACGCGAAGTCTGGCAGCACAGCCAGACCGTTCTTCTGGCGGCCAACGGGCCGACGATCGCCTTTGTTCTGGCCGCCTTCGGGCTGATCGGATCAGACGCTGCCCTTGGGTTTGCACAAGCCCTGGCGATCTTCCTCCTTGGCTGGTTCGGAGGCCGCATCGGTTGGCGCGTGGGAGGAACTGCCCTCGGCGCGGCCCTCGGCGGCGGGCTGACCGGAGGGATGGGCCTGCTCGTCAGCATACTAAAATTCGTAATGCACTGAGGATCCAAACCCGCTTTTAACGGTTCGACTGACCCACGCCACCGCCCAGATCTCGAGCGATTGCGACATGCCGAAACCCAGCACAGGATCTCGACACTGAGATCTTGACCATCCATCACGGGAACTTCTTTTCCTAGAATGAAAGTCGGCTCTTGGGGTGGACGGACCTTCGACTTGTCAAGCGGAACGGCTGCAAAGTCCCGCCTCTTGCTGCTTCGACCACGGTGCAGCGAATGGTCGGTTTGCAAACCGTCCATCGACGTTGCTTTGAGTGACCGGTTCGGTAAAATCCGCTGCACCTCCACAACGCCACCACTGCACGCGCGAACGAAATTTTGGACTTGCTGCGTCTGCAATTGCTGCGCGCGCACAAGTCCGGAAAGTCCGCAACTCAGTCGCTACCCAGATTTTGTCGAGCGTCTGCTGTTAGTAAGAGCAGACGTTGAAGTTCGGGCCTGTTCATAGGTCCTGAACCTAAGCACACAAACAAAAACCAAACGCAGGCGCTGCGCACCTGCGTTTGGTTTTTCGAATCTGTCAAAGAATCGGGAAGCGGAAACCGCCCCGGATCAGTGTACGCTGACGGTCGCCAGTTCGTCTTCGGCCGCCCGACCATAGGCGGTCGAGGGATCGTCGCTCAGCAGGATCGGCGTGCCGTCTGCGCCGAACAGCGCCCACAGGTCAATACCCGATTGCAGTTTCGGGGCACCGGGAAACCGTTCGGTGACCTCATCCGAGGTCATTTTGCGAATGTAGCCCGCTTTTCCGGCACCGAGATCGGCAAGCGCATCCTTGCTGACATATGTCTTGTTGTCGTTCATGTCCGTATCTCCTTCGCTGGAAGGGTCGTGTGCAACGGCCCCGGTCCGTCCGGTGTCACTCCGTGACCGATATGTCGATCTTCTTGACTTGGCGCTGCGGCTCGGGTTTGGCAAGGTCGATCGCCAGAAGGCCGTGTTTGAGGTCGGCGCCCAGCACGCGCATGCCGTCGGCCAGCATGAAGCTGCGCTGGAACTGTCGCGCCGCGATGCCGCGGTGCAGATAGTCGCGGTCCTCCGCGTCGCTCTGCCGTCCGCGAATCGTTAACTGACCGTCCTGAATGGTGACATCGAGGTCGGCCCGCGAAAACCCGGCCACCGCAAGGGTGATGCGCAGCTTTTCCGTGCCGGTTTCGCCCGCCGGGATCCGTTCGATATTATAGGGCGGGTAACCGTCGCTGCCCTTGGCGATGCGCTCAAGGGTCTTTTCCATCGTATCGAATCCGAGCAGAAGGGGGCTCGAAAATGGAGTCATACGAGACATGACTTCTCCTGTCCTTGCATTCAAGCGACATATTTGCGGGCCTGAAAGCAGCACCCGGTCAACGATTAATATGGTGTCTGCGTTTCGATTCGCAAGCACTCCGTGTCGGTCCGATCCGTTGGCCGCCGCCTGCCGTGCTGTCGCATGCCGCACGTCGGAACCATGGATGCCGGCCGGATAACCCGCTGACAAGCCTTGGCAATCGGCTGAGAACGCCGGTCGCTGGCGCTGGGACGTTGCCGCGTTTCGCGCTATGATGCGAAACGACCATTCGCGCCACGCGAGGACAGCATGAGCGACCGCATCCAGGACCCCCTCAAGATCATTGTCGACACCGATCCCGGCCAGGACGACGCTGTGGCCCTGTTGCTGGCGCTCGCCAGTCCGAAACTGGACCTTCTCGGCATCACCGCCGTGGCCGGCAATGTGCCGCTGGCGTTGACGCAAAAGAATGTGCGCATGATCTGTGAACTCGCCAACCGGACCGATGTGAGGGTCCATGCCGGCGCCAAGGCGCCGATGAACAAACCGCTGGTGACCGCTGAGTATCTGCACGGTAAGACCGGCCTCGACGGCCCGGTGCTGCCGGACCCGGTGATGCCGCTACAGCCGATGCATGGCGTTGATTTCATCGTCGAAACGGTCCTGGCCGAACCACCCGGCGACGTCACGATCTGCACGCTCGGACCGCTGACCAATATCGGTCTCGCCCTGCAGCAGGCACCGGAACTGGCCGACCGCATCAAACAGATCGTGATGATGGGCGGTGGGTTTTTCGAGGGCGGCAACGTCACGCCGGCGGCCGAGTTCAACATCTATGTCGATCCGGAGGCCGCGCACGCGGTTTTCGCCTCCGGCATTCCGATTGTCATGATGCCCCTCGACGTCACACACAAGCTGCTGACGACGCGCCCGCGCATCGCTGCGATCGCGCGGCTCGAGACACCGGTGGCCAGGGCGGTGGTCGAAATGCTCGAGTTCTTCGAGCGTTACGACGAACAGAAATACGGGACCGAGGGCGGGCCGCTGCACGATCCCACCGTGATCGCCTGGCTGATCAAGCCTGAACTGTTCTCAGGCCGCTATTGCAATGTCGAGATCGAAACCGAATCGGCGCTGACGGAAGGCATGACCGTGATCGACTGGTGGCAGGTGACCGACCGTTCGCACAACGCGCTCGTGATCCGGCACGTCGATGCGGACGGGTTTTTCGACCTGCTGGTCGATCACCTGGGTCGGCTGTGACAGCGCGTCAAGCCAGCGCAGCATCGACCTCTGCGGCGCTTGGGATGGCCGGTTGCGCACCGTGTTTGAGGCAGGCCAGGCTGCCGGCGGCTGCGGCGCGCGTCAGCGCCGTTTCAAAGCCGAGCCCGGCGTCGAGGCCGGCGGCCAAATAGCCGCAGAAGGTGTCGCCCGCGCCGACCGTGTCGACCGGTTCTATCGCAAGACCTCGAACACCGACCAGAGTGTCGTCCCGGGCCGCGATCACCCCGTCAGCTCCGAGTGTGACGATAAGCGTCTGGCCCGTCGAACGGTGCCGCCGCATCAGTTCCGCCTCGCGCTCCGCTTTGGTCTCCAGGCGTTTGTCCGTCAGCCGTTCGAATTCGGTTTCATTGGCGACGACGATATCCGCAAGCGCGGCCAGATCCGCGGCCTCCGCCGTCAAAGGTGCGGTGTTGACGATCGAGACGGCGCCGGCGGCGCGCGCGCCTTCCAGGCCGGCCCGAATCGTTGCCGCCGGGATTTCCAGTTGGACAAGAAGGTGATCGCCGTCGCGCATCGATGCCGTCGCCTTGCGCGCGTCATCCGCGTCGACGCCGCCGTTGGCACCGGGCACAACGGCGATGACGTTCTCGCCATGCGCGTCGACCATGATCAGCGCTGTTCCCGTTGCGCCGTTGATGCGGCGCACCGCTCCCAGATCCGTACCGGCCTGATCAAGAAGCAGCAGCGCTGGGTCTGCGAATGTGTCGTTTCCGACCGCGCCGCAAAACCGGACCGCGGCGCCCGCCCGTCGCGCCGCCAGCGCCTGATTGGCGCCCTTGCCGCCGGCGGCCGTGGCGAAGTCCCTGCCGCCGACCGTCTCGCCGGCTTCGGGCAGGCGGTCGACGGTGACGATCAGATCCATGTTGATCGAACCGAGAACGGTAATCATGATGTGAAGCTCCCTGGTTGTTGCATCTAGCCCGCCAGAGACGGGACGGCAAGGCGCGGCGATGGCGATCGGATATGGTCCTTTCGGCAAAAACGCGCTACAGCGAAGCCCGCACGGCCGGCGAGACCTGTTGGGCCACTCCGGCTCCATCGTTTTGCGTCCTTTTGCCCGGGCGCCTAAGCGAGTGCGCCGATTGGAGCCGCTGTTCGTTTCCGATTGCGCTGCACAATTGGACGAGCGTCGGATTGCAGGACACGGAGTGCGCAGCGGGTTGACGGACTCGATATCGGTGACAGAGCCTGGAGCGGTATGACGTCAAAGAAACTTCAATTCGATCGCATCCTCGATACTGCGGCACTTCGGCTGAAATGCGATGCGATCGTCGCGGAACACAGGGACTGTTCGTCGGCAAAGGCCCGCTCGGCGCTTTTCTCCCTGCTGAAGCAGGCCGTCCACGACGGCCGCGAGACGATCCGCGGCATGCTGCTCGAGGATGGCAGCGGGTTGCTGTGCGTGTGGCGGCTGTCGGCCCTGCAGGACGAGATCATCCGCACGATCCATGATTTCGCGGTCAATCATGTCTATCCGGTCGACAACCGCTCGACGGCCGAGCACGTGGCGGTCGTCGCTGTGGGCGGCTACGGGCGCGGCGCGTTGGCGCCGGGATCGGACATCGATCTCCTCTTCGTGCTGCCTTACAAACGCACGCCCTGGACCGAGCAGGTCGTCGAATATGTGCTCTACATGCTCTGGGACATGGGCTTCAAGGTCGGTCACGCGACCCGCAATGTCGATGAGTGCATCCGTCTATCGCGCACCGACACCACTATCTGCACGACCATACTGGATGCCCGTTTCCTGTGTGGCGCACAGCCTCTTTTCGATGAGTTGGAGCGGCGTTTCGACACCGAGGTGACGCGCCAACAGGCCAAGGAGTTTATCGCCGCCAAGCTCGCCGAACGCGATGCGCGCCATCAAAAAATCGGCGACAGCCGCTACCTCGTGGAACCCAATGTCAAGGAGGGCAAGGGCGGGCTGCGCGACTTGCAAACCCTGTTCTGGATCGCCAAATTCCATTACCGGATCCACTCCTCCAAGGAACTCGTCGACCGCGGCGTGCTGTCGCGGCCGGAGGCGCGCGTCTTCGAGAAAGCGGAGGATTTCCTCTGGGCGGTTCGCTGCCACATGCACTTTCTCACCGGCAAGCCGGAGGAGCGCCTGTCCTTCGACATCCAGGGCATCATCGCCGCCGATCTCGGCTATCACGATCACCCCGGCCTGTCGGCGGTCGAGCGCTTCATGAAGCACTATTTCCTGGTCGCCAAGGATGTCGGCGACCTGACGCGCATTCTGTGCGCCGCGCTGGAAGAAGAGCAGGCCAAGGAGGCGCCCGGTTTTTCGCAGGTTTTCCGTCGCTTCGCCAGCCGGCGGCGCAAGATCCCGGGGTCGCTGGATTTCGTTCAAGAACTTGGCCGCATCACGCTTGCGGACGAGGATGTGTTCCGGCGTGATCCGGTCAATCTCATCCGCCTGTTTCATCTCGCCGATATCCATGAACTCCTGTTCCATCCCGACGCGCTGCGGCTGGCAACGCGCTCGCTCAAGCTGATCACGGCGGCCGTGCGCGAGGACGAGGAGGCCAACCGGCTGTTCCTGTCGATCCTGACGTCAAAGCGACGGCCCGGTCTCGTCCTGCGCCGGATGCACGAGGCCGGCGTGCTCGGCCGCTTCATTCCGGATTTCGGCAAGATCGTCTCGATGATGCAGTTCAACATGTATCATCACTACACGGTCGACGAGCACCTGCTGCGGGCCGTCGGGATCATGGGGCGCATCGAATTGGGGTTGGAGGAAGAGGCGCATCCGCTGTGCGCCAGCATCATGCCGGAGATCACCGAACGTGAGGTGCTCTACATGGCCATCTTCCTGCATGACATCGCCAAGGGCCGTCCGGAAGACCATTCCGTCGCCGGCGCGCGCATCGCGCGCAAACTGTGCCCGCGCTTCGGCTTCAGCGAAGATCAGACCGAGCTCACCGCCTGGTTGGTGCGCGAACATCTGACCATGTCGATGACCGCGCAGTCGCGTGACCTGCACGACCGCAAGACCATCGAGCAGTTTACCGAAACCGTGCAGTCGCTGGACCGGTTGCGGCTGCTTCTGGTGCTGACGGTTTGCGATATCCGAGCCGTCGGGCCGGGTGTTTGGAACGGCTGGAAGGGGCAATTGTTGCGCACGCTCTACAGCGAGACCGAACTCATGCTGTCGGGCGGTTTTTCGGCGGTGTCGAGCACGGTGCGCGCAGCCGAAGCGCGGGGGCGCCTTGCCGAGGGTCTGGCGGACTGGCCGGAGCGCGAGCGCGAGGCCTATGTGAACCTGCATTACGTGCCCTATCTGCTGACCGTCGATCCGGACGATCAGTTGCGCCATGCCGCCTTCATCCGCGATGCCAAGGCGGCCGGCAAGTCCCTGGCAACGATGGTGCGGACCCATTCCTTCCACGCCATCACCGAGATCACGGTGCTGGCGCCGGACCATCCGCGGCTGTTGACCGTGGTCGCAGGCGCCTGCGCCGCGGCCGGCGCCAATATCGCCGACGCCCAGGTCTTCACGACCACCGACGGATGGGCGCTTGATACGATCCTGATCAACCGCGCCTTCGACATCGACGAGGACGAATTGCGCCGCGCCGGCAATATCGGCCGGATGATCGAGGAGGTCCTGGCCGGCCGCAAATATCTGCCCGAGGTGATTGCCCACAAGACACGGCATCGCCGCAAGGCGCGACCGTTCCGGGTCACGCCGCGGGCAAGCGTCAACAACAGCCTGTCCAACCGCTTTACCGTCATCGAACTGGAAGGCCTCGACCGCACCGGGCTCTTGTCGGACATCACCGCCGTGCTGTCCGACCTGTCGCTCGACATTGCGTCCGCTCATATCACCACCTTCGGCGAGAAGGTGGTCGACACCTTCTACGTGACGGATCTTTTCGGCCACAAGATCACCAATGAAAACCGGCACGCCAATATCGTCGCCCGGCTGAAGGCGGTGCTTGCCGGCGTCCAGGACGATGTTCGCCACCATATGCCGCCCGGCATCATCGCTTCGGCCGGAACGGCCGTTCGGCAGCGAGCCGGCCAATCGTGAGTCTCGCCCGCAAATTCGCCAGCGTGGGCGCGGCGACCATGGCGAGCCGCGTGCTTGGCTTTGTACGTGAGGCGCTGATTGCCGCGGTCCTGGGCACCGGGCCGGTTGCGGACGCCTTTTATGCCGCTTTCCGTTTTCCCAATCTGTTTCGGCGGTTGTTTGCCGAGGGCGCGTTCAACGCCGCCTTCATTCCGCTTTTCGCCAAACAACTTGAAAGCGGCGGCACCCAGGCGGCGCAGGACTTCGCACAGCAGGTGCTTTCGGTCCTGCTGGTGGTTCTAACCGCGCTCACGGCTTTGGCTTTGATCTTTATGGAACCGCTGGCGGCGACTGTCATCGCGCAAGGCTTCGGCGACATGCCGGGCAAGTTGGAACTGACGGCCGGTCTCGGACGCATCATGTTTCCCTATCTCGCCGCCATGTCGCTGGTCGCCATGTTGTCGGCGATCCTGAATTCCTATCGCCGTTATTTCCTTGCCGCACTCAGTCCGGTGCTGCTCAATGTCGCCCTGATCGTCGCCCTGCTCATTGCCGTTGTGGTCGATGCCGGCACGGTGGCCATCGGGGTCATGATGGCGGCCGGCGTGACCGTTTCGGGTATCCTGCAATTGGCGCTTCTGGCCTATGGTGTCCGGCGCACCGGCTTTCGCATCCAGATAGGCCGGCCGCGCCTGTCGCCGCCCGTCCGCCGGCTGCTGTGGCTGGCCCTGCCGGCGGCGGTTACCGGCGGCATTACCCAGATCAACCTGCTGGTCGGCCAGAACATCGTCTCCGGCGACAGCGGCGCCGTATCGATCATCAATTTCGCCGACCGCGTCAACCAATTGCCGCTCGGCGTCATCGGCATCGCCATCGGCGTCGTGCTGCTGCCGGAACTGTCGCGCGCCCTTAAGGCCGACAACCGGGATACGGTGCTGCATTTGCAGAACCGCAGCCTGGAATTCGGTCTCGGCCTGACGATCCCGGCCGCGGTTGCTCTGTTCGTCATTCCGGCGCCGATCGTCGCGCTGCTGTTCGAACGCGGTGCGTTCAGCCGTGAGGACACCGAACTGACCGCCGCCGTGCTCGGCGGTTTCGCCGTCGGTCTGCCGGCTTTCGTGCTCAACAAGATTTTCACGCCTTCCTTTTACGCGCGCGAGAATATGCGTGCGCCGATGTGGTTCGCCGGCGCCAACGCGGCCGTCAACATCGTCGGCAGCCTGATTCTGTTCCCGCTGATCGGCGTGCTGGGCGTGGCGATCGCCACCTCGCTGGCCGGCTGGGTCAATGTGCTGTTGCTGGCGACCGCGCTTTATTGGCGCGACGAGTTTCGGCCGGCCGCCGAAACCATGCGTCGCATTGTCCTCATCATGGTCGGCAGTGCGTTGATGGGCGCGGGCCTTTACGTCGCCATGACTTTGTTCGAACCGCAGTTGATGGACGGTCCGTTGCTGTCGCGCCTGCTGTTGATGGGATCGCTGATCGCCTTCGGGGCGGCAATCTATTTCGGCTTTGTGCTGGCCACCGGCGCCATGACGCGGCGGCAGGTCATGACAGCGCTGAGCAGCAGGGGAAGCGGACATGACTGACACGCGACGTGAGCTTGCCCATATCACCCTGCTCGTTCCGGATTATGACGACGGCATCGCCTTCTATGTCGGCCGGCTCGGCTTCGAACTGGTTGAGGATACCGATCTCGGCGGCGGCAAACGCTGGGTTCTGGTGCGGCCCGGCCGGCAGGGTGCCGCGCTGCTGCTGGCCGAACCCGGCAACCAGCGCCAGCAGGCCCGCGTCGGGGACCAGACCGGCGGCCGGGTCGGGTTTTTCCTGTTGACTGAGGATTTCGCCGCAGACCATGCGCGGTTTCTGGCGGCCGGCGTCGTCTTCCTGGAGGCGCCGCGCCACGAAGCCTACGGCACGGTCGCGGTTTTCGCCGACCCGTTCGGAAACAAATGGGATCTGCTGCAGCCGGCTCGGGAATTTCCTTGATCGCGGCGTGGCTGCCGTGCATAACCCGCCGCGACATATCCCGTTGAGGTTTTCAGGAAAACCAATGTCCGCATTCAAGCCGCTCGTCTTCTCCGGTGTGCAGCCCACCGGCAATCTGCATCTCGGCAACTATCTTGGCGCGATCCGCAAATTCGTGGCGTTGCAGGAGAGCCACAATTGCATCTATTGCGTCGTCGATCTGCACGCTTTGACGGTGCAGCTCGTGCATGACGATCTGGAGAGCCAGACCCGGGCCATCACCGCCGCCTATATCGCCGCCGGTATCGATCCCGGGAGCCATATCGTCTTCAACCAGAGCCGCGTTCCGCAGCACGCGGAACTGGCCTGGATCTTCAACTGCGTCGCGCGCATCGGCTGGATGAACCGGATGACGCAGTTCAAGGAGAAGGCCGGCAAGGACCGCGAGAACGCGTCTCTGGGCCTGCTTGCCTATCCGTCGCTGATGGCGGCGGACATTCTGCTCTACCGTGCGACCCATGTGCCGGTCGGCGACGACCAGAAGCAGCATCTGGAACTGACCCGCGATATCGCGCAGAAGTTCAACGGCGATTTTTCGCGCCGCATCGCCGAAACGGGCCTGGGTGTCGATATGATGGTCGGCGAAGAGAAGATCACCGGTTATTTTCCGCTTACCGAGCCGTTGATCGAAGGACCGGCGCCACGGGTGATGAGCCTGCGCGACGGCACCAAGAAAATGTCGAAATCGGACGTCTCCGACCTGTCGCGCATCAACCTGACAGACGATGCCGACACCATTGCGAAGAAGATTCGCAAGGCCAAGACGGATCCGCAACCGCTGCCCACCGATGTCGACGGCCTGGCGGGCCGGCCGGAGGCCGACAATCTGGTCGGCATCTATGCGGCGCTGTCCGACACCGACAAGGCCGCCGTCATCGCCGACTTCGGCGGGCGGCAGTTTTCGGACTTCAAGCCGGCGCTCAGCGAACTGGCCGTCGCCACGCTGTCGCCGATCAGTGCCGAAATGCGGCGGCTTCTCGACGATCCGGCCCATATCGACTCCGTTCTGGCCGAAGGCGCCGGGCGCGCCACTGAGATCGCCGAAAAGACCATGAAGGATGTCAATGCGATTGTCGGCCTGCTGGCCGATTGATCCGATCACGGACCGCTGCGCGTGCTCTGCCACCGGTGACGGGCCGAAACGGGGGGCTTGCCCGGCGCAAGACCGAATGGCACACTTTGCTCATGGTATCGAAGCGACTCTCCAGGGAAGAAGGTCACCGGCGCAAGTTCCTTGTGGTCGTCGATGACACCCCCGAATGCGAGCGCGCCGTGCAGTACGCCGCCAACCGGGCGCGCCGCACCAATGGCGTGCTGGTGCTGATGTATGTGATCGAGCCGGGCGACTTCCAGCACTGGCTCGGCGTCGAGGAGATTATGAAGGCCGAAGCCCGCGAGGAGGCCGATGCGGCGCTGGCCAATGTTTCCGCCTTGGTGCGGGAGAATGTCGGCATCGAACCGGAAACGACGATCCGCATGGGCAAGGCCAAGGAAGAGATCTTCGCGCTGATTGAGGAAGACCAGGATATCGCCATCCTGGTGCTGGCGGCGGGATCCGCAAAAGAGGGTCCCGGCCCATTGGTCTCTTCGATCGCCGGCCGCGGGGCCGCCTTTCCGATACCGGTGACCGTCATTCCCGCATCGCTCAGCGACCAGGACATCGAGGCCCTGTGCTGAGGTCACAGCCGCTTGAACTTGCCCCGACGGCGCCTTATTTTCCGTGACGGGACGGGGGCCGAACGGGCGACCCCATGGACGAACAAACCCGGACAAACCGGCGGTGCGGGAATGGCCTCGCATCCGCTTCGGATCAGCCGATGGCGGGGAAATCCGGGCAGGAGACGAGCGATGTTCATTCAAACCGAGGCGACACCCAACCCGGCGACGCTTAAATTCCTGCCGGGCAAGGTCGTTCTGGCGGAAGGCACCGCCGATTTCCGCGACGCCGAGACCGCGGCGGAGGCATCGCCGCTCGCCGGCAGCCTGTTCGCCATCCCTGGCGTGAACGGCGTGTTTTTCGGGTATGATTTCGTCACTGTCAGCAAGGATGGGGCCGAATGGCAGCATCTGAAGCCGGCGATTCTGGGCACGATCATGGAGCATTTCATGTCAGGCGCGCCGGTGTTGCATGCCGACACACAGGGCACCGACACCGGTGAAGAGGGCGAGTTCTTCGACGAGGCCGACGCCGGCATCGTCGACACCATCAAGGAATTGCTGGAGACCCGTGTGCGCCCGGCCGTCGCCCAGGACGGTGGCGACATCACCTTCAGAGGCTACCGCGACGGCCGCGTGTTCCTGCACATGAGGGGCGCCTGTGCCGGCTGCCCCTCATCGACCGCGACGCTGAAACACGGCATCCAGAACTTGCTGCGGCACTTCATTCCGGAAGTCCAGGAAGTCGAGGCCATCTGAGGGCCGAACGGGCTCTGAGCGCCGGCCGGGCCGCTTTCCGATTCTACGGCCCTGATGTAAACAGATCCGATGATTGTTCTTGCCGTCGATACCGCCGGCGCGTCGTGCGCTGCCTGCCTCTACGATTCGTCAAGCGAAAGGATCGTTGCACGGTGGGTCGAGACGATCGGACGCGGTCACGCGGAGCGGCTCTTTCCGGTCATCGACGCGGCGCTCGCGGAAGCCGGCCTGACCTATGCCGGTCTTGGCCGTCTCGCCGTGACGATCGGGCCGGGATCATTTACCGGCATCAGGGTCGGTGTGGCGGCAATGCGCGGTCTGGCGCTGGCGCTCGACATCCCGCTGACCGGTGTGACCGTGCTGGAATGCATGGCCCGGACCGCGGTTGCGCCGGGGCCGCTTCTGGTGGCGCTCGACGCGCGGCGCGACGAGGTCTATGCCCAGCTGTTTTCGGCCGGTGGTGCCGCCGCGGGCCCGCCGCTTGTGTTGTCGCGGACGGAAGCGCGCGCGCTCGCTGAGGACCATGGTGCCGCGCTGTACGGGTCGGCCGCTCCCCTTTTGTCAGCCGATGGTCCGCATCCCTTGCCGGTGCTGGGCGATGCCGGCGCGGTCGAGATTGCCGATCTGGCCGCACTCGCGGCCGGTCGCGAACCAGAAGGGCAACATCCGGCGCCGCTTTATCTGCGGCCGCCGGATGCCAAGCCGCAGGACGGTTTCGCCCTGCCCCGGCGTCCGGCCAAGGCGTCGCCGTGAACGCGTCGTTGTTGTTTCCGCGCGGGGTCGATTTCGAGATCATGCCGCTGACGCCGGAGGATTGCGCCGACGCGGCGGCATTGCATGCGCACAGCTTTCCCCGGCCCTGGAGCGATGGCGAGATCGGTGCCCTTGTCCGTCAGGAGGCGGTGTTCGGCTATATGGCGCGGCGGCCCGGTCGCTTTTTGAGAACCCTGCCGGGCGGCTTCGTTCTCGCCCGGCTTGCCGCCGACGAGGCGGAGATCCTTACATTGACAGTGCGCCCGAAAAACCGGCAGGCCGGCATTGGCTGGCGCCTGATGGGCGCCGTCCTGCGCCATCTGCACGCGGAAGGCGTGCGTTTCCTGTTTCTTGAGGTCGATGAGACCAACGACGCCGCCATTGCCCTCTACAGCAAACTCGGGTTCGAACGGATCGCCGAGCGCGCGGCCTATTATGATCGTGATGGCGGCGGGAAAACGGCGGCGCTTGTCATGCGGCTCGATCTTGGGTAGGCCAAGCGTCAACGGCAGTTGCGGTCTTGAGGTGACCTGTGGGTGAAGAACTGAAATCGCTCGAGCAGCAATGTGTCGACCGTGGCATGCGGATGACGGAGCAAAGACGGGTGATCGCCCGCGTGCTGGAGCAATCGGCCGACCATCCCGATGTCGAGGAGCTGTACCGGCGTTGCGCCGTGGTCGATCCCAATATCTCCATCTCCACGGTCTACCGCACGGTCAAGCTGTTCGAGGATGCCGGCATCATCGAGCGTCACGATTTTCGCGACGGCCGCTCCCGTTACGAGACCGTGCCGGACGAGCATCACGACCACCTGATCGACCTGAAAAGCGGCCGCGTTGTCGAGTTCCGCTCCGCCGAGATCGAAGCGCTGCAGGAGCGCATCGCCCGCGAGCACGGTTTTCGCCTGGTCGACCATCGGCTCGAACTCTACGGCATCCCGCTTAAAAAGACCGACGACTAGAGTATCCGTTTTGATCAAGCCAGTTTTGTCGACCACATTCTGTCAGCCTTGATGAGTGCATTTGCCATTTCGATGAGCTTTCGCATGATGGCTATGAGTGCGACCTTCTT
>Ga0056108_1000087_pt1 | contig 34066 bp, 32 predicted proteins | sample WorMetG1BERMUDA1_FD_83875 | JGI IMG/M metagenome (GOLD analysis project Ga0056108, IMG submission 83875) | Marine gutless worms symbiont microbial communities from Max Planck institute for Marine Microbiology, Germany - Inanidrilus... ... | reverse complement strand
TGTTCAGAGATACAGTGTGTTGGCATCGGACCCCGTCCTTGAACCTGGTAACTGTTTGTTGCAAAACTAGTTTCTCAGATTCTTGGGGCCGATGCACCCCCTACTTTGAGAGATCCGGGCTAAGCCACCGGATGACCGGAGGCTCTGAATGTGCCACAATAAGGTGTCCGTAACGTCCACAGCAGCAAGTCCGATATGCCGCATCGAGCAGCGCCCGCCGGAGTCGCCCGTCCGGACGGTCCGAATTCCGCACTTGCCCGCAAGCTTGTCAAAGACGCGATCGGCGATGAGCCAGAGGCTGTCACGCGTTTCGGCACGGGGTCGCGGCATTACGTCTATGACGTCAGATTCGCGAAGCGATGGCCGATCGTCATCAGGATTGGGGATCGATGCGCCCATGCCGAGATGGCCGGCGCGGTCACGCTCTCTCAAAGGCTGAGGCCCCTGGGGGTTCCGCTTCCTGCGCTCTTGGCCAAGGACACCGAGTCCGAATTCCCGTGGCTTGTTTTGGAAAGGCTGCCCGGGAGGGATCTGGGCGATGTCATTGCTTCGCTGTCCAAACAGCAACGTGACTCCATTGCCGCCGGTGTTGTCGCCGCTCAGGCGATCGTCGCAGACACCGGATCGTCCACCCGATACGGTTATGCCGTTGGACCTGAGGCCGCCCGCTTTTCGACCTGGTCACAGTTTCTGATCGCCAGTCTCGGTCGTTCGCGTCGACGAATGGCGGTGGCCAAGCTCTTCGACACGTCTTTGGTCGACAGGCTCGAAGACCTCGTGACAGCGCATCTCGATCAACTCGACGCCATTCAGGCGACACCGTTTCTGCACGACACAACGACAAAAAACGTCATCATCAGCGCGGACGGACGCTTGTCTGGCATCGTTGACGTGGATGATCTCTGTTTTGGTGATCCCCGATATCCGGCGGCGTTAACCTTCGCGGTGTTGATCGGCTATGGCGGGCCGGTCGAGTATGTTTGGTCCTGGTTACGTCATGCACGCCTGAAAGATGACTTCGTGTTCCGGCTCTATGTGACTGTTTTCTTAATCGATTTGATGGCTGAGCACGGTCAGCGGTTCAATGGCAACGAAAGACGGTCTTGTTCTGGCGAGAGGACAAAACTGCTTCGGGCGTTCCAGAGTAATTTTGCGCTTACTACGGACCTGCGAACGTCCCATGCAAAAATTTAGACACGCAGGAAAGGCATGACCTCTGCCGAAAGACCGTCGTGTTTCGTGGGGCGATTGCCTACCGGAACAGCCGCGAGACGCTGGACCCGTCATGGATCGATTTGATGGCATCACCCAACAGGGGCGAAACGGTGCAGACGTCGATCTTGTCACATGGCTTGTCCGGGTCGAGCGGGATTGTGTCGGTCACCACCACCGACCGCAGCGGGGACGCGGCGATGCGATCGACGGCCCGTCCCGAGAGCACCGGATGGACGGCGATGGCTTCGACGGACACCGCGTTGTTTTGCATGAGGAACTCCGTCGCCTCGATCAGGGTGCCGCCGCTGGCGATCTCGTCGTCGACAATCAGCGCCCTCTTGCCGGCAACCTCGCCGACGAGGCTGACGGCTCGCGGTTTCTCGTCATCGCCTTCGCGCCGCTTGTCGACAATGGCGATCGGCAGATTGAGCCGGTTGGCGTAGGTGCCGATTTCCTTCGCCTCGCCGACGTCGCCGGCGACCAGAACATAGTTGGTGAGGTCGCGGGTGTCGCGCAGGTGATCGCACAGGATCGGGGCGGCCTGCAGTTGATCCACCGGTATCCGGAAAAAGCCCTGCACCTGCGGCGAATGCAGGTTCATGGTCACGACTCGGTCGGCGCCCGCCGTCTCCAACAGGTCGGCGATCAGCCGCGCGGTGATCGAGATTCGGGGTTTGTCCTTCTTGTCGGAGCGCGAATAGGGAAGATAGGGCAGCACGGCCGTAACGCGCCTCGCGGAGGCGTGTTTCAGTGCGTCGATAGTGATCAGAAGTTCGATGATCCCGTCGGATACCGGAGAGCATGACGGTTGGATGACGAAAACATCCGATTCCCGGACGTTCTCCTCGATCTGCACCATAATATTCTCGTTGGAGAAGCGCACAACCCGGGTTTTGCAGGGTGCGATCCCGATATGCGCGCAGATCTTTTCGGTGAGGGTCGGATGGGCGGTGCCGCCGATAATCTTGATGTCGCCGGACATGGATCCTCCCGCCGTCTGCCATTGCCTTGCCGAAGATGCCGTCCTTCTAGCGGAAGGGAACGGCCAAAGCACCCGGCCCAGCGTGTTTTTTCCGCTTTTCCCGCAAATGACCAATCGACGGAGTGACGTCTGCAAACCGAAAACCTCGGATCAAGCGGTCCGGTCCTTGCTGAGCGGACGATGCTCTTGTCGGCAATGCGGATATCCGAATTGAACGGCAATTCAACGACGGCCCAAACGGGCAGGTTGTGGTCTTCAATCAATGCTCAGCGACGGGCCGTGCTTCCTTGGAGTGCCCTTGCAGTTCCTCTTCCAGGCGCTGCGCGTCTTCATTGCGCGGCCGGCCGAAACCGGCGAGCAGATTATACGCGACCGGCGTCAGGAACAGGGTCGATAACGTGGCGAAGCCGAGACCGCCGACGATGGTCCAGCCGAGCGCCATGCGGGATTCCGCACCGGCGCCAAAGGCAAGAATGAGCGGCACACCGGCGAAAACGGTCGACACCATGGTCATCACCACCGGCCGCAGCCGACGCATGCAGGCGCCCTCGATAGCCTCGCGCACCGGCAGGCCCCGCTCGCGCAGCTGATTGGCGAACTCGACGATCAGAATGCCGTTCTTGGCCATGATGCCGACGAGCAGGATGATGCCGATCTGGCTGTACACATTAACCGAGCCGCCGGTCAGCCCGATCGCCACCACCGCCGCGGCGACACCGACCGGTATCGTCATCAGGATGATGACGGAACTGATGAAACTCTCGAACTGCGCGGCGAGCACGAGAAAGACGATCACGATGGCGAAGATGAAGATCAGCCCCATGCCGCTTGATGTCTCCTCAAGCAGTGCTGCCTCCGACAGAAGCACCACTTCCACGCCGGCCGGCAGTACCTCCTCGGCGCTGCGCTGCAGGTCGTTGATGGCGCTCTCGAGATCGTAGCCGTCGTCCAGCGGCACGGAGATCGGCACCGCCCGCATCCGCTCTTCGCGCGTCAGCCGGGGCGCGACGGCCGTGTCCTCGATGTCGACCATTGCGGAAAGCGCGACCATGCCGCCGTCACTGACCCGCACGAACAGGTTCTCCAGATCGCCCGGGTCGTTGATGGCCTCGTCGCCAAGGGATAGCATCACCGGAATCGCATTGTCGTTTTCATGGATCTCGGCGATTTCCCGCCCGTCCAGAGCGATGGCGATGAAGGAGGAGACGTCGTCGAGATCGATGCCGAGCTCACGCGCGCGGTCCCGGTCGACCTGAATCGACAGTTGCGGCTGGGTGGTGTCATAGCCGATGTCGAAAGAACCGAGGCCGGGGAAACGATCGGTCATCGCCGCGGTCAGCTCGGCGGCGGCATCGGACAGCACGTCGTAGTCGGAGCCGGTCAGCGCAAAGCGAAGTCCGGTCCCGCCGCCGCGCAGCCCCAACGTGTTGGGCTGGCGGGCGAAGGCGGCGACGCCGGGGATATTGCGGAGCTGACGGTTCACATCGGCGACGATGGCCGACTGGTCGCGGTCGCGCTCGCCCCATGGCGCCAGCCGGAAGATGATGAAGCCACGGCTCGGAGACGACCAGCCGATGACGCTGAACATCGATTCCGCCTCGCCGGTTTCCATCAAATTCAGCCCGATCGCCTCGATCTGCTGCATCTTGTCATTGGCCGCCTCCAACTCGATGCCCTGCGCCAGTCGGACGCTGATCGGAATGCTGGCGCGGTCTTCGCGCGGCGTGATCTCCTGAGGCAGCACGGTGAAAAGGTGATAGGACAGCGCCGAGAAGATGATGCTGATGACGATCACCACCAGCGGTGCGGCCAGCGCCATGCGCAACAAACGGTGATAGACGCCGGCGCAGGCGAGACCGATGCGTTCCAACCAGCTCGTCCGTCGGCTGTCGTCGGCCGGTCCGATCAGCCGCGAGGCGAGCATCGGTGCCAGGGTGAGGGCGACGAAGGACGAGATGGCGACGGCGATCGCCAGCACGAAGCCGAATTCGGAAAAGAGCTGTCCGACGGTGCCTGGCAAGAACGAGATCGGGATAAACACGGCGGCCAGCGTCGCCGTCGTCGCCAGCACCGCGAAAAACACTTCGCGGGTGCCGCGCACGGCGGCCGCCCGGCGGCCCTCGCCCCGGTTGCGGTGGCGGACGATGTTTTCAAGCACGACGATGGCATCGTCGACCACCAGCCCGGTCGCCAGCAACAGGGCCAGCAACGTCAGAATATTGAGCGAAAAACCCACCAGCCAGATCACCGCCACCGTGCCGATCAACGCCACCGGAATGGTGACGGCCGGGATGATGGTGGCGACCGCCGTGCGAAGGAAGACGAACATCACGCCGACGACGATCGCCGTTGCGATCATCAGCGACTTGACCACTTCGCCGATGGCCGCGCCGATGAACACCGCGTCGTCGGAGGTGACCCGCAGATCGACGTCGTCGGGCAGCAGCGGCTGCAGCGCCGCGACCGCCTCGGCCACGCCCTGCGAGATCTCAAGCGTGTTGGATTGTGCCTGGCGAATGATGTTGAGCCCGATGCCTGTTTTGCCGTCGGCGCGCAGATAGGATGTGCGCTCGTCAGGCCCGTAGGAGACGGCGGCGATATCGCCGAGCCGTGTCGACGGGTCGATGCGCAGGGCCTCCAGGTCGGCGACCGTGCCGACATTGATGTCCGTGCGCACCAGCAACTCGCTGCCACCGCTTGCCAGCGATCCGGCCGGCGTGTCGGCCGTGACGCGCTCGACGGCGCTGCGGATGTCGGCCGGTGTCAGACCGCGACTCGCCATCGCCATGCGGTCGAGGGCGATGCTGAAGACCGGTTGGCGATCGCCGAACATCGTCACGTCGCCGACGCCCGGGACCGCCGACAGGCGATCGATAACCTGATTGTCGACAATCAGCGTCAGGGTTTCGATCGGCAGGCTGTCGGTGGTGACGGCAAGACGCATGATCGGGCTGTCATCGTCATTGGCTTTGATAACGACCGGCATCTCGGCGGTCTCGGGCAGGTCGCGCTGCACGGCACCGATGGCGTCGCGAAGGTCGGTCGCCGCCGTGTCGAGGTCGACTGCCGGCGAGAATTCGACCGTCACGCGGCTGGAGCCGTAGTCGGAAACCGACGAAATGGACGCCACGCCGGGCACCCGCGCGGCCGCACCTTCGACGACCGAAGTGACTCCGGTATCGACCGTCTCCGGCGTTGCGCCGGAATAGGTGGTGCGGATGGTCACCACCGGCCGGTCGGTGCTCGGCAGTTCCCGGATCTCGACCGCGAGGATCGCGGCCAGCCCGGCGATGACCACCAGCAGGTTCAACACAATGGCGAAGACCGGTCGCCGAACGCAAAAGGCCGGCAGTCCCTTCAGTTCCTCCGGTATCCTAGCCACGGGCGCCTCCCGGTGCCGCCGCGTCATCGAGCGTGCGGAAGCGCTGACCGGTGCGGACTGCCTGGGTGCCTTCGGTGACGACGGAATCGCCGGCGGCGATGTCGCCGTCGACCAGAACCTGGCCGGCCTGGCGCGAAACGATGGTCACCGGCACCCGCATGGCGCGGTCGTCTTCCGCCTTGAACACATAGGAGCCGTTCTGGTCCCACAGCACGGCCGGAGCGGGAACGCTCGGATGGGGTTCGCCGGCGAAGGCGAGCGACACTTCGAAGGACATGCCCGGGCGGATCATGTCCCGGTCGTTGGCGATCACACCCTGAACGGTCAATGTGCGCGACACCGCGTCGATCCGGCTGTCGGTGCCGGCGACTTCACCGTCAAGAACCAGACCGGCCAGCGACGGCGTCGACAGCGTCATCGGCAGGCCGCTGCGGACTTTGTGGGCGAATCGTTCGGGAATCCGGAATTCGACCAGAATCGTGCTCCGGTCGTCGAGCGTGGTCACCGGTGTGACCGTCGTCACATAGTCGCCCGCGCCGATATCGATCAGGCCGATGTCGCCGGAAAACGGCGCACGCACGGCGCGGCGTGCCAGCGCGTCCTCCGCCTCGCGCAGGTCGAGCCGCGCCTTCTCCAGAAGCAGCACCGCGTTGCGCAGTTCGACGTCGGAGAGCGTCTCCTGTGCGGCGAGGGTCTCGTAGCGCGCCACGGTGTCCTCTGCGTCGGCGAGGGCCAAGCGGGCGCGGTCGACGGCGAATTGCTGCACATGGTCGTCCAACTGCATGATGAGTTCGCCCCGATCGACCCGCTGGCCGGATGCGACGCCGATCCGCTCGACCCGGCCGGCGGTTTCGGGATAAAGCGTCGTCCGCTCGATCGCCTGGGCCGTTCCGACGGATTTCACGACGCTGTCGGTTGTGGCGGTTTCAACCGGCGCCAGCACGACCAGCGGGGCAGGGCGCCTGCCGCCGGGACCGGCCGGCGCGCTGGCGGTGGCCGATGTGCCGGTGAAGAAGGACGGCCCGAAGGAGACGAGCGCAAACACCACGGCCGCCGCCGCCAGCAGCACCGCTGAAATAATAAGTTGTTTCCAAACCGCCATCATTTTGCGCTCTATCGAACCGTTTCATGCATAACGTATGGTAGACACGACCCGGTCGCCATAGGGCGACCGAATTTCTGTTGGCAACATCACGCCATTGTTGGGCCCCGGCCGGGTTGGCACATCGACGGAGTCGCGAGACCTGCTAAGGTGATGGGATGAGCGCGGTTTGGGATGAAGGGCGGGAACCCGAGGCTCCCGGATGGCGGTTTTGGCGCTCGTCCGTCCCGGCGCCGCTTGCGCCCTATGTGGTGGCGATCTCCGGTTACGTGGAACATGGCTGCAATCCGATCCTGCGCGCGGAGTTTCCGTCCTGCGTGGTTCCGCTCATCATCGTTCTCGACGATGCGTTCGTCTTGCACCAGACGAATGGACATGAGGTGCGGCGTCGATTGGACCGTACGTTCCTCGCCGGTCTGCACAGACGACCGGCGGTCATCGGATCCGAGGGCAGTGCGGCCTGTATCGAAGTCGATCTGACGCCGCTTGGGGCGCGCCGCCTTCTGCGCACCGAACTGATCGAGCTGAGCGGCCTTGTGGCCAGCCTAAGCGCGCTCGCGCCGCATCTGGAGACCGCACTTGTCGACGCGTTGGCGCAGGCAACGGACTGGCAGGGCCGTTTCCGGTGTGTCGAACGGTTCCTGTGCCGCCATATCCTGCATGACGACCGAGACGACCCGCGCATCGCGACCGCATGCCTTCTTTTACAGTCTTCCGATGGACCCCCTAGCATTGCCCGATTGTCCAAGATGCTCGGCGTCAGCCGCAAACATCTCAACGCGCTGTTCAAGACACAGATCGGCTGCACGCCCAAGGCCTTCAGCCGGATTGCCCGATTTTCCAGGGCCGTGCACCGGCTTCAGCAAGCCAGCTCGCCCTCGGACGTTGCGCTGGCGGACCTTGCGGCCTGGTGTGGCTATGCGGATCAATCCCATTTCAATCGGGATTTCAAGGCCTTTGCGGGGGCGAGTCCGACGGACATCCTGGCGCGGACCCTGCCGGGCGAAGGCGGTGTTTCTGCGGTAGGGACGTAACAAACATCCAAGACGTCGCCGATGTCATCAGCTAGGCAAGAGCCACCGGAACATCACAGGAGGCAGGACTCATGGCGAGCATCATCATTCCCACCATGCGCTACCGCGACGCGCACCGGATGATCAATTGGCTGGGAAAGGCGTTCGGGTTTGAGCGCCATCTGGTTGTCGAGGACGACCAGGGCGGGGTGGCGCATGCCCAACTCATCCTTGGCGATAGTATGATCATGCTGGGCACGGCCCGCGACGATGAATTCGGAAGGTTGATGAAGACGGCCGCCGATCTCGGCGGTGTCAGCCAGAGCGCCTATATCATCGTCGCGGATGTGGATGGGCTGTGCGACAGCGCCCGTGCGGCGGGCGCCGAGATCGTTATCGAACCGCGGGACGAAGGCTATGGCGGCCGCGGCTTTACCTGCCGCGATCCAGAGGGACAGCTTTGGAGTTTCGGTTCCTATGATCCCTGGACCGTGCGGGGCTGATGCCATTGGCGATCGAGATCGCCTGTATCGAACATCATTGGGTGCCCATTCGGGGTCGTTGCGCGCGCCCTTTCCCGATTCTGACCAAGCATCGCAGGCCACTGTCCTCGTCGGCGTTCACCGTCCGGATGCATGTCGTTCGATATTCTCGGTCAACAGCCCGACGACGCGCTCGATTTGATCGCTTACATCCGCTTGCCGATAAGCCGACACGGCGTGCGGATCCGTGTAGAATCGCAACGCGTCCAAAATGGTCTGCGCCTCGCGTTCCGTTGCCGGACCGGACGGCCAACCGGCACCGGTCATAATACCGACGACAAGGTCTCTTCGATGAAGGTGATGGGCAACCGCTGCTTCGGGCTTGTGCTCGAGGACGAAGTTGAAAATCGAAAGTGCGTCCGGAACGTCGGCTCTTTTGAAGAGCTCTTTCCGAATTGCCATGACGAGGGCAAGAAGCTTCGACCGCACGGTTAGTGGTGTCTGGATCGCCTGTTCGCAGGCCTCGCGCATCGCAGCCATCCATTGCGATGCGATCTCGGCGGCGATGGCGTCCTTTGACGGAAAGTGCCGATAGATATTGCCGTGCGACATGGTGAGCGTTCTTGCGATTTGCGAAACGCTGAGCGCGCTTACACCTCCTTTGTCGACAAGTCTCGCCGCTTCGGCTGTGATCGCCGCCCGGGTCACGCTCGTGTCGTTCTGTCGTCGCACCAAGTCGCCTCTTTGTTCAACAGAGCTTGCATCAATTTACACAATGCGCTACTTAATGACAAAATATATAATTTGTCATTAAGATTGGCCAGCGTGTCTGCGCGTGATGATGGAGGCTCGAAATGCAAACATCTTCAGGAGTGTCCCTGACGGCACGAATCGCAGCCGTCCCCGCCTATCCAGACGAGATGCCGCCGGATCATGGCGGGGGAGAGTAACGCGCCATGGCGGAGACAATCGTACTTACCGGCGCGACGTCCGGCTTTGGCGCCGAAGCGCTTGCCGACTTGGCAAAGCGTACCGACAAATCGATCATCGTCGGCGCGCGGGCGCCGGAACGTGTCACCGAAAAACACGGCGCGCGCGTGAAGGCTCTCCCGCTCGACCTGGAAAGCTTGGACAGCGTGCGGCGTTTCTGCGCCGATTTGCAGGGCGTGTCGATAGGCGCGCTCGGCTTGAACGCCGGCATCACATCCAGAAAACTCGGCACGACGCAGGACGGGTTCGAGCGCACCTTTCAGGTGAACTATCTGGCCCATTTCCTAATGGTGCAGTTGCTTCACCAGCAGCTTGCGCACGACGCGATCGTTGTGACCACGGGCAGCGGTACGCACGATCCGGAAGAAAAGGCGCCGCCGCCGGCGCCTCGGCACGCCAGGGCGGAATGGCTTGCCTTTCCCGAACGCGACCGGCAGCGCGACCGTTTCGGCCCGCGCGCCGCCGGTCGGGCTCATACCGCGTCCAAACTTTGCTGCATCCTGATGGCGTCGGAGATCGCGCGACGCTATCCGTCCCTGACGGCTACGAGTTTCGACCCAGGGTTTCTGCCGGAGACCAATCTGGCGCGGGAATTTCCGCCATTCCTTGCCGGTATCGTCAAACTGATCGTGCCGTTGACCATGGCGTGGGATCGCACGGGTAAAGTAGCGACGACGGCCCCTGCCTATGCCAGCCTCGTCCTGGGCGATTTGCCTCTGACCCAAAACGGCGCATACGTTGCGATGCGCGGCGGAAAGCCCATCGAGGTGGCACCGTCGGCACTCGCCCGGACCCGCGATATTGGAGCGGATCTTTGGGGCGAGACACTGGCTTTAATTGACTAGATCTCTTTGAAATAAAACGGGCATTGCACATCGTTGGGACAACGCCCCGACGTCGTGGCGGAAGTGTTAATAAGCAGCCGTGAAGAGGCCGCCGGCGTGCCGCGGGGTCTCAATCTCATCAAGAATGGCGACCGCATAGTCCTCGGCTGAAATGCGGCTGTCGCCGTTTTCGTCGGTCAGCAGAACATGACCGCCGAGCCGGAAGACGCCTGTGCGCTCGCCAGGGGCGACTTCACCCGCGGGCGCCATGGTGGTGCAATACAATTTGCTTGCACTGATCCTTTCGAACGCCGCGCGCATGCCGCGTGCCTCGGCGGCATATTCGTCGGGCACGACGCTGGCCACCGGTGTTCCATCCGGCAGGTTCAGGGTCCCGGCACCGCCCACCAGAATCACGCGGGATCCGGCAAGGCTGTCAATCAACGCATCGGCATAGGCGAGCGCTTCCCGTTCCGGATCGCCGGTGCTGCGCGGGCTCACCGCCGCCACGACCACGTCAGCATCGGCAGCGGTTTCCTTCACCTTTGCCGTGTCGGCAATGTCCAGTCTGACGGGCCTGACACCCTTTGTCCCGGCGGCCTCGTCAGCGTTGCGCGATGCGGCAAGTACCGCGTGGCCGCGTGACAGGGCTTCCTTGACGATGCGCGCGCCGATCATGCCGGTCGCTCCGATCACCAGTATTTTCATCTTGTCGTTCCTTACAAGTTGGTTACTAATAGTAACCGGATACAGGATCGAACGCTCGCCCGGAATACGCATTTGATGGTCTGATAGTCACCCGAAGGGAACCGCATGCCTGCGCGACGGAACCAGAATCACGACTGCCCGATCCGCGATGTCCTCGACCGCGTCGGCGACGCCTGGTCCGTGCTGGTGATTTCGGAATTGGCCAAGGGGCCCTGTCGCTTCAATGCGCTGCGCCGTGTCATCGACGGCATATCCCAGCGCATGCTCGCCGTAACGTTGCGCAATCTGGAGCGTGACGGGCTCGTCAGCCGGCATGTCCACGACCTCAAACCGCCGCAGGTCGAATATGCGTTGACCGAGCGCGGGCATTCGCTCGACAAGGCGATCCGGGATCTTGCCCGATGGGCGGAACGGAACCAGCCGGGCATTCGGAGGTCACGTGAGGTCTATGACGGTGCGCAGCCACGCGTGCCGCAAACCTGACCGCTGTTGGCTATCCGACCTGAAGCGTGTGCTTGATGTTCCACCGGTCGTGGAACCATTGCCACTGTCCGGGATATTCCCGCACCCAGCTTTCGACCTTGTCGTTGAGCAATTGCGCCGTGGCGGTGACGTCCAGGGCGCCGTCGGCTTTGCGGGGCAGTTCGATCGCCGGCTCAATCTCCAGCCGGAACCGGCCGTCGGGCAGGCGGATGGACCGCGCGGGGAAGACCTCGCAGTTAAAATTGCGCACGAGCTTGGCAAGCAGCGGATTGGTCTGGACCGGCAGGCCGAAGAATGTCGTCTTGGCGCCCTTGCCGAATTTCTGGTCGACCAGCAGCCCGACACCGCGGCCGGCATCCAGCGCGCCGGCTAGGCTCCAGGCGGCGCCGGCCTGGGAGGGCACCAATTGCCCCATATGGGTACGCCGCGCCGACAACAGACGGTTGGCGATATAAGGATTGTTGGGCGGCCGGAACAGCACGGTGACGTCGAGCCCGTATTTGGCTGCGACGATCGGCAGCAGCTCGAAATTGCCGGTATGCGCGGTGAAGACGATGAACGGGCGCGGATGGTCGCGCAGCTCGAGAAAGCGCTCGATGCCGTCGACCTCGATCAGGCCGCCATCCCCCTCGGCCAGATCATGATCGATCAGCTCGTCGACGAAGATGTATTCGGCCATCAGCCGGGCCATGTTGCCCCACATGTCGCGGGCGATAGCGGAGCGTTCCTCCGAGGTCTTATCGGGAAAGGCCCGCTCCAGATTGTGGAGCGCAAGGCGGTGCCGGCCGGTCAGCGGACCGATTCGGCGCGCGGCGTTCTCGGTGAAGCGGATGGCGCCTTCGGCCGGCAGCAGCTTCAGAAGCGCCAGCACCGCGAAGAGGAGTTGGGCGACGATCCAGTTCTTCGCACGCCGAAGCGTCAGAGCGAGCCGCGTGACGAACAGCTTCAAGGTCGGCTAGTCCATCTTCAGGATGATCTTGCCGAAGACCTGGCGGTCCTCCATGCGCGCCAAAGCACGATCGATCCCGTCGAAACCGACTTCCGTGTCGATCACCGGCTGAACGAGGCCGCCCGCCATTTTCTGCATGGCGTTGGCCATGTTCTCCATGCGGCAGCCGAAGGAGCCGATGATGCGCAATTGCTGCTGGAAAAGCTGCATCAGGTTCATCGGCGTCGACACGCCCGAGGTCGAGCCACAGGTCACCAGCCGGCCGCCGCGTTTCAGACACAGCATCGATCCTGCCCAGGTATCGGCGCCGACATGTTCGAACACCACATCGACGCCTTTCTTCTTCGTCAGTTTGCGGACGACACCCTCGAAGCGGTCCTCGCGGTAGTTGATCACATGGTCGGCGCCGAGTGCCTGAGCCTTCTCGATCTTGGCGTCCGAGCCGACCGTGGTGATCACCGTGCAGCCTATCTTTTTCGCCAGTTGGATTGCCGCCGAGCCGATGCCGGAGCCACCGGCATGGATGAGAATGGTCTCGCCGGGCTCAAGCCGTGCATTGTCGAACAGCATGTGCTCGACCGTGCCGAAGGTAATCGGCGCCAGCGCCGCGCCCACGGCGTCGACGCCGGGCGGGGCCGGCACCAGCAGCCGCGCCGGCACATTGATCTTTTCCTGGGCAAAACCGTCGAGATGAAAGCCGTGCACGCCGGAAACGTTTTCGCAGAGATTGTCGCGCCCTTCGCGACACGCCTTGCAAAGCCCGCAAGTGCGGGCGCCATAGATCGACACAAGCTGTCCGGGCAGCACGGCCGACACGCCCGGACCGATCGCTTCCACTTCGCCCGAGGCCTCGGCGCCGATGGTCAGCGGCAGCTTGCGCTTGGCGAAGGCCATGCCGCGCCAGCCCCAGACATCGATATGATTCAGCGCCACGGCCCTGATGCGTACAGTCGCCTCGCCGGGAGCCGGCGGCGCCGGCGCTGGCACATCGACCGGTTCGAGCCTGCGGTCCTCGATGAGCTGCAATGCGCGCATGGTTCGGTTTTCCTGCTGTCGGCTGCGGTGGTTGTGCCGTTTAGGCCGGTTCGGCCGTCATGACAAGGCAGGCATTCTGGCCGCCGAAGCCGAACGAGTTCGACAGCACCGACGTGACGGCCTGATCGCGTTTGACGTTCGGCACCACGTCCATTTCGATCGCAGGGTCCGGATTGTCGTGATTGATCGTCGGCGGCAGGGTGCCGGTGGCGATCGTCAGCAGCGAGAAAATCGCTTCCACGGCGCCGGCCGCCGTCAGCGTATGGCCGATCATCGACTTGTTGGACGAGACCGGAATGCCGGGCAGGGCGTCGCCGAACACGGTCGATAGCGACAGATATTCCATCTTGTCGTTTTCCGGCGTGGATGTGCCGTGCGCGTTAATATATCCGATGCCGGTACGGTCAAGCCCGGCGTCCGTCAGCGCCGCCTGAATGGTGGCGATCGCCGGGGCGCCGTCGGGCGACGAACGGGTGCGGTGGAAATGATCCGCCTTTTCGCCATACCCCTTGAGGATTCCGATCACGGGCGCGCCGCGGGCCAGGGCGGCCTCCAGCGATTCCAGCACGAGGGCCGCGCCGCCCTCGGCGATGACGAACCCGTCGCGGTCCTTGGTAAAGGGTTTCGACGCCTTTTCCGGCGGATCGTTCTGGGTCGACAACGCCGACAGAAGCGAGAAGCGAATCAGCGCTTCGGCATTCACCGACCCGTCCGTGCCGATGGTGAGCGCCCGCTCGGTGCGGCCCTGGCGGATGGCGTCGACGCCGAGCTGGATGGCCGTGGCACCGGACGCGCAGGCGGTTGAGAGTGTGACGGGAAGGCCGCGCGTGCCAAAACGATCGGCCAGCCGCTCGGCCACCGAGCCGAACAAGGCCGAGTGAGTGAAATCGGCATGCGGACGCTCCCGCATGACTTCAAGAAAGCCCTCATAAGCATTTGTCTGCTCTGCTTTTTTTTCGGCTTCATCGGCAAGCGCGAAACGGTCCGTCCACTCCGGCTCTACCGGTGGCGCGGCGAGGAACAATGGACCGTTGAAATCGCCGTTGAGACCGCATTCCGCAATGGCTTCGTGTGCTGCGGCCTCGGCGAATGCGAAGGAGAGTTCGGTCGAGCGCGGCGGCACATCCATGAAGTCAACGGTGCCGCAGATGCGAGTCGAAAGCCCCTCGGTCGGAAACCGGGTGACCGCGTGAATGCCGGAGGTGCCGCCGGTCAGCGCGCGCCAGTTGTCCTGTTTGCCGCGACCGAGCGACGTCACGATCCCCATGCCGGTCACGGCGACCAGCGGACGGCCGAGATGGTCCCGATAGGCTCCGTCTGTCATCAGCTTCTCCCGTCTATGTCGGTCGGTCCGCCTTCAGCACGGCGAGGCCTTCGGCATGCACGAAGCCGACCGCCGTCACCAACGCAGTGGCGGCCGGCGCGGCCATCGCCGCCTCGTTGTCCGTGTCGAAGGGTGGCACAGCGGTGCCATGCTTCAGCGCCAACGCCGCGAGTGCAACGCCGAGCGGAAACTGGGCTTCCAGGGCGTGGCCGGTCAGACCGGCATAGCCGCGCAGCGCCGCATCGGGCCAGGTCGTATCGGCAAACGCCTTTTCGCGCTGCGCCAGATCCTGCAGGCCGGAGGCGCCGGAGAGAATGAGTGGGCGGGACAGATCGCTTGCGCCCGTCGCGTCGGCAAGTGCTGTCAGACGCTGTTCGAGCCCGCCATCGGCGCGCCGTCCCCGGTCGCCGCCAACCGCCGCGATGATGGCATAGACAGTAGCGCCGCGGGCCTCGGCGTGGGCACGCGATTCCAGCACAAGAAAAGCAGCGGCCGATCCCGTCACCATACCGTCGCGTGTCCACAGCGGTTGCCAGCCGCCCCGGGCAAGGCCCTGTATGCCCTCGAACAGGATATGCATGTCGGCGCGCTCGGCGTTGTAGGCGCCGCCGACAAGGGCGTGGGTCGACTGGCCGGCGCGGATGCGCTCGAACGCGGTGGCGACGGCCGAAACGCCGGCGCCTTCCTCGCCCATGAAGGTTTTCGAAGAGCCGGTCACCTTGTGCACGATCGAGATGTTGCCGGCGAGCAGATTGGACAGTTGCGCCAGGAACAGGGTGGGGCGCAGTTCCGTGGTCAGCTTTTCGTTGAGCAACTGGTCGCGGTCGTCGCGAGTCGCAGCCTCGTTGACGATCAAGGTGTCGACATCGATATCCCGTTCGCCGCCGCCGGCGGCGACGATCATGTCCATGCTGCCGCACGTCTCGGTATCGCCTTTGAGGCCGGCATCGTCCAGGGCAAGCCCGGCGGTGAAGACGCCTAGGCGTTGCCAGTTTTCCATCTGACGCTGGTCGCCGCGTCGCGGGATCTGTTGCGACCAGTCGATCTCCGGCAAGGGATGCACGGGATAGGGCGCGAAACGCTGCGTGTCGATCACCGGCGGCGGCGCGGCATCGGCATCAAGCAACGCCAGGTGGGCCTCGCGGCCGACCCCGTGGCAGCTGACGAGGCCGACACCGGTGATCGCCACATCATTTGGATCTTTGTTCATCGCTGCTTCTCTTGTTGTCACGCGCCTTCGGACAGGGCCGCCATAAGTCCGACCTCGTCGGCGCGGGCGCGAACGAGACCGGCCAGGTGGCCTGTATCGAATCCGTCTCCGGCGGCAAACGGAACTGTACGCAGTTTCAGCTGGGCGTCGCAAATTTTTTTGCCGCCGCTGACGAGGCGCGCCCTGGTGACCGCATAGCCCGAGCCGTCATGTTCCAGCGTCGCCTCGACGGTCAAGGCGGTGTCCGGTCCAACGAAGCTGCGCAGTTTGGCGCTGTCGACCGACATCAGGAAAGGCATGGCGGTGAACCCGTTCTTCGCCAACATCAGGAAGCCGCTCGCCTGCGCCATGGTTTCGATCAGCAGCACGCCCGGCACGAGCGGCAGGTCCGGAAAATGACCTTCAAAAACCGGACTCTCGGTCGGTGTTGTCGAGGCCGCGCGCAGCGTCCCGGACGCCAGGTCGACATGTTCGACCCGGTCGATCATCTGAAAATATTCGAGCAGCATCGGCGCTTCGCCTGCCGTGGGGTGAAAGGAGGCGCCCGGCGGTCAGGCCTTGGCGGTTCTCAACTCATCGATCTTGGTGCACAGATTTTTCAGCACGAAATACTCTTCCGTCGCCACCTTGCCGTCATTGACGTCCTGCGTCCATTGCTCAAGCGGGATCTTGATTCCGAACTCCTTGTCGATGGCAAAGACGATGTCGAGAAAGTCGAGGCTGTCGATGCCCAGATCGTCGATCGTATGGCTTTCGGGCGTAATCGTGTCGCGGTCTATTTCGCTGGTTTCAGCAATGATGTCGGCAACTTTGTCAAATGTGGCTGACACATTCATATCCTTGTATTCGTGCGATTTTGCGGTGAGCTATAGAAAAATCCACTGAAAAAGCCAATGGTCTCTATCCTGTTTCCTGAGCGAATGCCATGGCAAAATCGTGGTGGTACGCGAAGCGCCCCTCCATTGCCGGGCGTGGCCGGGTGCATTATGTCGACCGCAGGATCATCGTACCCGGGAAGCTGTTAGAATGCCCAATGTAACCAAGGAACAGGTGCTGTCTCGCCTCAAGGACGTGCGACATGAGTCCATCGGCGGAGACATCGTCAGCAGGGGCTTGGTTTCGGACGTTTTCGTCGCCGACGGCAAGGTGTTCTTTTCGATCACGGTTCCGGCCGATCTTGCCGAACGGCTTGAACCGCTGAGGCTGGCGGCCGAGCAGGCGGTGAAATCGATCGCCGGCGTGCGTGGCGCCATGGTCGCGCTGACGGCGGAAAAGAAACCCGGCGACAACCGGCCCTCACCACAGCCGCAGCCGGGGCCGGGACGGCCGGCCGGCGCGCCGCCCGAGGCGCAGAAACCCGGCGTGCCCGGTGTCGACGCGATCATCGCGGTGGCGTCCGGCAAGGGCGGAGTCGGCAAATCGACAACGGCGGTCAATCTGGCGCTTGGGCTGCAGGCAATCGGCCTCAAGGTGGGCATCCTGGATGCCGATATCTATGGACCGTCCATGCCGCGCCTTCTCAACCTCAAAGGCAAGCCGCAGCAGGCCGATGGTCGCCTGCTCAAGCCGATGGAGGCCTATGGGCTCAAAGTCATGTCGATGGGCTTTCTGGTCGAGGAAGACACGCCGATGATCTGGCGCGGACCGATGGTCGTGTCGGCGCTGACTCAGATGTTGCGCGAAGTCGACTGGGGCACGCTCGATATCATCGTCGTCGACATGCCGCCGGGCACCGGCGACGCGCAATTGACGCTTGCCCAGCGGGTGCCGCTGGCCGGCGCCGTCATCGTGTCGACGCCGCAGGACCTGGCGTTGATCGATGCGCGCAAGGGCATCAATATGTTCCGCAAGGTCAATGTGCCGTTGCTCGGCATCATCGAGAACATGAGCTATTTCCTGTGCCCCTCCTGTGGCGAGCGCTCCGATATCTTCGGCCACGGCGGCGCGCGCGACGAGGCGCAACGCATCGGCGTGCCGTTCCTCGGCGAAGTACCGCTGCATATGGAGATCCGCGAGAATTCCGATGCCGGAACGCCGGTCGTCGCCTCGGCGCCGGACGGGCCGCATGCGACGGTCTTCAAGGCCATGGCCGCCCGGGCATGGGAGACGATCCGGGTCGAAAACCAGGCCCGCGAGACAGCAGCGCCCAGCATCGTCTTTGAGTAGAATGTGGTCAGGTGGCGTTTCCGGGTCGGCTTTGACCGTGGCGCCGACGATTTAAATTGACCATCCGATAAAAAATTTGACCTGGTGAGCAAATCACGTCATTCTGTCGTTACGATACGGGATCAGATCCGCATCACGCCGGAACGAATGACGGCGGATCGTCAGCAAGGAGGACCGGATGGCGGCCAAGGAAAGCCAGGACATACGCCCGAGACGTTTGCCGCCCGAGGAATATGACGCCAATTTCGCGGATCTTCATCCTCCGCTCGGCCGCCACGAGGCGCTTGTCGAAGCCGACCGCTGCTATTTCTGCTATGACGCGCCTTGCATCACAGCCTGTCCGACCAGCATCGACATACCGATGTTCATCCGCCAGATCGCGGCGGACAATCCGAAGGGCTCGGCCAAGACCATCTTCGAGCAGAACATTCTGGGCGGCATGTGCGCGCGGGTCTGCCCGACCGAGACCCTGTGCGAGGAAGCCTGTGTGCGCGAGATGGCGGAGGGCAAGCCGGTCAAGATTGGGCAGTTGCAGCGCTACGCCACCGATTTCCTGATGCAGACAGCGCAGTCGCACCCGTTTCAGCGGGGGACACCGACGGGCCGGCGCGTCGCCGTGGTCGGCGCCGGTCCGTCGGGCCTGTCCTGCGCCCATCGGCTGGCGATGCACGGCCACGCGGTCACCATCTTCGAGGCCCGGGAAAAGGGCGGCGGTCTGAGCGAGTATGGTATCGCCGCTTACAAATCCGTCGATGATTTCGCCCAGGCGGAGCTGCGCTTCATTCTGGATATTGGCGGCATAACGCTGGAAACCGGCAAGCGGCTTGGCCACGACATTTCGGTGATGCAACTGGCGTCGGACTACGATGCGGTGTTCCTCGGCATCGGGCTTGGCCATGTCAATGCGCTCGGCATTGACGGCGAGGACGCCGCCGGATGCGAGGATGCCGTCGACTATATCGCCGAATTGCGTCAGGCCTCGGATCTGGCAACCCTGCCGGTCGGTCGGCATGTGGTGGTGATTGGTGGCGGCATGACGGCGATCGATGTCGCCACCCAGGCGAAGCTTCTCGGCGCCGAGGCGGTGACGATCGCCTATCGCCGTGGCCGGAGCGCCATGAACGCCAGCACCTATGAGCAGGACCTGGCGCAGACCCATGGCGTGACCATTCGCCATTGGCTGCAGCCGAAGGCGTTGCTTAGCCGCGACGATGGCTCCGTCTGCGGCATCGAAATGGAATACACCGAACAACGCGACGGCGCGCTGGCCGGGACCGGTGAAACCATCACGCTTGCCGCCGATCAGGTCTTCAAGGCGATCGGTCAGGCATTCCAAGACCGTCCGCTTGTCGGGAGCGGTCTCGAACTCGATCGCGGGCGCATCCGCACCGATGCCGAGGGCAGGACAAGCCTTGCCAATGTCTGGGCCGGAGGCGATTGTGTGCGTAGCGGCGAGGATCTGACGGTCGTTGCCGTGGAGGACGGAAAGGTTGCTGCCGAGTCTATGCACAGGATGCTCTCGGCATGATTTCAGGAGGATATGATGGCAGATATCTCGACGAGTTTTCTCGGTATTGAATCGCCCAATCCATTCTGGTTGGCATCCGCTCCCCCGACCGATAAGGCGTATAATGTAGAGCGTGCCTTTGAGGCGGGCTGGGGCGGTGTCGTGTGGAAGACGCTTGGCGAAGCCGGACCGCCGGTGGTCAATGTCAACGGGCCGCGCTACGGCGCGATCCACGGGCCCGATCGCCGGCTGCTCGGCTTGAACAATATCGAGCTGATCACCGACCGCGATCTGGAGGTCAATCTGGAAGAGATCGCCGCCGTCAAGCGGCGATGGCCCGACCGGGCGATGATCGTCTCGCTGATGGTGCCATGCGAAGAACACGCTTGGAAGGCCATCCTGGAGCGGGTGGACGAGACCGGCGCCGACGGAGTTGAGTTGAATTTCGGCTGTCCTCACGGCATGAGCGAACGCGGCATGGGGTCGGCCGTCGGTCAGGTGCCCGAATATATTGAGATGGTCGCCGCCTGGTGCAAGCTGTTCACAAAACTGCCGGTCATCGTGAAATTGACGCCCAATATCACCGACATCCGGTATCCGGCGCGCGCCGCGAAAGAAGGCGGGGCCGACGCGGTGTCGCTGATCAATACGATCAATTCGATCGTGTCGATCGATCTCGACAGGTTGGCGCCGGAGCCGACCATCGATGGCAAGGGATCCCATGGCGGCTATTGCGGTCCGGCGGTCAAGCCGATCGCGCTTAATATGGTTGCGGAGATCGCCCGCGACCCGCACACCCACGGGCTGCCGATTTCAGGCATCGGCGGCATTCGCACCTGGCGCGACGCTGCCGAATTCATTGCCCTCGGATGCGGGAACGTGCAGGTTTGTACCGCTGCGATGACCTATGGTTTCAAGATCGTCACGGAACTTGCGGAAGGTCTTTCCGACTGGATGGACGAAAAGGGCTACCGGACGATTGACGATTTCCGGGGATCGGCGGTGCCGAACGTGAGCGACTGGCAGCATCTGAACCTCAACTACGTGACCAAGGCGCGGATCGACCAGGACTCCTGCATCAAATGCGGCCGCTGCCATATTGCCTGCGAGGACACGTCGCATCAGGCGATCACCAGCATCGTCAATGGCGAGCGCAAATTCGAGGTGATCGATGAGGAATGCGTCGGCTGCAATCTCTGCGTGAACGTCTGTCCGGTGGAGGACTGCATCACCATGGAGCAGATCAGCGGCGTCGATCCGCGGACGAAACAGCCGATCGATCCGAATTACGGCAACTGGACAACGCATCCCAACAACCCCAGCGCGGTCAAGGAAGCTGCGGAGTAGCGGACGCTCGTTCATCGAAGCCGACGGACGGTGCGGTGTGGCGCAGATAGCGTGGTCCGTCTCGTCCGCGCATGATAGGCGATGGCCATGACACGCTCCGATAGCGCCCGGCCGGCGCCCACCGAATTGGCGCGCGGCACAGAGAAGTTGCTCGGCCACCTCGCCATGATCCTTTTCGCGGCGCTGATTTCGGCATCTTTCTCCCTTGGCGGAATGGCGGTGCCTCATATCGGCCCGGCGGCTTTGAACGCGGTGCGCTTCCTGTTGGCGTCGCTGGTGATGGCTGCGGTGGCCCTCGTGTTCTTTCGGCATCTGCCAATGCCGCACCGGGCGCCCTGGCGCTTCGGCGTGATCGGCATGTTGATGGCGATCTATTTCATTACCATGTTTACGGCGCTCAAACTGACAACGCCTGTCTCAACGGGCGCCGTCTTCACGCTGATCCCGATTATGAGCGCGGGCTTCGGTTACTTTCTGCTCGGGCAGACAGTGCGACCCATCGTGCTCGTCAGCCTGGTGATCGCCGGCTGTGGCTCGATATGGGTGATCTTTCGCGCCGACATCGACGCGATCCTCGGCTTCGACGTCGGTCTCGGCGAGGCCATCTTTTTTGTCGGCTGCATCTGCCACGCGGTCTATGCACCGCTGTCCAAGAAATTCAATTGGGGCGAGCCCGTGGTGCTGACGACCTACTGGACCACTGTCGCCACATTCCTGGCGATCGCACTCTATGGCGCGGGTGAGATTGTTGCGACGGACTGGACGGCGTTGCCGGCCATCGTGTGGATCACCATGGGCTATCTCGCGGTGTTTACTTCGGCCGGAACCTTTTTTCTGGTGCAATATGCGTCGCTGCGCCTGCCGGCCTCCAAGGTGCTGAGCTACGGATATCTTATTCCGGTTTTCGTGATCGTCTATGAGGGCCTGCTCGGCCATGGCTGGACGAGCCCGTCGGTTCTGGCCGGCGCCATCGTGACGGTATTCGGGTTGATCATCGTTGCCTTCGCGCCGGATCGCTAGCAACATGCCGATAGCCTGATCGGATTTTTCAAGCGGGAGATGGGTTCATGGTCGAATTGCTGCCTTTGGTTTTCGGTATTTTTCTGGCGCAGGCGTCACCGGGGCCCAACATGATGGCGGTCTCGTCGATATCGCTTGGCTCCGGTCGTCGTGCCGGTGTGCTGACGGCGGCCGGCGTCGCCACCGGCGTGTTCATCTGGGCCGTTTTGTTCGCCTTCGGTATCGACGCCGTCCTTCAGGCATTTCCGCAGACGATTACCGCCATGAAGCTCATCGGCGGTGGATACCTCCTGTATCTCGGCCTGCGGTCGCTGCGCAGCGTCTTCAGCGGGGCCGGGCAGTCTGCCACCGTCGCCGATCGATCGGCCCGTCTCGGCCGGGCCTACCGCACGGGTCTGCTGGTCGTCCTCACCAACCCGAAAGCGGCATTGATGTGGGTTGCGGTGTCGATGTTTCTGGCCTCGGCGCATCTGTCCGGGGCCCAGTTTCTGCTTGTCGGCCTATGCGTTTCGGCTTCGGCGATGGCGATTTACGGCACCTATGCATGGCTGTTTTCCACCGGTGTCGCTGTGCGCGCCTATCGCCGGCTTTTTCGGGCGGTCGATGCCTTGTTCGGGGCTGTCTTCGGGGCATTGGGTGCGAAGCTTGTCGCCGACGGGCTTCGCGAGCTGCGCGCCTGAGCGTCGAGGGCGCGCGCGGACATGTCGGTCGGCAGACCGGACGAGATTCCCGATCTTTTCGCCGAGGCCTGGAATCGGCGCGATGCGCCGGCCCTGGCGGCGCTCTTCGCCTCGGATGCGGATTTCGTCAATGTCGTCGGCCTGTGGTGGCGCAAGCGTGCGGATATCGAGCGGGCGCACGCCTATGGGTTGAATACGTTTTTTCGCGACTCGGTCCTGTCGCCGGGCCGCGTCGCTGTCCGCTCTCTGGGCGATACAGTCGCAGTCATCCACGTGCGCTGGCGGCTGACCGGCCAACGCGACAAGGACGGCACGACACTTGCGGACCGCCGCACGGTGATGGTGTTCGTTGCGGCGCGGCGCCAGGCGGGTTGGATCGTGGTCGCCGCTCAGAACACCGATGTCGTGCCCGGCGCCGAGACCTATCGGGCAACTGACGACACATTTGAAGCGGTCGATTACCGAAAAGGGGGCTAACGCGGCCGTATACCGTCCAGCAGAATCGTCAGCACGGAATCGGCGGCACGCTCGAAGAAGTCCGCCCGGCCGCGCTCTTTCGGCACAATCGCCCGAATCTGAATGTCGAAATCGGCGTAATGCTGGGTCATTGACCAGATCATGAAGATCAGGTGATGCGGATCGACGGGCGCCAGCTTGCCCTCGGCGATCCATTTGCCGATCACCGCTGCCTTGTCGTCGACAAGCTCTTTCAGTCGGGTCTTCAGGAAGTCCTGAATGGCCGGTGCGCCATGCAGGATTTCATTGGCGAAAAGCTGAGAGCTTCCCGGATTCGAGGCCGACATGCGCAGCTTGGTCAGCGTGTATTTGCGCAACTCCTCGACGGGGTCTCCATCCGGATCGATGCCGATGAACGGGTCCAGCCAGCCCTCCAGCGTCTTTTCCAGCACCGTGACGTAAATGTCCTCCTTGCGCGGAAAGTAATAGAGCAGGTTCGGCTTGGACATGCCGGCTTTTTCGGCGATCTGGTCGATGGTGGACCCTCTGAAGCCGTAAGCGGAGAAAACCTCCAGGGCCGCGTCGAGGATAATGCCACGATTGATGCCTTGTATTCGTGTCTGCTTGTTGGTCGATGCCGCCATGAAATCAGTCGCTCCGACTACCGATCCGCCCCGGCTTTCGGGGCGACAAGCCTTGCAGCAGGACGCCGCCGCGCGCAAGCCCCATTCCCGGTTCGCACAGAATATTGTCCTTGACCGTTTCCGGCTGCTCTTCTAGCCTGCATTTTGACCATTCAGTCAAGTTTTGCAATTCACGACGCGTTACGGCCTGACGGATGCAGGAGGCCGGAATCGCCGGTATTGAGAGGTGTCAGCCATGAATGTACCGATCAAGACGAACAATCTCGATGCATTCTGGATGCCGTTCACCGCCAATCGCCAGTTCAAGAAGAATCCGCGCATGTTCGTCGGTGCGGACCGAATGCACTATGTCACGGCCGACGGCCGCAAGGTGCTGGACGGCACCGCCGGGCTTTGGTGCGTCAATGCCGGTCACAACCGGCCGCGGATCGTCGAGGCGATCCGCCAGCAGGCCGGCGAACTCGATTACGCGCCGGCCTTCCAGATGGGCCATCCCAAGGCCTTCGAGCTGGCCTCCCGGCTGGTGTCGATCACGCCGCCGGGGCTCGATCATGTGATGTTCACCAATTCCGGATCGGAAGCGGTCGATACGGCGCTGAAGACGGCGATAGCGTATCATCGCGTCAGGGGCGAGGGGTCGCGTTTTCGCCTGCTCGGGCGCGAGCGCGGCTATCACGGCGTCAATTTCGGCGGCATCTCCGTAGGCGGCATCGTCGCCAACCGAAAGATGTTCGGCACACTGCTGACCGGCGTCGACCATCTGCGCCACACCCATGACCTCAAGCGTAACGCTTTCACCCGGGGTGTGCCCGAACACGGCGCTGAACTGGCGGAAGACCTGGAGCGACTGGTGGCGCTGCACGACGCCTCGACCATCGCCGCCGTCATCGTCGAACCGATCGCCGGTTCCACCGGTGTGCTGTTGCCGCCGAAAGGCTACCTGCAGAAGCTGCGGGAAATCTGCGACCGGCACGGCATATTGTTGATCTTCGACGAGGTGATCACCGGGTTTGGCCGGCTGGGCACGCCGTTTGCGCCGGATTATTTCGGCGTCGTGCCCGATATCATGACGACAGCCAAGGGCCTGACCAACGGCGTGATCCCGATGGGCGCTGTGTTTGTCAGGAGGGAGATTCACGACGCCTTCATGACCGGCCCGGAGAACCTTATCGAATTCTTCCACGGCTACACCTATTCGGGCAATCCGATGGCTTCCGCCGCTGGGATCGCCACCCTGGAGACCTATCGGGAAGACGGCCTTCTAACCCGCGGCGCGGAGCTTGCGTCTTACTGGGAGGACGCGCTGCACTCAATGAAGGATCTGCCGCATGTCATCGACATCCGCAATATCGGCCTGATCGGTGCCATCGAATTGGAGCCGATCGAAGGGCAGCCGACGCGGCGCGCCTTCTCGGCATTTCTTGATGCTTATGAAAAGGGCCTTTTGATCCGCACCACCGGTGATATCATCGCTCTGCCTCCGCCGCTGATCATCGAAAAACAGCATATCGACGAGCTGGTCGAGATCCTGAGCGGCGTGCTGAAAACACTCGACTGAGAAAACACTACAATTCGGGGAGAACACCGATGCCGCTGACCGGAAATATGAGGATCAATGGGGACCGGCTGTGGGACGCGCTGATGGAAATGGCGAAGATCGGTCCCGGCGTGCGCGGCGGCAACAACCGCCAGACCCTGACCGATGAGGATGCCGAGGGCAGGGCGCTGTTTCAGAAATGGTGCGAGGACGCCGGCATGACCATGGGCGTCGACCAGATGGGCAATATGTTCTTCCGGCGTGAGGGTACGGATCCGGACGCGGCGCCGGTCTATGTCGGCAGCCATCTGGACACGCAGCCGACCGGCGGCAAGTTCGACGGCGTGCTGGGGGTGCTGGGCGGGCTCGAAATCGTCCGCCGGCTGAACGATCTCGGCGCGCAGACGCGCCGTCCGATCGTCGTCACCAATTGGACCAACGAAGAGGGCACGCGCTTTGCGCCGGCGATGCTCGCCTCGGGCGTCTTCGCCGGCATGCATGAGCAGGACTGGGCCTATCAGCGCGAGGACGCCGAAGGCAAGACATTCGGCGATGAGCTGCAGCGTATCGGCTGGAAGGGCGACGAGGAAGTCGGCGCGCGGCCGATGCATGCCTTCTTCGAACTGCATATCGAGCAAGGACCGATCCTCGAAGCCGAAAACAAGGATATCGGCGTCGTCACCCACGGGCAGGGGCTGTGGTGGCTGCAGGTCACGCTGACCGGAAAGGAGAGCCATACCGGATCAACACCGATGCCGATGCGCCGCAATGCCGGTCTCGGCATGGCCCGCATCACTGAGCTGGTGCATGAGATCGCCATGGCCAACCAGCCGGCGGCGGTCGGCGCCATCGGCCATTGCGATGTCTACCCCAATTCCCGCAACGTAATTCCCGGAAAGGTGGTGTTTACGATCGATTTCCGCTCGCCCGACCGAGAGGTGCTGGACGGGATGAAGGCGCGGCTGGAGGCCGAGGGGCCGCGGATCGCCGCGGATCTCGGACTGGATTTCGAGATCGAAGTGGCCGGACATTTCGATCCGGTGACCTTCGACGAGACCTGCGTGGCAGCGGTGCGCAATGCGGCCGACCGGCTCGGCTATTCGCATCGCAATCTGGTCTCCGGCGCGGGTCATGATGCCTGCTGGATCAACCGCGTGGCGCCGACGGCAATGGTGATGTGCCCCTGCGTCGACGGTCTCAGTCATAATGAGGACGAGGACATTTCGCCGGAATGGGCGGCGGCCGGTGCCGATGTCCTGTTCCACGCCGTCGTCGAAACGGCGGAAATCGTCGAATAGACGAAACCGAATTCGGGAGAATGAAATGGCAAGCACGGTAATCAAAGGCGGCACGATCGTCACAGCCGATCGCAGCTATGCGGCGGATGTTCGCATTGAAAACGGCGTCATCGCCGAAATCGGACCGGATCTGTCGGGCGACACGGTGTTGGATGCCTCCGGTTGCTATGTCATGCCGGGCGGCATCGACCCGCACACCCATCTGGAGATGCCCTTCATGGGCACCTATTCGTCGGACGATTTCGAAAGCGGCACGCGCGCGGCGTTGTCCGGCGGCACCACCATGGTGGTCGACTTCGCGCTGCCGTCGCCGGGCCAGTCGCTGCTTGAGGCGATCCAGATGTGGGACAACAAGTCCACCCGGGCCAATTGCGACTTTTCCTTCCATATGGCGATCACCTGGTGGGGCGAGCAGGTGTTCAACGAAATGGAGACGGTGGTGCGCGACAAGGGCATCAACACCTTCAAGCATTTCATGGCCTACAAGGGCGCGCTGATGGTGGATGACGACGAGATGTTCTCTTCCTTTCAGCGTTGCGCTGCCCTCGGCGCGCTGCCGCTCGTCCATGCCGAAAACGGCGATGTTGTGGCGCAGCTCCAGGCCAAGCTGCTGGCCGAGGGCAATGACGGTCCCGAGGCGCATGCCTACTCGCGCCCGGCCGAAGTCGAGGGCGAGGCGACCAATCGCGCCATTATGATTGCCGATATGGCCGGCGTGCCGCTCTACGTGGTTCATACGTCGTCCGAACAGGCGCACGAGGCCATTCGGCGCGCGCGACAGAACGGCATGCGTGTCTATGGCGAGCCGTTGATCCAGCATCTGACGCTGGATGACAGCGAATACAGGCATGCCGACTGGGACCACGCCGCGCGGCGTGTGATGTCGCCGCCGTTCCGCGACAAGAAACATCAGGATTCGCTCTGGCACGGTCTGGCGGCCGGCTCGTTGCAGGTCGTCGCCACCGACCATTGCGCCTTTACCACCGAACAGAAGCGTTACGGCGTCGGCGACTTCACCAAGATCCCGAACGGCACCGGCGGCCTTGAAGACCGCATGCCGATGCTCTGGACCCAAGGCGTGGTCACCGGCCGCCTGACGATGAACGAATTCGTCGCCGTCACGTCGACCAACATCGCCAAGATCCTCAACATCTATCCCAAAAAGGGTGCTATCGTGGTTGGCGCCGACGCCGATATCGTCGTGTGGGACCCGAAAAAGGAAAAGACAATCAGTGCGGCCACGCAGCAATCGGCCATCGATTACAACGTTTTTGAAGGCAAGCACGTCACCGGCCTGCCGCGCTACACCTTGAGCCGCGGACTGGTGTCGATCGAGGACGGCGACGTCAAGACGCAGGAAGGCCATGGCGCTTTCGTGGCGCGTGAACCGTTCCACGCGGTGCATGAGGCTCTTTCGACCTGGAAAGAGGTGAAGGCGCCGCGCAAGGTCCAGCGCACCGGCATCCCGGCGAGCGGGGTTTAGGCGATGCGGCTCGCTTCAGTCCTTTTTGCCATCGAGGGCGCTTGATGAGCGTTGTGATCGACGCACGCAAGCTGGACCTGACGTTTGAGACGAATGACGGTCCCGTTCAGGCGCTGTCGAACATAGATCTCCAGATCAGAAGCGGCGAATTCGTGTCTTTGATCGGTCCGTCGGGGTGCGGCAAGACGACGTTGCTGCGGGTGATCGCGGATTTGGAGCAGCCGACCGGCGGGTCGATCTCCGTTAACGGCGTGTCGCCGTCCGAGGCGCGGCTTGCCCGTGCCTACGGCTATGTGTTTCAAGCGGCCGCGCTCTATCCGTGGCGCACCATCGGGGCCAATGTCTCGCTGCCGCTCGAGGTGATGGGACTGGCCAAGGCCGAGCGGCAGGAACGGGTGTCGCGCAATCTCGATCTCGTCAATCTCACCGGTTTCGAGAAGAAGTTCCCCTGGCAACTGTCCGGTGGCATACAGCAGCGCGCCTCGATCGCGCGAGCGCTGTCCTTCGATCCCGACATGCTGCTGATGGATGAGCCTTTCGGGGCGCTCGACGAGATCGTGCGCGACCATTTGAACGAACAGCTCCTCAAACTGTGGGCCCGGACACAGAAGACGGTCGTCTTCGTCACCCACTCGATTCCGGAAGCGGTGTTTCTGTCGACCCGGATTGTGGTGATGAGCCCGCGTCCCGGGCGGATCCACGAGATTATCGATTGCGATCTCGGCGACGAACGCCCGCTCGACATTCGCGAAACCACGCCGTTTCTGGAGATTGCGCACCGGGTGCGCGAGGGGCTCAGGCTGGGGCATGTCTATGACGACTGACGTGCAAACGCCCGATGCGCTTCGGCCGACCGCACCCGCGCAATCGAGACCGGGCCACAAGGCCAGGATACGGCTCGGGTTTTCGGCATTTGTCAAGGACCGGTTCGTGCCGGTGGCGGTAGTGGTGCTGGTGATTGTCGTGATCTGGTATGCCTTCACCATGGTCCTCAACGCGCCCTTCGAGCGCGATCAGGCGGCCCGTGCGGGCACCACCTTGACCACCGCGGAATTGGTCGAGAGGACCATGTCGCAGAAGCGGCCGGTCTTGCCTGCGCCGCATCAGGTGGCCGAGGAGATTTGGAACACCACGGCGCTGAAAAATATCACCTCGAAACGCAGCCTCGTCTATCATGGCTGGATCACGCTGTCTTCGACGCTGCTCGGTTTCGTTATGGGCACGGCGCTGGGTATCGGGCTCGCCGTCCTGATCGTGCATTCGACGGTTCTCGACAAGAGCCTGATGCCCTGGATCATTGCCAGCCAGACCGTGCCGATCCTGGCCATTGCGCCGATGATTATTGTCGTGCTGAATGCTATCGGCCTGTCTGGCCTCGTGCCCAAGGCGCTCATATCGGCTTACCTGTCCTTCTTTCCTGTGGCGGTGGGCATGGTCAAGGGCCTGCGATCGCCGGATCCGATGCTTCGCGACCTGATGCGCACCTATAATGCGAGCCAGGCGCAGATCTTCTGGAAACTGCGTTGGCCCTCGTCGGTGCCCTTCCTGTTCACGTCCATGAAGGTGGCCGTTGCGATCAGCCTCGTGGGAGCGATTGTCGGTGAGTTGCCGACGGGCGCCGTGGCCGGATTGGGTGCCAGGCTGTTGACCGGTTCCTACTACGGCCAGACGATCCAGATCTGGTCCGCTCTGATAACCGCGGCGGTGCTTGCGGCGGTGCTCGTTTCGCTTGTCGATCTTGCTGCGCGCATCGTGCGCCATCGGATGGGGATGAGGCCATGAGTGCGGGCATCGTCGCCAGCGCAGTCGTTTTCTGGCTCGCCGCCTGGACGCTCAATGTCTGGCTCGCGCGGCTTCACCCCGACAATCGCGCGGTTGCTCGCCTGATCAACCTGTTCATACCGGCGCTTTTCGGGGTTACGCTGATCATCCTGTGGGAAGGCGTGACCCGCGGCTTCGACATTCCCGGCGTGCTGCTGCCGGCGCCTTCCGTGATCTGGGCGCGCATCGTCGCCTCCGTCGACATCCTCTGGGCCGATTTCTACCAGACTTTCATAAAGGCGGTTCTGGCCGGCTACGCGATCGGTTGCGGCTCGGGTTTCATCGCCGCGATCATCGTCGATCGGGTGCCTTTCCTGCGCAAAGGCCTGTTGCCAATCGGCAATCTCGTGGCCGCACTGCCGGTGGTCGGCATCGCGCCGATCATGGTCATGTGGTTTGGCTTCGACTGGCCGTCCAAGGCGGCCGTGGTCGTGGTGATGACCTTCTTCCCGATGCTGGTCAACACGGTGGCCGGGCTGTCGGCCGCGGGTGCCATGGAGCGCGATCTGATGCACACCTATGCGGCGAATGGCTGGCAGACGCTGATCAAACTGCGGCTGCCGGCCGCTATGCCTTTCATTTTCAATGCCCTGAAGATCAACTCGACCTTGGCGCTGATCGGTGCCATTGTGGCCGAGTTTTTCGGTACGCCGATTGTCGGCATGGGCTTTCGTATTTCAACCGAGGTCGGTCGTATGAACATCGACATGGTCTGGGCTGAAATCTTCGTGGCGGCACTGGCAGGCTCGCTTTCCTACGGATTGCTCGCCTTGCTGGAACGCACCGTGACCTTTTGGCATCCGTCCTACAGACGTTGAGAAGGACAATGAGACGGAGCCGCAACCAGAGGAGAGAATGATATGAAGAAGACATTGGCACTTTCGCTCGGGCTCGCCATGAGCCTGGCGTCGGGTGCGGCGTTTGCCAAGGACGAGCTGACGCTGCAGCTGAAATGGGTCACGCAGGCGCAGTTTGCCGGCTACTATGTCGCCGAGGAGAAAGGCTTTTACGACGCGGTCGACCTGGATGTCGAGATCAAGCCGGGCGGTCCCGATATCGCACCGCCGCAGGTGATCGCCGGCGGTGGTGCCGATGTGATCATCGAATGGATGCCGGCGGCGCTGGCCGCCAGGGAACGGGGCGTGCCGCTGGTCAATATCGCCCAGCCCTTCAAACGGTCGGGCATGATGCTGACCTGTCTTAAAGAGACGGGAATCGCACAACCGGAAGACTTTCCCGGGCGGACGCTCGGCGTTTGGTTCTTCGGCAACGAATATCCCTTCCTGTCATGGATGAGCCAGCTCGGCATCCCGACGGACGGCTCGTCCAGCGGCGTCACCGTGCTCAAGCCGGGCTTCAATGTCGATCCGCTGCTGCAGAAACAGGCCGACTGCATCTCCACCATGACCTATAACGAGTATTGGCAGGTTATCGACGCGGGCATCGCGCCGGAGGATCTGGTCACCTTCAAATATGAGGACCAGGGCGTCGCCACGTCGGAGGACGGCATTTACGTGCTGGAATCCGATCTCGATGATCCCGCGAAGGTCGATATTCTGAGGCGCTTTGTCAAAGCCTCGATGCAGGGCTGGAAATATGCCGAGGAGAATCAGGACGAGGCGGCCGAAATCGTGCTTGAAAACGATGCCACCGGCGCCCAGACTGAAGAGCATCAGAAGCGCATGATGGGTGAAATTGCGAAACTGACCGCCGGCTCGGACGGCACATTGGACAAGGCCGATTACGAGCGGACAGTGCAATCGCTGCTGTCAGGCGGTTCGGATCCGGTGATCTCGAAGGAGCCCGATGCCGGGGCGACCACCGACAAGATTACCGCCGGCATGTAAGTCGCCGATCTCATATCGTGCTTGAAAGGGGGCCGCTGGGCCCCCTTGACATAGGATCATACGGAAGCGGAGTGGCGGGCTGTGCCCTTGCGGAAATAGGGATCAAAATGGGCCGCGATGCTGCGCACGAAAGGTTGGCCGGTCGCGGTGACGCAATAGCTGTCGTCGCGTTGCTCGATCAACCCGTCCTCGTCGCTCCGGACAAATGCGTCGGCCTCTTCCAGCAAGGGATCGGCGAGCGCACCGAAGCGATCGGCCAATTGTCGGGTGGAAAAGCGGAAATCGCACATCAGCCTTTCGATCAGCCATCCGCGCATGCGATCTTCCGGCGTCAATGCCAACCCTCGGACCGTGGCGAGACCCTCTTCCACCCGGCGCTGATAGTCGGCGGTTGCGACGGCATTCTGCACATAGCCCTGCGGCAGTCGGCCGATCGATGACGCGCCGAGGCCGATCAGCGCGTCGGCGTCGTCGTCCGTATAGCCCTGGAAATTACGACGCAATGCGCCGGTGTCTTCGGCCCGGGCCAGGGTGTCGTCCTCGCGGGCGAAATGGTCGATACCGATGCGCCGATAGCCGCTCTCTTCGAACAGATCGGCGGCATGGCGCGCCTGATGAAAGCGTTCCCGCATACCCGGAAGATGATCTTCGTCGATCATCGTCTGATGCTTCTTGATCCATGGCACATGGGCATAGCCGAACAACGCGACCCGATCCGGCGCAAGCGACAGAACCTGTTCGGCCGTGCGGCCGATGGTCTCCATTGTCTGATGCGGCAGGCCGTAGAGCAGGTCGAGGTTGACCGAGCGCACGCCGCGACGGCGCATCGCCTCGACGACATCGCGGGTCTGCTCGAAAGTCTGTTCGCGGTTGATGGCACGCTGCACGGTGCCGTCGAAATCCTGCACGCCGAGGCTTGCCCGCTTCACCCGGATCTCCGCCAGCGCGTCATATTTCGCCTCTGACAGATCGTTGGGATCCATCTCGACGCTGACTTCGGCGGTCGGTGCAAAGCGAAATGCCCGCCGCAGCGTCTCGTCAAGCGCGATCATGTCGGCTGGTTCCAGCATCGTGGGAGAGCCGCCGCCATAATGCAGCGCGGTGACCGCGCAATCGCCATCGATCATACTTCCAACCGTAGCGATCTCGGCCTTGAGGGCGTCGAGATAGTACGCCACCGGGTCATAGCGGCGGGTTTGCTTGGTTGTACAGCCGCAAAACCAGCACAAGCGGTCACAGAAGGGGATGTGAACATAGAGCGAAATGGCGTTGTCCGGCGTCAGCGAGGCAAGCCACCGTCCGTAATCCAAGGTCGTCACGCCGTCATGGAAATGCGGTGCTGTCGGATAGCTCGTATAGCGCGGCGTCGGTCGCGCGTATTTTTCGACAAGGGCCGTCTGCAAGTGCCTGCTCCCGGTCGTCATGGTTTGTGCAGGGCAGGCTATCAGGGTCCGTGAAGGCCCGGCCTTGATCCTGATCAAGCATCGAGACAAAGCGCCGCATATCGGCTAAACCTAGCTGTGTTATGTGAAGTCTTACCGGGGGCTCCGGCGGAAACGGCTGATGAACGATATTCGACGGGACATCCACAATTCGAACATGCCGGTTCTCTGCCAGGCCTGCGAGGCGCGTCATCGTGGCGTGTGCGGGGCGCTGAACAGCAGCCAGTTGCAGTATCTCAACACCCATTCCAGCCGTCGGGAAGTCGATTCGGGAACCGAGCTGGTCGCCGATGCGGAGGCCGTCAACCACTACTCGAATATTCTGTCCGGTGTGGTGAAACTGACCAAGATCCTGGCCGATGGCCGGCAGCAGATCGTCGGCCTGCAATTCGCGCCGGATTTCCTCGGTCGCCCGTTTCGCAGCTCCAGCGAGATCAATGCCGAATCGGCCACCAAGGTTCAACTTTGCACGTTTCCGACCGCCGTGATCGACCGCATGATCGAGGAGTCGCCGGAATTGAAGCAGCGTCTGCTCCAGCAGACGCTGGATGAGCTTGACGAGGCGCGCGGCTGGATGGTCACGCTGGGCCGCAAGACCGCGGCGGAGAAAGTGGCGAGCTTTCTCTATATGATCGCCACTCATACGGACCCGACGGTCGATTCTTCCGAGAACGTCACGTTCGAACTGCCGCTGACCCGTGCCGACATTGCCGATTTCCTGGGCCTGACGATCGAAACAGTGAGCCGTCAGATCACCAAGCTGAGAAAGGCGGGCGTAATCGAGGTCGAGCACAACCGCAAAGTCACTGTTCCGGATCTGGAGCGGCTTGCGCACCGCGCCAGTCTATAGGGCGTTATGAGACCAAACCTGACCCATAGCGCTCCGGACGCAGATGGTCAGTCAGCGGCTGCCTCCGTGTCGTGCCGTTCCGCGGCCCATTGCTTGAGCCGGACGCGGTCGACCTTGCCGGTCGCGTTCATCGGCATCTCGTCGAGAAACACGATCACTTCCGGTGCCTTGTAGCCGACACGGGCGCGCGAGAATTCGACAAGCTCCTGCGCGAGAGGCCGTTGTTGAACGTCCTCGCTCAAAGTGACATAGGCCCAGACATTCTCGCC
>Ga0056108_1000085_pt1 | contig 35032 bp, 30 predicted proteins | sample WorMetG1BERMUDA1_FD_83875 | JGI IMG/M metagenome (GOLD analysis project Ga0056108, IMG submission 83875) | Marine gutless worms symbiont microbial communities from Max Planck institute for Marine Microbiology, Germany - Inanidrilus... ... | reverse complement strand
CCGACAAGGCCGCCTCCGAAAAACCCAACTGACCCGTCAGACGATGCGACATCACAACCCCCGATCAACCTCTATCCTCAATCGAAGGAATCACACCAAACGGATTTATGCAAAGCTCTCAAATAAAGAACATATTGTGTGAGTCAGATCCCCCAAACGGAAAGAGGGTCCGGCTGAAGGGTCCCCGATAGAGTTGAACGGAAATAACGGTCGCGAGTAAGGTATTGGTGCTCCTTGGATTCCGTGATGGAGAAGACGGCTGTCCGGGTATTGGTCCTTCCCCTTGTTGCTCATTGCGCTACTGGCGCAACCTGTCCACGCCGGTTTCGAGGAAGATACCCAATTATGTGAAAGTGGCGACCAAGGGCCGCACATGCGTGTCGCCGGTTGCACACGCCTGATCCAATCGGAGCAGCTCGCCGATAAAGACCGTGCCTTGGCACACTATTACCGGGGATCGAATTACCATGATCTCGGCCGATACACTGAGGCCATCAGGGACTTCACGGAGGCCATCCGCATCGACCCGAACGATAGCCGGTCCATTGGAAAGCGGGGGTTGGCGCACATGCGGGTGGGTTCTATCGACTTGGCACTCAAAGACCTCGGCCGGGTTATCGAATTGGTGCCCAACTCGTCGCCCACCTACAACAACCGAGGTGCCGTCCATCTTCAAATGGGAAATCTGGATGAGGCCTTGGTCGATTTTAACCGAGCCCTGATATTGGACCCGAAAAACACCGATGCTCTCATCAACCGAGGGGGCGTATATGCGAAAAGCGGCGACTTTGCCCGGTCGCTGAGCGACTACAATCGGGCCATCCGGCTTAAGCCCGGAAACCCGGAGATTTTCGTGAACCGCGGCAATGCCTACGCCAGTCAGGGACAGCTTGAAACGGCGATTGCGGACTATGACCACGCGATCCAACTCGCTCCCAACTATGCTCTGGCTTATTACAAACGGGGCATGGCCTTCTTCGATTTGGGCAAGTGGGATGACGCCATTCGGAGCTTCGATCGGGCGATAAGGATCAGTCCGGACTATGTGCGGGCTATTGGTGCGCGGGGTATCGCCTTTGCCAAGAAAAAGAACTGGATCAGAGCCATCAAGGACTTCAACAAGGAAGTCCGCCTCGACCCGTCTTACGCGGATGCCTATTACAATCGAGGCCTGGCCTACGCCGGCTTGGGAAAACACGCCTGGTCCGTGGAAGAATACGATCGAGTGATCTTCCTTGAACCGGGTCGTGCGGATGCCTTCTACAGCCGTGGAATTTCGTTCCTTCACCTTCGTCGAAACGAACAGGCGATCGAAAGCTTTGGCAGGGCGATCGCGTTGAACCCAACCGACCCTCGGCCTTACGCCAACCGGGGTCTCGCCTATGAGTGGACGGGACACCGGGCCTCGCCCTGGAGAACTACAAGAAAGCCGTTGAACTCGGCCACAAGAATCCCCTGTTGCCCGAGAGAATCCGTGTTTTGGACAGATAACCGTCGCGCCGAACACATGTGTCTTTTTGCGATAGACGGCGCCTGCAATCTCGATCCGGCAGGCCGGCAAAGGCCTAACCGTCGACGAGCTCGCGGATGGCCTGGAAATAGGTCCTGGGGTCGACCATGAGCAGGTCATTGTGGCCGGCGCGCGGGATCTCGACGATGCGTTTGTTCAAGGTTGCGGCCCGCCGGTAGAGCTCGCGGCCGTCGTCGACGGGGATGATCCGGTCCTCGCGCCCGTGAATGACCAGCGTCGGCACCGATACGGTCTCCAGAATGCCGGCGTTGTCGAAACCGTCCCGTTGTTCCGTGACGCCCTCCAGGCTCGGGCCGCCGATCCGCGCAACGAGGCCGAAGGTGTCGGAGAAGCCGCTCTCGAGGATCAGCCCGCCGATCTCCGCCCCGGCCCGCCGCGCGACGGCGACGGCCGCGGCGCTGCCCAAGGACCGTCCCATGACATAGAGCCCACCGGCCTCCGTTCCCGAAGCGTCAAGGATCTCGGGCATCGCTTCATAGGTGGCGACAGCGTCGGTTATCATGGTGCTTGCGCTCGGCGACCCGTCGCTTCGTCCGTAGCCCCGGAAATCGACGACCAGCAAGGTCAGGCCGATGCCGGCGTAAAGCATCGCGATATCCGTGTAGTCGGCGGCGATTTCGCCGTTGCCGTGAAAGTAGAGGACCACCGGCGCGCCGGGATCGGCGGGGTAGAGCCGGCCGCCGAGACGGCAATCGGGGGCGACGGGAACGGAAACGGACTGTCCGCGGCCGCCGCCGAAACCGGCGAACTCGGGCCGTGGATGAAACAGGACGCTGCAGATGTCCTCCCGGTCGAGAATGTTCAGAGATCGATCCGCCAAGGTACCCTCCGTCCATCGGTAAATCCGGCTTGACTATGATTAGCCCCAACCGGTTCATTTTGATACCGTCGGCCAGCCGACATATGGCGCACCGCTGGGTTCGGGAGACATCGAATACTGACGAACGACCGACCCCAATCCCCTCATGGCCGGGCTTGACCCCGTCGCAAGCGCCCAGCGGGCCATCCACGCATACTTGAAGGCGCGGTGCTGTTCGATCCACGTGGATACACCGCCGGCAGTGGGGTCAAGCCCGCCCATGAGGTGTGGGTTCGTGTTGCAAGATGTCTGCTTTTTCCCAAAAACGGCCGTTATCCGATATCGCGGCGAATGTCCGCGTTTGGTCAAAGAGCGGGCGTCATAAGTTCTGTACCCGGTGGACCGGAGATGGCCCGAGGCGGAATCGATGATCTTGCTTGAACTGTCGGTATCGCCTCACAACGTTCCCGCATCACGGCGAGCCGCTTCTTCCGGGCAGGCATGTGGTCGATCATCCTTGCAGAAACATTCTGCTGTCGAACGTGGTGCGAATGCCGTCGGCTAGACACGATTCGTTTAGGAATACGCCCAGGTCATCGCCGCCGTGTTGCTCAGGTCCGTCGCATTCCTGTTTCCTATTGTTTTGGCCATCGCTATGAAGGCAACTCGTCGACCAAGAAATACCCGCAAAGAGAGAATACTGTGATACACCGGATCTCATTTACTTCCCCACAAAACCCGGGCCAATCAAGAACATGAGCGACGGAACCCACCAAGCATCCATCGAAGAAACTTTCTACGCGGCCGAACAGGCCGGTTTGAAACTTGCCATCAAGGGGCGGGTCATAACCCTGATCATCTTGGGAGTTCTACTCGTCTCGACGCGGAGTGCGGAACAGGCGGTGAAATTCGGCCTGGCGGTGACGGGGTTTCTTGTTCTCGGCCTCTGCCATTTCTATGTCATCGGCACGGTCTGGGACAAACGTTGGACAAAGTACCTGTTCCTCTCCGTTGATATTTTGTTGCTGTCGTTAGCGGTTGCCGTCGTGCCGCCGGAAGCGCGGGCATCGGTGCCCCAGATCTTTATGTTCAAATTCGACGTCTATCCTTATTACTTCCTCATCTTAGGCGTTGCCGCCTTCAGCTTCTCTCCGGGCTTGGTCTTGTGGGCCGGACTTCTCGGGGCCGGGGGCTGGATGGGCGCTTTCGCCTGGGTCCGCTCCCAGATGGTCAACCCGCTGGAATGGAGCGATATCCCCGCCGACGCCAGTTCCGAGCAGTTCATCCGGATCTTCCTCGACCCCGGCTTTGCCGCGACGGGCAGTCGTATTCAGGAAGCCACGATCTATCTTGTCGTTGCCATCTTGATCGCCATCGTCATGCACCGGGCCCGCCAAACGGTACGCCGGCAACTGGCGGCCGAGCGGGAGATGACCACGGTCTCCCAGATATTCGGCCGCTTTGTCCCAAAAGCCGTGGCCGACACCATGATCAAAGAAAAAGACACCCTTGATCCGGTGGAGCGCCAAGCGACCGTTCTATTCACTGACCTCGCTGGTTTCACCAATCTTACTGAGGCCAAAGGCCCGAGGACCATTGTCGATATCCTCAATGCCTACTTCGACCGGGCAACAGAGATTATCGGAGAACACAATGGTGTGGTCACCCAATTCCAGGGAGACGCAATCTTGGCCATCTTCAATGTGCCCCTCGATGACACCGATCACGCGAAGCACGCCTACGAGGCCGCCAAGGATCTTCTTGCAGTGGTCGACAACGAAACGTTCGCCGGGGAAAAACTGGCTATCCGCATTGGCATCAATACGGGGCACGTTATAGCTGGAAATGTCGGTGGCGGTGGCCGGCAAAGCTATACGGTCCACGGCGATGCTGTAAATCTAGCGGCTCGGCTTGAGAGTTTGAACAAGGAATACGACACCTCCCTCCTCGTCTCTGAGTCGACAGTAGGGCTTTTAGACAACGGCGAGTTCACTGAAATCGGCGAGATCCACATCCGAGGTCTGAGCGAACGGGTGATCGTTTTTACCCCTGCGTGAATGCAGCACCACCTCTAATGCTAACTCGTTTAGGTAGAAAGATGCCTAGAGGTGGATCTCGAGCACTACAGAGACCCTTGGATAGTTTCCCCGGAGTTGTGACAGCTTCAAGCTAGAGAGAGCGGTGTCCTCGCGATGGCGGATATGTCCGGATCGCGATCACAAATCAGACGCCACCAATCAATAGGCGAAATGACGGCAACGGGGGAGTAGGAGAAGAAGATCGCGTCTTCTAATCCTGTCCGTTCCCGTCTCCGGGTCGGACCTCAAGTTGTTGGCAGACAACCAGGCGAGCTCGCCAATATCCGGCAAATCAAACCGCCCATTTGCGATGCTGCCCTCTTTTCATCACCCACGCGTCGGCATACATTCAGCCGTCGATGGACTTTAATCAGATAAAATTCTTTCTCGCCCTGGCGGAGACGCTGAACTTCACCCGCGCCGCCGAACAGTGCAACGTCTCTCAGCCCGGACTGACCAACGCCATCAAGAAGCTTGAAGACGAACTGGGCGGTGCGCTCGTTTACCGGGACGGCAAAAACACCCGGCTCACGGAGTTGGGGCGAACCTTGCGATCCCAATTCGAGAACATCGACAACCTTCGGCGTCAGATCCGATCGGCTTCGCGGCTGTTTAAGTCTGGAAAAACGGAGGAACTGAACATCGGGCTGATGTGTACCATTGGCCCGGCAATACTCTCGCGGTTCCTCGATACCTTCCAGGAAGAGCATCCCCGCCTGGTGATCTATCTTCACGATGTGCCACCGGCGTCCATTCCGAACCTGCTGCGATCCGGCGCCCTTGACGTTGCCTTTTGCGGACGGAACGGACCCCAACAGCCGTCGCTGGAATACCAGCCGCTTTTCGACGAGGACATGATCGTCGCCTTTTCCGACGATCACCCGTTCCGCGAACGGAACGTCGTCCCGATGATCGACATCGCCCATGAGCGCTACCTCGACCGCTTGCGTTGCGAGTTCCGCGACTTCTTCCTTGAATTCGTCGAACAACAGCAGATCGAACTGGATGTGGCCTTCGCCAGCGAACGGGAAGACTGGATTCTGGACATGGTCGAAGCCGGCGTCGGCGTCAGCGTCATCCCACGATTTTCCGTCGTCAACCGACGCCTGACCGCGCGGCCGATCGTGGAACCGGAACTGACCCGATCCGTCGAAATCGTGTTCGCCAGGCGCCGCGACCCGGCACCCGCCGTGACGGCCCTGGTTCAGAAGGCTGAGAGTTACGATTGGGCGGCCGACCTGTCCGCGGAAATACTAAGGCGCTGAAGTTCGAATGATTTCCTCCATCAGCGCCGGTTATCGGTTTCATAAGTAACCGGAATTGGACGATCCCGTCCTTCCCCGCCATCTTCCTGATCATCGCGGCAGGGTCCTTTTTCATCATCCCGCCGAATGACAAACGCCTGAAGACGATGGAGGTTATCTGTGAGAACGAACATTCCCTTGGCGCTGGGGTTTGCGGCAGCGCTCGGCGTCGCCATGACCAGCCCACCCGCGGCCCAGGCGGCCGAGATCAAGCGGCCCCAGTTCACCGCCGAGGGCGAGGTCGAGATACCCAAAGGTTGGCGCAAATGGACCTATGTGGGGACGCCCTTGACGCCCAACGCCCTGAACGGTGGCAAGGCGCCGTTCCCAGAGTTCCACAACGTCTACGTGGAGCCTTCGGCCTTCTCGCACTACGAAAAAACCGGCACATGGCCCGACGGGACGCAGATTGCCAAGGAACTGGTCCTCATTCGAAAGAACGACAACAACAAAGACGGCTCGTCCGAAGAAGTCAGCGGCATCGGCTATTTCCAGGGCGAATTCACGGGCCTCGAACTGGCGGTTAAGGACACCCAGCGGTTCGCGACAGAACCCGGCGGCTGGGCCTATTTCAGCTTCGGTCACGCCAGCCCTCCCTATGCGTCGGTCGCCAAAGCCTTCCCCGCCGACCAATGCAACGCGTGCCATGAAGCGGCCGCTGCCGAGGACTTCGTTTTCACCCAGTTCTACCCGGTCATTCGGGCGGCGAAGCCCTGATCGAGGAGGCAGGCATGACCCTACGCACAACCGCTGTCCCCTCGTTGGCCGGCGCCGTCCTAATGGCCGCCGCCTTGACCGCAGCGGTCCCTGCCGATGCCGCCAGTGATTTCGCACCCAACGTCGACGCCGTCGGCACCATCACCCTTCCCAAGGCCGACTTCCGCAAGGACTGGAGTTTTCTCGGCGCCTGGTCAGTCGACGATGACGATAGAGAAGGGGCCAAGGCGATCCACAACGTCTATGCGGAACGCGAGGCCGTGGCCTATTTTCGCCGCCACGGCCGCTTCCCGGACGGCGCGGTCATCATCAAGGAACTGCACCATACGGCGACAGAGCCCCTGACGACGGGAACGGCCAGTTGGGCGAGCGGCCTCGCCGGCTGGTTCGTCATGGTAAAGGATGCCAAAGACCGGTTCCCTGGGCACCCCCTGTGGGGCGACGGCTGGGGTTGGGCGTTTTTCAATCCGGCCCAACCCGACAAGACGGAGACGACGAGTTACAAGGACGATTGTATCGGTTGCCACGTGCCGGCGGAGAAGGACGATTGGCTTTACATCCGTGGCTATCCCGTGCTCATCAAGCCCGGTCAATAAAACGGTTGATAAGCGGACAATGCCGCGCTCGATCACCGCACCGGCGGAAGGTGGAGGCAGTAGGGCGGCGTCACCATATCTCTCTCAAGGTGCCGCTGGAAAGCGTCGTGCCCCTGGAGTCGGGAAAGGGGGAAACCAGAAATCGGGGTATTTCGCACTCGATACGCCGACAACGACATCAGCGACCAATAGTCCCTTGGACGCAATCATTACGTCATGCGCCGGCTTGACCCCGCTGCCAGCGGCGTATCCACGGGTTTCGACACGCACACTGTTGTGAAAGAGGCCGTGCATGGCCCGCTCGGCGTTTGCGACAGGGGCTAGCCCGGCCATGACGCGCGTGTGACGGGCTTAACCAATCCGAGTTCGCAAACGAGAATACCAGCCGCACCATCAGCGGTTCGTATTGAATCGTAATCGGCACTTCAGGAACAAAGCGTCCCGACAGACCAGCCGGACAGGCATGAGCCCACCCGGCCGGTTTCGGGGATCGTCCGCGGCGATCGTATCACCCCGGCAACATCTCCCCGGCCTGCCGCTCCACGGCCTTGGGGTCGCCCAAAAGACCGCCGCGCATCTCGAGGGACATGGGGTCCGGGTAGATGTCTTCCTCACCGGCCTCGACGTCGTCGAGGACGGCGCGGGCGAAGGCGCCCGGCGGGGTCTTGTCCATGGGGAACTCGGCCGCCATGTCGGTGTCGACGGGGCCCGGATAGACGCCGGCGACGAAGGTGCCCTGCGCCGCCAATTCGGCGCGCACGCCCTGGGTCAGAGAATGGACCGCCGCCTTGGAGGCGCTGTAGGACCCGATCACCGGGAAGTTCACGTGCGACGCGATCGAGGCCAGGTTGACGATGGCGCCGCCGCCTTTGGCCTTGAGGACCGGCGCGAAGGCGCGGATCATGTTGACCGTGCCGAAGTAGTTGGTCTCCATTTCCGCGCGCGCCGCATCGGTGCTGTCGGCATGGACGATGGCGGCATAGGCCAGGGTGCCGGCATTGTTGATGAGGAGCGAGACGTCGCCGTGGTCCCGGGCGACGGCTTCGACCGCTTCCGGTTTGGTGACGTCGAGGGCCACCGGAACGACACGGCCGCCGCTCTCGGCGACCAGGTCATCGAGTGTTCTGACGTCGCGTGCCGTCGCATAGACCTTGGCCGCACCGGCGGCCAAGAGTTCCTCGACGAACGCCTTGCCGATGCCGCGGTTGGCGCCGGTGACCAGCGCCGTCTGTCCTTCAATCCTGCTCATGGTTCTGTCTCCTCGGAGCGTTGGGTTGCAAAAGATGTCGAATAAAATACCGATCGGTAATTTTTTTGATCACCGACCAGAGGAACCCCGCCGATGGGCCGCGGCCGACCGCGCAAGACCGATCCCGAAGCCGTCCTCGAGACGTCCATCGAGCTGTTCTGGGAGAAGGGCTACGAGGGCACGTCCATGAACGACCTGGCCGCCGCCACCGGCATGGCCAAGCCCGGCTTGTACGCCACCTTCGGCGACAAGGAGACCTTGTATGCCAAGGCCCTTCGCCGTTATGCCGAGACGGGCGGGGCGGCGGTGTTCGACGACCTCATCACCTCGCCCGATCCGCTCGATGTGGTCGTCCGGCGTTCGCTCCGGCAGCTCGCCGACGGCACCACCGAGAAGAACGGGCCCGGCGGCTGTCTCCTGGTCAATACGCTCGTCGAATGCGCGCACGGTTCGCCGGCCCTCGAGGCCTTGTCACACGAACTCGATGCGAAACGCCTGAACGCCTTCATGGAACGCTCCCGGGCCGCCAAGAAGGCGGGTGAACTGCCGCCGCTGGCCGACCCCCGGCGGCTGGCCGAGTTCTTCTCCGGCCAGGTCCTGGCGCTGGCCGTTATGGGCCGGTCCGGGGCCAGTCAGCGCGACCTTGAGCGCTTCATCGACGTCGCCATGACGGTGCTGCCGGTTCGGGACATGAGTCGTAAGGCCTAATGCGAACCTCAAAGGTTCGGATTCAGTTGGGAACAACCGTCATCCCGGACGCTAGGTGAGCCCGGAAATCCTTGGATTTCCGGGGAGCGAACCTTGCGATCCGGGATCCAGAACAAGTTTTTCCAGCCCGATTCCTGGATTCCGGCTCACTGACTTTCCACGCCAAATCAAAGATTTGGAGGAAAGTCGCGGCCGGAATGACAAAAGTATGTGTAATGGCGTCAATTCGATTCAGTTAACTTGGCCTGCACCCAGTTTTTCGACCAATGCTGTTCCGATTGGACATGGCCGCGTCGTACGTACTTGGCGGTATGAAGTTGGAAGTCTCGATCCTCAAAGGCGGCCACAGTTCGGATCACGAAACCCTCGCGAGTCGGACCCAACGCAATTGGCTCGCCGATATTCGAATCCATCCATTCTTGGATGGCGTCGAGCGCCGAGAAAGTGCCTCGATACAGTACAGGCACCACATGAAACTCCAGGACTGCGGATACCTCTTCGATTTCTTCCCAGCCCAACCAAGTCGATCCCTCACGTACCGCGAACAGCCAGAAGAAATCTTCCAAGCCGTCGTATTCGATACTCCGAACCGCCTGCAGATTCTCGCCGTAGAAGCAGTAGTCCTCGTTCAACGTCTTCGAAGCGTGTTTGGCCTTGATGAAGCTGAAGCTTGGATGAACCGTTTCCTGCCCGGTCGAACGCGCGTAGGTCGCTCCCCGCCACAGGCAGTAGTTTCCTCCATCCAGTTTCTCGGTGATGACGACGTCGCGGTCGACGAGAAACGCTGCGTCCTGGTGAACCTTGTCGTCGGCGTGAACTTCAGGCGAGAAGGGCAGGTGAAACGTTCTCGGGTATTTGGGCGGTGTCATGGTGAAACTTGGGTCGGACAAACCTTAGTCGTCGTCCGGCACCGGTGCCGGGCCCAGTGGGTCGGTCTTGCGGCGCTCCTCCTGGACCCGTTCGGAAAGCGCCCCGGGGATCATCTTGTCGAGCAGACTGAAGGTGTTTTGGCAGGCCTGCTTGAGATTGGCCTCGAAGTCGCCGCTCGCCGTTTCGCCGGACGAATCGGACAGCGCCCGGATGACGACGAAGGGCAGATCGTTAACCTGGCAGGTGTAACCGAAGGCGGCCCCCTCCATCTCGGTGGCCAGCGCCGCGAACTCGCGCTGCAGCCAGCGCAGCATGGCCGTGTCCTGGACGAAGCGGTCGCCAGAGGCGACGGTGCCGAGCATCAGGTTGGGGCCGCCGTCGACGCCTTCGAAGGCGTCATCGAAGGCCTGGGTCGCCTTGCCGACCAGGTCCGGATTGCATTCGATCAAGCGGTCGCGGCCCGGCGTCTCACCATGGCGGCGCCCGAAGGCGGTCAGGTCCATGTCATATTGAACCACGTGGCTGGCGACGATGATGTCGCCGGCCTGCATGTTGGGCAGCAGCCCGCCGGCGACGCCGCTGAAAACCAGTTTCTCGGGGTTGAAGCGGTCGATCAGCATCTGCGTGCAGATGGTGGCGTTGACCTTGCCGATGCCGGACTGGGCGAGCGCGATCGGCGTCCCTTTGTAGTCGCCCTCGGTGACGGTGATGCCGGCGTGGACGGATTCCGTGGCGTCGGAAACCTGCCCCAGCAACAGCTGCACCTCTTCCGTCATGGCGCCGATAACCCCGAGCATGGCTGTCTACCTTTATCCTTGGTTCCTACACGACGGCAAAGGCAAAAACCTGGGCCGTCAGGACGTCGTCGCCGAGCGGCGCCGAATCGTAGCGTTCGGAAGCGTCGACGCGTCGCCACTTGCCCGCCGCTTCCAGGCTCCGGGCCTTGGTTTCGAAGGTTTCGCCCAGGTATGTCCGCGAAATGGAAAAGACGATATGCCCGCCGGACCGGGTGGCACGGATCAGTTCGTCGAGCCCGTCGAGCGGCGCGTGGCCTTCGGTAAAGACGCCGGAGGCGACGGTTGCGGCGAAGTTGTCATCGGCATAATCCAGCGGTTCGCCGAGACGGGCGACGCGCAGGTCCTCGTAGATGCCCTTGGCGGCGGCGCGGGACAACATGCCCTCGGAGGCGTCAAAGCCGTAAACCTTGGGATAGCTGAGTGCCGTCAGGATCTGGCCCATGATGCCGGTGCCGGTGCCGGCGTCGAGGACCGGGCCGTCGCCGGGCGGCTGGTGACGGGTCAGCATCGAGGCGACCATGGCCGGATGGGTGTATCCAACGCCCTTCATATGCTCCTCGTATTCCGCGGACCAGCCGTCGTAGATGGCGGCGGCCTCGTCGGGGTTGTCGGAGGCATAGACCTTTTGCAGTTCGCGGGTCTTTTCGTCTTGGCCGGGATTCGTCATTGAACCGTTCCAGGTTTTCGGGGCCGACCGCCGGATCGCCGATGGCCGATAAAGCGGCCGAACAGAACGAGCGGTCGATTGGAACAGCATCGCAGAAGGGGCCTATCCGCGCAAATTGGACGCCGTGAAGACCTTTTCTCGGGGCGTCAGGCGGCGCCGTCGATCTCGGCCGCCGGGTCCTCGATGATCCGCCCGAAGATGTCGTAGACCTGTTCGGTGGTCGACTTGACCCGGTCCTCGAGCGCCGCGAAGGTGGTGGCCTCGGCGATGTGGGCGAGGTCGGCCTTCAGGGCATCGGACATCTCGGCTTCACGCGCGGCGTTCATTTCGTCTTCGATGGTCAGGCTCAGCATGCCCTGCAGGCCCTGCCACAGGCGCAGCGCCTTGAGGAGCGCTTGGGTGTCTCGCGGTGCCAGGCAGTCGGCCTCGCCGAGACGCGAGAGGGCGGCGGCGGTGTTGGTATCGAGGACGTCCGGGTATTCCGCCGCATGTTTGAGCATCAGGTATTGGGCGATGAACTCGATGTCAATGATGCCGCCGCGGATCCGTTTCAATGACCACAAGCATTCGGCCGGTTTCTCGCGGGCCAGCCGTTCGCGCATGGCGGCGACGTCGGCGAGCAGCTTGTCGCGGTCGCGCGGGCGGGTCAGGACCGTGTGAAGCACGCTTTCGATCTCGGCCCGGAAACCGTCATCGGCGGCGATCACCCGGGCCCGGGTCAGCGCCATATGTTCCCAGGTCCAGGCCGATGCCGACTGGTATTTCTCGAAGGCTGGGAGCGTGGTGGCCAGCGGCCCGGCGTTGCCCGATGGGCGGAGGCGCATGTCGACCTCGTAGAGGCTACCCTCCGAAGTTAGGGCGGTGACGGCATTGATGAACCGTTGGCAGAGGCGGGCGAAGTACTGCGTCGCGTAGAGCGGCCGCGGCCCGTCCGATTGCGGGTTCTCCTCGGGCGTATCGTAGACGAAGACCAGGTCGAGGTCGGACGATGCCGTCATCTCGCGGCTGCCCAGTTTGCCGAAGGCCAGGATGGCGATGCGCGCGCCTGCGATCTTGCCGTGCTGGTCCTCGAACTCCCGGCTCACCGGCGGCAATAGCTGTTGAAGCGCCGTCTCGGCGATGTCGCTGAGCGCCGCCGACGCGGCCTGCGGCCCGGCCAAATTGCGCAACCGGTGGACGCCGACCTGAAAACGCCGGTCGTTGGCCCAGCGCCGGCTGGTGTCGAGGACGTCCTCCATGAACTCGGCACGGGCCAGTTGGTCGGCCAGGTCCGCCTGCAGAGTCTCGTGGTCGGGCAGCCCGGCGAAGAAATCCGGTGCCAGGACACTGTCGAGTACGGATGGGCGCCGGGACAGGTGGCGCGCCAGGCGCGGCGCCTTGCCCATGATCTCGGCGACCAACCCCAAGAGCTGCGGATGGGCCTGGAACATGGTGAACAGCTGGACACCGGCCGGCAGCCCGGCGAGGAACGAGTCGAAGGCCAGGAAGGTGGCGTCCGGGTCCGGCGTGCCGGCGATGGCGCTCAGCAGTTCCGGCATCAGTTCGGTCAGCAGTTCGCGGGCCCGGGTGCTGCGCATGGCGCGGTAGCGACCGTGGTGCCAGCCGCGGATCGTGGCGTCCACGGTTTCCGCGTTGGCATAACCCAGGGTCTCGATGGTCTTCAGGGTTTCCGGGTCCGGGTCGCCGCCGGTGAAGACCAAATTCCCCGCCGCCTCGCCGCCCGCACCCAGGGACGGCGCATCGGCGAACAACCGGCCGTAGATCGCATGCACGGTTTCCAGGTGACGCTGCATGTCCGCTTCGAAATCGTGGCGCCGATCGTAACCGAGGAACAGGCCCAGGTGCTCGAGGCCCGTCTCGTCGTCGGGCAGGGTTTGCGTTTGTTCATCGTTGGTCATTTGCAGGCGGTGTTCCACCCTGCGCAGAAACGCGTAAGCGCTGCTCAGGGCGGTGACCGTGTTGGCGTCGCAAAGGCCGAAACCGGCGAGCGAGCCGATGGCTTCGAGGGTCATGGGCGAACGGAGGTTCGGTTCGCGACCGCCCCAGATCAACTGTTGGGTCTGGGCGAAGAACTCGATCTCGCGGATGCCGCCGCGCCCCAGTTTGACGTTATGGCCCGGCACCTTGAGGGAATCCCCGGCCCGATGGGCGTTGATCTGGCGCTTGATCGAGTGGATGTCCTGGATGGCGGCGAAATCCAGGTCTTTGCGCCAGACGAAAGGCGACAGCCACTTGAGAAAACGCTCGCCGGCGGCAATGTCACCGGCGACGGGACGGGCCTTGATCATGGCGGCCCGTTCCCAGTTCTGGCCGAGGCTTTCGTAATAGGTTTCGGCGGCCAGCGTCGACAGGGCGATCGGCGTCGCGCCCGGGTCGGGCCGGAGGCGAAGGTCGGTGCGAAAGACGTAGCCGTCAGCGGTCCGCTCGTCCATCAGTTTGACGATGGTGCGGGTGATCCGGATCATGTTCTTTTGCAAGCGGTCCGGTTGGTCGGTTTCGATGACGGTCGGATCGAACAGCACGATCAGGTCGATATCGCTCGAGTAGTTGAGTTCGCGCGCCCCCAGCTTGCCCATGCCGAGGATGACGAAGCCGGAATCCCGCTCGGGATCGCCCGCGTCTTTCAGCCGGAAGGCGCCCTCTGCCGCTGCCGTACGCAGCGCGTGGCCGCAGGCCAGGGACAGGGTGGTCTCGGCGAACCGAGAGAGGGCGCCGGTGATCTCGAAGAGCGGCCAGGAGCCGGTAATGTCGGCGACGGCGATGCTCAGGGCGACGCGCCTTTTGGCGAGGCGGAGCTCACGTGCTAGAGCCTGCTCGTTAAGGCCTTCTTTGCCCTTGTCGGCTAGGGTTGCCATCGAGGTGGAAAAGGCTTCCGTCGGACCGGACTGCAACAGGTCACACAGGAAGCCGGGATCGGAGACGGCGCATTGGCTGAGAAACGGGCTGTTGCCGAAGATCGCATCGAGGAGTGCGCGGCCGGACGCTATGCCGTCGATGGCGCGGGCCCGGCCGGCGTCGTCGTCGCTGTCATCGGTCCGGTCCGCCAAGGCTTCGAACCAGCGCTCGCGGATGCGCGCCGCCGCATCCGCGTCGGCCGCGGAGGGCACCGTCTCGACGGTTTCGAGGAAGGGAAAATCGTGCATAATAATAAACTTCCTGTCGTTGGAGACTGCGTTAAGGCTCGGGCGCGGTCAAGGCGTCGCAGCACCGGAAAGAGATCGAGTTGATCAGGCGAACCATCCGCGGAGTGATCCACGTTGTGGCGGGTTTGGGCGCGGGCCTTGCCATCATTTTTATGCTGGTCGCCTGGCAACTGTCGCAGGGACCGATTTCCCTTGGATTTCTGTCGACCTACATCGAAGACGCGATCAATGCGGAGCGGACCGATCTTCGTCTGCGCATGACCGATACGATCCTGACCTGGGCCGGTTGGGAACGGACCCTCGATATCCGGGTCCTCGGCATGGAGGTGTTGGATCGTGACGGCGCCGTCGTCGGAAGCGTACCGGAAATCGCCTTCGCGTTGAGTGGAGAGGCTCTGTTCGCCGGCGAGGTGGCGCCCGAGAACATCGAGCTGTTCGGTCCCAGGTTGCGCGTCCAACGCAAACAAGACGGCCGCTTCGACGTGGGGCTCGGTGACCAGCCGGAAAGCGACGACGTTCTTGTGCTCGGGCTTCTCGACAAGGTCCTGGAAAGCACCGATCAAGCGGACGGCAAACATCCGCTCCGCTACCTGCGACGCCTCGACATCCTCGGCGCCGACGTCGTCATTGACGACCGCATGCTCGATAACTCCTGGCATGCACCGAGCGCCGACCTTCGCTTGACCCGCGACTCCATCGGCGTGCAGGGACGCATGTCCCTGGTTCTCGATGTCGAAGGCAAACAGACCGAGCTCGAAATCCTCGGACGCTACCGGGCCGCCGACAAACGGATCGACATCACGGCCGACATCGACAAGATCCAGGTGGCGCCGTTCGCCCCGGCTTTCGCCGATATCGCACCGTTGAAGATCCTTCGCCTGCCCTTGCAAGGGCGCGTCGCGCTGTCACTCGATATGGAGGGCCGCCCTGAGTCGGTCTCCTTCGATGTTACCGGAGGCGCAGGCGATCTGAACCTTCCGGATATTTTTGGTGAACCGATCCGCGTCGATCACGTCGTTTTTCGCGGGCGCCACGCGGCGGACACCAATTCAACGGAAATCGAAGAATTGAACGTGCATCTGGGGCCGAACTGGAACGTGCCGCTGCCGGCGCCGGTCAACCACCGCATGCCGCTGCGATCGTTCACCCTGAAAGGCCGTTTCGAAGGATCGGCCGGGCGCTTCGAGATGGACGAATTCAAAGCCGACCTCAACGGTCCGACAGTCCTGGCCACCGGATTGATTTCGGGCCTTCCGCATGGCGGTGCCAACAGCACCCCAGTTGCTGATATCAGTGGGGAACTCCATAACGTGCCGGTAAGTGACATTCAGCGTTATTGGCCAGCGGCATTGGGCAGCGATGCGCATTCCTGGGTTGCCACGCACATGGCCGACGGGACGATGGAAAAGGCGACGGCGACGGTACGGATCAAAGCGGGTGCGGATGGAACCCTCGCCATCGAAAAGATCAACGGTGACATGCGGGTGCGGGGTACCACTGTCGACTACCTGTCGCCAATGCCTCCCGTCCGCAAGGTCGACGGAGACATCGTTTTCGACCGCGAGGCCTTCCGCATCAAGATCCTCCGGGGGGTTTCGGAAACGCTTCAGGTAAGAAGCGGCCAGATCGATTTGACCGGTCTCGATCAATATGACCAGTACGCCGACATCACGTTGAACATTACCGGCGACCTGAAGAAAAAGCTCTTCTATGTCGACAACGAGCCCCTGGGCTATGTGTCGTCGCTCGGCATCGACCCGAAAAGCGCATCGGGGACCGCCGAGACGGACTTGAAACTCCATTTCATCCTGGAGAAGACCCTGACGCTCGATCAGGTGGACGTCACCGCGATATCCAAGCTCAAGGGCGTCGCCTTGGAAGACGTGTTCCTCGGGCGCGGCATCCACGATGGGATCGCCGATCTCAAGGTCGACAAGGACGGGATGACCCTGACCGGCGACGTCAAGTTTGCGACCATTCCGGCCAAACTCGTATGGCGTGAGAACTTCGGCGAGAAGAGGCCCTACCGGAGCCGTTACGACCTGTCGGCGGTGATCGACGATGTCCGGCGGATCGAGGACCTGGGTCTCGACATGGAACCGTTCTCCGAGGACTACGTCAGCGGCAAGGTCGGAGCGAGCATCCGCTTCGCGGTTTTCGACGAGGTCGACCGCAGACTCGAAGTGATGGCCGATATCACCGATGCGTCGTTGGCGGCGCCGGTATTCGGTTGGGAGAAAAAGACCGGTGTCCGCGGGCGCGCCGACGTCGTCCTATTGATGGAACGGGACGACGTTGTCGATATCCCCCGGTTCTCCGTCAAGGCGGCCGATCTCATCGTCACCGGATCGGCAAAATACGCGGCCGGTGCCGAGGGCCTAAGGCGGATCGACTTCGACAAGGTCAGCTACGGGCGGACGAATTTGGCCGGTGCCCTGATCCCCAAGGAAGACGGCGGCTGGGAGGCGGGGTTCCACGGCCCGTCGTTCGACCTGTCGCCTTTGTGGGACGAAATCCTCAGCGGCGATTCCCAGGATACCAGCGGCGAATTCATGCTGCCGCGGTTGACCCTGGTGATCGAGATGGACCGTGTCTGGTTGACGGAAACGGAATCCTTCAGCGACGTTTCCGGCACTTTCGCCTATCGGGACGACTATTGGCATACGGTGTTGCTCGACAGCACCATCAACGAGCGGACCGCTTTCAAGCTGACGATCCAGCCGGGCCAGGACGGCAACCGCATTTTCCTCCTCAAGTCGGACAACGCAGGCGACACGCTCAGGCTTCTCGACCTCTACGAGAACATGGTCGGCGGGTCTTTGGAAGTGGCCGGCGGATACGACGACACGGCACCCGGCCGTCCGTTGTCCGGCCGTTTCACCGTCTCCGATTATCGGGTCGTCGGTGCGCCGGTGTTGGCGCGCGTGGTCAGCTACATGTCCCTGACAGGCATCCTGGAAGCGCTCGAGGGCGACGGCTTGGCGTTCAATTCCCTCGAGGTTCCCTTCAGCATGCACGAAGGCACGTTGGAACTCGACAACGCCAAGGCGACTGGCACGTCCCTCGGATTCACGGCGTCCGGCAACGTCTACACCCATGCCGACGTTCTCGATCTGGAAGGAACGGTGATTCCGGCCTACGCGCTCAATTCGGTTTTCGGCAACATCCCCGTCCTTGGTGAAATCCTGACCGGCGGTGAAGACGGCGGCGGTGTGTTCGCGGCCAATTACACGATGACGGGCAGCGTCGCCGAGCCTGAAGTGTCGGTCAATCCCCTGACCGCATTGGCCCCTGGAATCCTGAGAAACGTCTTCGGCGTGTTCGACAAGGCGGCCGAAAACCTGAACACCGGCGACGTCAAAAAGCAGACGATCGTCACGCCATAAACCCTTTTGGCGGCTGCAACCGGTTTGTTCACGCAGCACCGGTGTGAATTGCCGCATAAAGCGGACATCGGCGTCGATTACCCGGAAGCTGCCTTATCCGAAGCGTTTCACGATCGGCACCGCCGCTGTCCTCCGAAATGGAGTTGGTTCGACTGCGGCGATGAAACTAGCGGATCATGAAGCAAAAGCGCCGCTAAAACCGCGGGGCGGCGAATGTCGCGGGTCATCCAAGGATTCCGGATACCGCTGAGGCAGCAGGCCGCCATGGAACCACCGAATGAAGGCGTCGATGCCAAAAACGGGTAGGTCGAGTTCACGCCGTAGGTCGGCCGCATAGGGGACCATGTTGGTGCACTCAAGGACGATGGCGCCAATATTCGGATGTCCCTCAACCAAGCGGTTCCCGGCATCCACCAAGTCGCGGGTCGCCCGGTCCCGGTCCAGGGTCATTTCGTCATTGAGGATGACTCGGCTCAGTTCCTCACCTTGATCGGTGCCGACGATCGGCAGGTCGAGCGGCACCCCGGCCGCGCGCAGGTGGTCTTCGCTCAAGGTCAACTCCGAAATCGTGATGATGCCGACCCGCCTGCCCGGGGGCAGCAGGGATTGGACCAGCGGGACCTGCATCAGCGAGGAGGTGGCGACGGGAACGTCGACGGCGGCCGCGAGTTCCTCCTGGAACAGGGAGAGAAACCCGCAGTTCGTGGTGATGCCGTCGGCGCCGACGGCGACCAGTTCCCTCGCCGCATCGATGAAGGAGTCGAGCAGCCCCTCGGCGCGTCGGCGAACGACGAGGTCCGGCGACGCCCCGCGAACGACCTTGTAGTGGACGGGAAAGGGCCAAGTCAGGGCGTTGCCCATGTCACCCGGAATCCTGGGGAACCGTGTTTCCAGCATCAAGATACCGATGGCGGCGCCGTAAACGGTCTTGCCGCCGTGTTGTCTTTGGGAAGTGACCATGGCTGGTAAGCTCCGGCTATCGTGAATTTGCGGTGGTAGGCCCGGTCCCATCGTCCGGCGATCCCAAATAGATCCGGGAATACCCCTCCTTGATGGCCGCCGTGATCTGATCGAGACGCAGCGCGATATGGGCCTTCATTCTCTCATCGGCGAGAACGGGGTCACGCGCCGCGATGGCGTCGAGGATCGCCCGGTGTTCCGACTGCGTTCCCCGGCGGCGGCTCTCCATGTCGATCCAGCGGAAGAACTTGATACGCGCGTTGACGTTGCGCAGCACGTTGAGCATCTCCGCGTTGCGCGCCAGGGCCATCACCTGCTCATGGAAGTGCTCGTCGAGCGCGACCAGGTCCTCGACGGAACGCGATGGGTTGTCCGCTCCCGTTTCATCGAGAAAACGGGTGATCTCGGCCAGTTCGTCATCGCTCGCCAGTTCACAGGCGACCCGCGCCGCCGCCGATTCCAGCGTCGAACGCAACTGGTAGAGTTCGAAGATCTCGCGCGGTTTGAACTCGCGGCAGAAGAAACCGCGCCCTTTCTCGAAGGTCAGGAAGCCTTCCGAAACGAGGCGGTTCAAGGCTTCCCGGAGCGGTGTCCGGCTGGCGCCGAGCTTGCCGGCCAGCGCCACCTCGTTGATCCGTTCGCCCGGCTTGAAGTGGTAGGCGATCGCCATCTCCTTGATGACGGCATAGGCGCGGTCGACGCTGCTCTCGGGTTTTTCCTCTGTGTTCGTCGAATATGCCATGAAAATACGTTTATCTGTATTCAATTTCTCCATCGCTCATTAAACTCAATGGATCAAAATCTCAAGGAAATTGTGCGATACAGCGCAGTAGTGAAAATTTCTCTTGACCAACGATCGACGAATTCCCAAAATTGTATACAGTTCGGAATGCAGATAGCCGATCCGAACCCCGTACCTGAACGTAACGAAGTAATTCTCTCATGACCGATCACGCGACCAATTCGATGACCGGAGGCGAGGCCATGGTGCGCCTCCTCGAAGGCCATGGCGTCAAGCATATCTTTGGCCTTTGCGGCGATACCTCGCTGCCGTTCTATGATGCCCTGCATCGGCTCGATCACGGTATCGAGCACATCCTGACCCGCGACGAGCGGTCCGCCGCCTATATGGCCGACGGATATGCCCGCGTCACCGGCCGTGTCGGCGTCTGCGAAGGGCCGTCCGGCGGCGGTGCCACCTATATTCTTCCGGGCATCGTCGAGGCCAACGAATCGTCGGTGCCGGTCCTGTCGATCACGACCGACGTATCGACCGTATCGGCCGGACGCTACCCACTGACCGAACTCGATCAGGAAGCCCTGTTCCGTCCTTTGACCAAGTGGAACACGGTCATCGACAGTGCGGCCAACCTGCCGCGCATGGTGCGGGCCGCGTTTCGCAACATGACGACGGCGCCCCTGGGGGCCGCCCACCTGGGTTTTCCGTTCGACGTTCAGAAAGCGCCGGCCATCGACGACGACGTATGGGCCGAAAGCCGTTTCGGAACGTTTCCGGCGTTGCCGGCCGGCCCGGACCCGGACGCCATCGGAACCGCCGTCGATGCCATATTGTCGGCGAAACACCCGCTGGTCGTTTGCGGCGGCGGCGTCGTCATCGCTGCGGCCGAGGCGGAACTGGCGCTGTTCGCCGAGACCCTCGACATTCCTGTGGCGACGACCATCAGCGGCAAGGGAAGCCTCGCCGAGACTCATCCCAACTGCGTCGGCGTCGTCGGCACCAACGGTGGTGTGCCGGCGACACGTGCGGTGGTCGAGGAAAGCGACCTGATCGTCTTCATCGGCTGCCGGGCCGGATCGGTGACGACGGAACGCTGGCGGCTGCCGGCCCCGGGAACGCGGATCGTCCACATCGACACCGACACCGTTGCCATCGGCGCCAACTATCCGACCGAGGTCGCCATCGTTTCCGATGCGCGCTTGGCACTGAAGGCGCTGAACGGGGAGATGGCGCGACGGGGCGCCGGTCAAGCCTACGGCGGCGGCGAGCGGGCGGCGCGGGCGAAGGCAGATAAACGCGCCGCCTTCATGGCCTTGGCGGACAGCGACGATCAGCCGATCCGGCCGGAGCGCGTGGTTCGCACGATGTCCGGTCTGCTCGACGACGATGCGGTCGTCGTCGCCGATCCGGGAACGCCCTGTCCCTATTTCTCGGCCTTCCACGAGGTCCGCAAGCCCGGCCGCAGCTATTTCTCGAACCGCGCCCACGGCGCGCTCGGCTATTCCCTGGCCGCCGCCGTCGGCGCCCAGGTCGGCCGGCCGTCGTCGAAGGTCGTCTCCGTGATGGGCGACGGCAGTTTCGGTTTCACGGTCGGCGAACTGGAGACGGTAACGCGGCTCGGGCTGCCGATCACTTTCGTCGTCTTCTCCAATTCCGTCTACGGCTGGATCAAGGCGGGACAGAAGTCCGGATTCGGCGAGCGCTACTATTCGGTCGACTTCTCGCGCACCGATCATGCCGCGGTGGCGGCGGCCTACGGGATCAAATCGTGGCGGGTCGAGGACCCGGCCGACCTGGAACCGGTGCTCAAGCAGGCCTTAGAAACCGGTGGACCGACCCTGGTCGACGTCATCGCCCAACCGCTCCAGGACGCCGCTGCACCGGTCAGTGAATGGGTCGCTTGAGATGCCGTCGCCGGCCGCATCAGTTCGGGTCGGTCTCCAAATAGCCGGTCATGGCGTCGATGGCGTGGCCGACGAATTCCGAGACCAGCCTCGAACGCGGCTTTTCGCTGGCATAGATGACGGCGAGATCGATCGCTACCTTGGGCCGGAACGGACGGGCGACGAGTCCCGTGCCTTCGAATTGCTGAAACGTGAACGGGTCGGCGAGCGTAACGCCGAGACCGCGGCGGACCATGGCGCAGGCGGAGACGAACAGGTGCGACTAGATGCGAACGTTCCAGTGGGCGCCGGCTTCGGAAAAACACTCGCGGACCCGATGGTAGGTCATGTGGCTGTTGCCGAGAGAGATGAACGGCTCGCCGTCGAGGTCGGCCGGTGTGATCTGCTTGCGGACCGCCAGCCGATGCCCCGCGGGCATCACGCAGAGGCACGGGAAGGCCATCGCTTCCTGGGCGACGCCGGGGAACTCGACCGGCAATTCGACAATGCCGATATCGAAAAGATCGGCCGCCACCAATTCCTGAACCTTCGGCGAAGAGCGGGTCTGCAGGGTGATGCTGAGGTCCGGTTTTTCGGCGACGAAATCACCGATGAGATCGGGCACGAAGGAGAGCGAAAGAGCCGGCATGCAGGCGATGCGGAGGTGGCCGGCCCGATAACCGCTGATGTCGCCGGCGGTGCGTGTCACCCGATCGAGTCCGCGTACGATATTGTCGATCTCATCGAACAGCCGGTCGGCTTCCGGGGTCGGACGCAGCCGACCACGAATACGGTCAAAAAGGGAAAAACCGACCTGATGCTCGAGGCTATTGATCAAGTTGCTGACGGCCGGCTGCGAGATCTTCAGTTGTGCGGCGGCCTGCGTCACCGTGCCGGTGACCATGACCGCATGAAGGGCTTGGATTTGTCGAAACTGAAGCATCGGCGACCGTTTCCATGATCCAGAAGTATATAAGAAAAATGATATACCAGGAAAGTTATAGTATTTGAAATGATGAAAATGATCTGCCAGCCTACGAACACAGGGCCGCGGGAGGGGAGAAACCTAATAGCAAAGTCGATTCGGACCATCGCGCGTCCGGACCGCTCTGAGCCCGGATCGAAAACCCGGGAACACGCGAATTGTTCATGAGGGCAACGGGGGGGGACCTAGGGAAGATGAACGTCGACCAAGAACGGGCCTTGTCTGAAACGGAGGTGAGCCTCCCGGACGGCGGTCGTCCGGCCGCAGTCATCGACCGCGCCGCCATAACGGTCGTTCAATTGCCCGTTCGCACGCCCAGGAAACACGGGATCGGCGACGTTTCTGGAAAAACTGCCAACGTCATCCTGCGGCTGCAGACCACGGACGGCATCGTCGGCTGGGGCGAAGCGGCTCCGTGGCCGGTGTTCACCGGCACCGCCGAGGCCGTTGCCGCCGCCCTCGACGTTCACCTCCGCCCCCTGATTATCGGCGCCGATCCGTTCCGCGCGACGGAAATCATGACCAAAGCCGATCGGGTCCTCGTCGGCCATCCGGAGGCCAAGGCGGCACTGGAGATGGCGCTCTATGACATCGCCGGCAAGATCGCCGGCCTGCCGGTGGCCGAACTCCTGGGCGGACGCTGCCGCGATACGGTGCCGCTAAGCGTGTCCCTGGCCAATCCCGATTTCGACGCCGACCTGGAATTCGCCCGCTCCCTCGTCGAAGACGGGGTCCGCATCTTCAAGGTGAAGACCGGCTTCTCCGGCCACGCTTTTGACATCCATCGCCTCGAGACCCTGCGCGCCACGTTCGGCGATACCATCGACCTGCGCGTCGACTACAACCAGGGCATGGTCGGTCACGAAGCCCTGCGTCGGCTGCGCGATATCGAGGCCTTCGCCCCCGACTTCATCGAACAGCCGGTTCCGGCCGACCACTGGGACACCATGGCCCAATTGCGCACCGCCATCGACACGCCACTTCTGGCTGACGAAAGCGTGTTCACTCCGGCCGATGCGTTACGCGCCGTGAAGGCTCAGATCGCCGATCTCATTAGCATCAAGGTCATGAAGTCGGGTGGCATGCGCCGCGGCCAGGAGGTTTCGGCCGTCGCCGAGGCCGGCGGCATCGCGTGTTACGGCGGCGACATGTTCGAAAGTGGGCTCGCCCATTTGGCCGGCCTGCACATGATCGCCGCGACACCGAACATCAGCCTCGGCTGCGAGTTCTACCAGGCCAACTATTACCTGGCCGAAGACCTGCTCGCCGAACGTTTCCCCGTCGACAACGGTGTCGTCGTCGTGCCTCGGAAGCCGGGCCTGGGGATCGACGTCGACGAAGCGCGTTTGGCGGGTTTCGCCGTGGAAACAAGGGGCTAGGGCGCCATGGAGACAGCGCAGAACCCGCACGCATTGAAAGTCGCGGTCATCGGCGGCGGCATCGTCGGCGTTTCGACGGCCGAGTGGCTGCGCCGCGACGGTCATGATGTGACGATCATCGATCGCGGCGTGCGTGATCGGGCCGCATCGTTTGGCAACGGCGGCATATTGGCCCGTTGCGCGGTGGTCCCCGTTGTCGTGCCCGGCATCATGATGAAGGCGCCCGGCATGTTGCTTTCCCCTGATCAGCCGCTGTTCCTGCGCTGGTCCTATCTGCTGAAACTGCTTCCCTGGCTGCTGCCCTACCTGGCTTCGGCACGCCGAGAGAAAGTCGTCGAAATCGCCGCCGGACTGGCGCCGCTGCTGACCGATTCCGTCGATCAGCACCGGGCCCTGGCCGAAGGCACGCCGGCCGAACGCTGGTTGGTGCCGGGCGATTACGTCTACCTCTATCCCGACCGCGCGACCTTCGAAGGGGATTCCTTCGGATGGTCGTTGCGGCGCGATCATGGGATCGTCGGTGAGGAACTGAGCGGCGACCAACTGCGCGAACGCGACCCGGCCTTGGGACAGAAATACGGTTTCGGCTATCTGCTTCGTGATCACGGCACCATTACCAATCCGGGCCGGTATATCGAGGATCTATATGAGTGGTTTGTCGGTCAGGGGGGACGGACCGTCGAGGGCGGGGTCCGGCAGGTCGAACCGCGCCCGGAAGGGGTTCGCGTCCACTGCGACGGTCACACAATCGACGCCGACCGGGCCGTCATCGCCTGTGGCGCCTGGTCGCGTCAGCTGTCGGAGAAGATCGGCCATCACCCTAAGCTTGAATCGGAACGGGGTTACCACATCGAGTTCACCGGGCCGTCGGCTTTGCCGCCGTGCCCCTACATGGTGGCTGACGCCAAGTTCGTCGCCACACCGATGGGCGCCAATTTACGGGTCGCCGGTATCGTCGAATTCGGCGGCTTGGAGGCCGCGGCCAGCGCCGGACCGCTGAGCCTGCTGACCAGGGGTATCCGCAAGATCTATCCGGATTTCCAGTATGCAGATAAGCGGGAGTGGATGGGGCATCGGCCGGCGACGACGGACAGCCTGCCGGTGCTCGGGCCGTCGGAGCGTCACAAAGATATCTATTTCGCTTTCGGGCACCACCACATCGGGCTCACTGCCGGACCGAAATCAGGTCGCTTGCTGGCCGACATGATTTCCGGGCGTCATCCGAACGTTGACATGAGCGCCTACAGGATGGGGCGGTTTGACGTCTGAAGATTTCCAGAATCACACTATCACGATAATATATTGACAATTTATCGATAAATTATGCAATATGAGATAATCAATACCGCAGTTCGGTAGGAAACAGGGAGGAAAGACAGGGAGAACCATTGAGCCGGCACCACCGGATATCATTGTGCGTAGGCGACGAGTTCGCGTATCGTCAATGGCGTGTATTTGCGGAAAGGGCCGGCATTTTCCGGATTCGTGCCGAAATCTCGCAGGCCTTCGCCACCGGCGTTGCCGAATCGATGGTTTCTTCCGGCTCCACCGGTTACGACCGCAAGGTCTGGGAAAGCCTCACCCACTTCTACGAGGTCGACGCCTGGCTGCCGCGCAACTACATAATGGTCAATAAGGACATTTGGGAGGGCACGGACAAGGCCCACCAGAGCGTCATCAAGGGCTGCGCCGAACTGGCCGAATATGCCGGCACGTGGCGCGCCGTGGAATACACCCAGTTCACCTTGAATGGCCTGAAGGCCGGTGGCATGACCGTCGGGCCGGCGACACGCTGAAGGCAGACCTCAAAAAGGTCGGTGAAACCATGGCCAAGGAGTGGCTGGAGAAGTCCGGCGCCCAGGGCAAGACCATCGTCGATTCCTTCAATTCCATGAAGTAACAAGACCACCGGGGGAGGCCGTTGCTTCGGCCTCCCCGTCCTTTTTTTCGAGGCGCCGGGGGGTTGAGATGAAATCATTCGCGTTATCACTGCAGTCTTTTCTAGATCGAATCTATTTCGCCTGCGGTGTCGTCGCCGCGCTTTTTCTGATTGCCATTCTTGCACTCATTGTCATTCAGATGCTCGCCCGCTGGACCGGCGAAGTGTTTCCGGGTGCTCCGGACTATGCCGGTTATTGCATGGCGGCGGCGTCCTTCTTCGCCTTCGCCTATGCCCTCAACCACGGTGCCTACATCCGCGTCAGCATCGTCTTGAACCTCGTTAGCGAGCGCACCCGCCGGTGGCTGGAAACTTGGTGTTTCGCCGTTGCCACGGCGCTTGGCTGGTACTTCGTCTATTACGCGACGAAGGCCGCTTATTGGTCGTGGAAGCTCCACGACATTAGCCAGGGCCAGGACGCGACGCCGCTTTGGATACCACAATCCTCCATGGTCCTCGGCAGCATCGTCTTCGCGATCGCGCTCACCGACCACCTAATCCACGTATTGTTTGCCGGCGATCACCGTATCGAAGCCGATATGGTCGATCAGAGCCACAGCGAATAGGGGAGTTGGGACCATGGGTGAAGTACAACTGATCGCGATCTTTCTTTTCGTCCTTTTCCTCATGCTCGGCACCGGCGTCTGGGTCGGGCTGGCGCTGTTGGGCGTCGCCTTCGTCGGCATGGAGATGTTCACCTCGCGCCCTGCCGGCGACACCATGATCACCACCATTTGGAGCGCGTCCTCGTCCTGGACCCTAACGGCCCTGCCGCTGTTCATCTGGATGGGCGAGATTCTCTACCGGACGCGCCTTTCGGAGGACATGTTCCGTGGCTTGTCGCCATGGCTGGCGCGCCTGCCGGGCGGCCTGGTGCATACCAATATCGTCGGCTGTACCGTGTTCGCCGCCGTCTCCGGATCGTCGGCGGCGACGCTGACGACGGTGGGCAAGATGTCGATCCCGGAACTGCGCAAACGCGAATATCCGGAAACAATGATCATCGGTACACTTACCGGCGCCGCCACACTGGGCTTGATGATCCCACCGTCGCTGACCCTGATCGTCTACGGTGTGACGATCAACGAATCGATCTCGAAATTGTTCATGGCCGGAATCCTGCCGGGGATCATCCTGGCTGGCATGTTCATGGGATATGTCGCGATCATGTCTAAGGTGTCGTCCCGGTTTAATCCGAAGGCCGAGCCGCCCATGACCTTCTCTGAGAAGGTTGCCAACTCGAAATTCCTGATTCCCGTGATCTGCCTGATCCTGGTGGTCATCGGGTCCATGTACACCGGCGTCGCCACGGCCACGGAGGCCGCGGCCTTCGGCGTCATCGGCTCGCTTATCCTGGCGGCCAGCCAGAAGTCGCTCAATTGGAAGACCTTCACCGAGAGCCTGATGGGTGCGACGCGCACCTCGGCGATGATCGCCCTGATCCTGGCCGGTGCGGCGTTCCTGTCGCTGGCCATGGGTTTCACCGGCCTGCCGAAAGCCTTGGCGGAAGGCATCACCACCTTCGAATTGAGCCGCTTTGAGCTGTTGATGGTCTTGTTGGTGTTCTACATCGTCATCGGCTGCTTCCTGGACGGCATTTCGTCCGTGGTGCTGACCATGGCCGTTGTCGAGCCGATGATCCGGACCGCCGGCATCGACGTTATCTGGTTCGGCATCTTCATCGTCGTCGTCGTCGAGATGGCCCAGATCACACCGCCCATCGGTTTCAACTTGTTCGTCATGCAGGGCATGACGAAACACGATATGGCCTACATCTCGAAGGCGGCCATCCCGATGTTCCTGATCATGGTGCTGATGGTTTTTGTGCTGATCTTCGTGCCCGACATCGCAACCTATCTACCCGAGAACATGCGGACGAGACCTGGCGGTTGAGACTTTAGTAACGAGTTCTGACGCCCGCGACGTCGGCTTTGCGGCCGTCCCGCTGCTCACTCAATGCGTCAGGGAAAGGCGATATCCTGACGTTATGCGTCAATCCGTTGTCGCCCTATCTGTCAATTGACGGGCAGTCATGGAACTTGACGGGCTGGAGCCCCCAATAGACTCTGTCGGCCGGGAGGAGGAGCCGATGCACGTCTGGCGCGAAACGTTTCGATCCGTCGTCTTTCCCTGGCAGTGCGACCAGTTCGGTCACATGAACGTACGCTGGTACGCGCACCATTTCGACGATGCCGCGTTTCACGTTTGGGCGACATGCGGGATCACGTTCAAACGCATGGAGGAACTGGGCGTGCATACAGTCGTCGCCCGCACCGCGACGGACTTCGTCAAGGAACTGACGGCCGGTGAACTGATCGTCGTGGAAAGCGCTTTCGCGCGTATTGGTCGCACCAGCGTAACTTACCGGCAGCGCATGTCCGATGCGGAAACGGGAACCCTGCATGCGACTCAGGAAGGTGTCGAAGTGTTTTTCGACCCGGCGAGCCGGTCTCCTGTACCCATTCCCGACGAAATTCGGCAGACAGTCGAGTCCCTGCTCCTGGTCGACGAAGCCGGTGATTGAAACGGCGAGACGGCCAAGGCATCACGGCGCGACCACCGATGGGTGACCTTCCCTTTGCCGCCATAGGCGTTACGCCCCTGTTGATCGCCATGGTGGCCGTTTTCTTCGCCGCCATCGTCCAGAGCACCGTCGGCATGGGGTTCGGGCAGGTCGCCGCCCCCGTGTTGCTGCTGATCGACCCGACCTTCGTGCCGAGCGCCGTCATCATCATGGGCGGTGCCGTCGCCGTGACCGGGGCCGTGCGTGGGCGGCAAGACGTGGCCGGGCGCGAAATCGGTGTCGCGCTGACCGGCCGCATGGTGGGGGCCCTCGGCGCCGGGCAGGTACTGATCATCGCCGCCGATCCAACCACGTTCTCACTGGTCTTCGCCGGCCTGTTGCTGCTCGCCGTCGGCCTCAGCCTGACCACCTGGCATGTCCGGCTCAGTCCGGGCAATCTGCTCGTCGCCGGAACCCTATCCGGCTTCATGGGTACGATCACGTCGGTCGGCGCGCCGCCCATGGGCATCGTCTACCAGAACGCGCCCGGCCCGCACGTCCGCGCCACCTTGAACGCGTTTTTCGCCGTCGGCACCGTGATCTCGTTGGCCGCCCTGGCCCTGCACGGCTGGCTCGGCCTCGGCGACGTCATCCTCGCCCTGTCCCTGGCGCCGGCGCTCGCGGCCGGCACCTGGGTGTCGCGCTACCTCACCGATTTCGTCGACCGCCGGTTCAGACCACTGGTGCTGACCGTCTGCGCCGCATCGGCGCTGGCCATCGTCGTCAAGGCCCTGCTGTGAGCTGGACGGTTTGGCTGCCAACGTTGCGGTGTGGCGGCCTACGATGACTGCGGTTTGAATCTCGCTCACAGCCGGTCTATTAACTGGCTTCACACCAAAGGAATATTGGCCGCCGGTTTTCGGGCGGATGGGAGAGACCCCCATGGGAACGGAAAGACCGCAAATTCTGATCCGAGGACTGCTGTTCCTCGCCGCCGTCCTCTTAGCCTTCGCCAGCGACGGTGGTTCGCCGGCAAAGGCCAAGTCGCGCCACGGAGACGCAATCACCTATTTTTATAAGACCAATGACCTCGAGTCCGTGCCGGATTTGGTCGAATCGCTCGCGCAGTCGGGAATGCTCAACAAGAACGTAAGCGGGACTCGCGGTTTTCTCGCCGCCTTGTTCAAACGCAACCCAACATGGGCGGAAAGAGTCGCCGAAGATGAATTCAGCCCCTTGGCCCAGAAAACAATCGCATCGGGGCTGGTTCTGGCGGGCCGTCGGACATTGGCCCTGGACTTTGCGGCTCGCAATCAATGGAGCGCAACCCAAACAAGTTCGTTGACGCAACGGCAAGCGGATTTGGTGACGATGCCGATCGTCACGGCGACTGACCTGGACATGATGTGGGGCGCCGGTTTCGCGACCGGCGATCCGGCTTACGTCCGACGCATCCTGGAGAAGATCGAGGAGGCGGTCCGTACAGGTGACATCGCCCTCGAGGACATCCACTACATCGCGCTGGGGCGCAGGGCCGAAAGAACCCAGTCGAGAGCAATCTTCCGGAAATACGAGAAAAGACAGGCCGCCCGGCTGGCGGTTTACGCCTCGGCTTTCTGGTCGGTCGGAAGCAATGCCAAACAACACGAATTCGTCGAGAAAGAAGTCGACCGGTGGATTGGCGACGAGCCGTCGACGGCCATCGCCCGCACCCTTCGCCGGGTCAAGTTCCGATCGTTCAATCCTGTCATGAGCACGGTCGATTCCGGGACCTTTACCGTCGCCCTGTCCCAGGTATCCGATCCCGGCATCATCCTGTCCGTGAGAACCCCCGAGGATACCCGCAAAGCCATGGCCAGCTTCGAGCACGAGTTTGAAATGGGGGACCGGGTTTATATTGCCTTTTTGCTAATTGCGAAACCGAACGCGGAAATCCGTTACGCTTTCGAAGTCTTCGGGCCCGGAGGCGGTATATTACGGTTGGGACCTTTCAATAAGGAAAAGAGCACGGGTCACACGATGTCCACGGACGCCATTGAAATCGCTACACGGGAATTGCAAGCGGAAGGGGTCTATACGGTCCGCGGCGCATTCCGCGATGGCGCGGGACGGACGTTCAAGACCGAGAACCGGTTCCTGATTTCGGACGATCAATAATAGACAAATCTTATTGGAGAAATGGGAAATGATGACGGTCCGTCGCACACAAGAATTCAGTTTAAACCGTTTATGGTTTTTGACTGCCGGATTGCTGTTTTTTGCCTGCACAGCAGCCGCCGAAACGCCGCTCGCCACTTATGACTGCCGGTTACCCGATGCGCGGCTCGGCGGCGGTATGGTCTTGAAGGTCTTCGCCGATGCCCGTGCCACCTTGACCATCAAGGGTGTCGTTATCGCCGGTCAGCGCGATCCCGAAGTTGAGTATTCCTATACGGAAGACGGGACAACGTTGAAACTGTCGCCAAGGAGCAATTCGGCACGCCAAATCGGGGTGATCCGATATGCCCGGTCGAGCGATACGCTGACACTTGTCAACAACAACGGCTCCTTGAACTGTGAGAAGGGATAGGCGCTGTCCGCCTGGTCTTGCCGGCGGCGACGCCGTTTGGCTTGGCGTCTTCTAATTGCGAACGATCTGGCCCGTGGCGTCCTGGGACTGAACAATGAAGGCTTCCGCCGTTGCCGTCGGAGACGGCAAGACCATGCGGTTCTTGCCGGCCGCGGTGACCCCGAGGATCGAGTATCCGACCGCGATGATCCTGGGTTCCTGCCAGGTGCGCGTTATGACGTAGGCTCCCTTGACCATCGATACGTTGGGATTGTTTTTGACGGCCCTATCGAACAGGGGCTTGTCCAGGCCTCCCCGCAGCTGCGCAGGAGAGAGCAGGTAGGCGACTTTCGGGCCTGGACGATCCTGTCCATGACCAGATAGAAGGCGCTGTCGTCCAGGAAAGATTGCTGCTGCACGAGCGGGATCAGTTGCCTGGAGGAATCCGAGGGCAGGAGTTCAATTTCTATACCTTCGGCAAGGACGTTGATGGCGTGCGCGGCCAATTCAGTGGAGGCTTGCGTCGACAGGTGTCGCTTGAATTGCCGCATGGCCTCGTCATCACGGTCCAACAGGCCGAGCAGCGAGCGACCGAGCATCATCGCTGTAAAGGCGGCTGCGGGGACGGCTTCAGTGATTACGGCCTCGCCCAGGTTTTGGGCCGGACCCTCATCGTAGGCTGCCCAGTTTCCGTCGACCGGTTTTCGATAGACGGTCCCCAACGGGGTGATGGTGCGGCGCGGAATCAAGGCCGTCAGCGACGGCGCCCCGCTCCACACTTGCTTCTCGCGGGTGGCATCGAGCGTGCTTCCCGCGAACCTGTCGAACAGCAGGCGGCCTTCCGTATAGGGAGGCAAGGTGCCGACGGCAAGTTGGCCGTTCGGCTCGATGGCCAAGGACACCCTATGGAAGGGGTGATAGGTCCGGTAATCGGTCATGCGCCAGAGGTTGACTGGGGCCATCTCGCGGCGCGCGATCAGGTTCATGTCCTGATGCAAAAGGATGCGTAGTTCGGCGAGACTTTGATAGGCGCCGGCAACAGCGGTCTGGGATGCGGGTCCGCAGGGCCGGTTCGGGTTCAATATCAGGTCCCACTTCGACATCTCGGCGCCGTCGCGCGACGCCCCTGAGCCGTAGGCCCGATCGAACAGCCTGAGCGCTTCCGCCCGAACGTTGGCAATCGATTGCTGGCCGGCCGGGTTGTCGGTGCATTTCCGTTGCACGTCCAGCGCCGTCAAAATCTGCGCCAGGCGCTCCGACATCAGATGGCGGTAACTGACGTCACCCAGGTAGGTTTCACCGCCGTCGTCGGTGTCCCTGTTCTCCAGGATCAGTTGGGCCCGCGTGACGGCCTCGGCGGCATTGGTGCCGCAATCGGCGAACTCCGGCGTCGCCGAAAGTGCCCGGGCTTTCTGCTCGTCGGCGGCAAGTGTCGCACCGCCCGGCCCATCGGCGTCCCGGCGATTTTCCGCTTCGACGTCGAGAAAGGCCCAAGAAACGAATGCCCAGGGCGACTTTTCGGTCCGATATAGGCGGAACTGTTTGCTGATGACGGCGGGTATTGCGAGCCATTCCATATCGGTGACGAACATATGTTTGTGGGCCGGCGACTGCATCATCAACCAACAGACCTGTCCGAGAATCTGCGCGGCGGCCGGACTGGGCGGGTTGCTGCCGGGAGGCGGTCGGCGCGTCCCCTCGTTCGTTAAGGCTCTCGGTTGACCGGTCGATGGGGCTTCGGGCGCTTTTCCGGTCGCCGCCGGGTTGCGGGCAGGCGACGTCCGGCCCGCCGGCTTTTTTGGCGCCGGCTTTGCGGCTGTCTTCTTCTTGGCCACGGTTCCAGCAACGGCCCCGGTTGCGGCTTTGCCGGTCGTTTGGCGCCCGCCTTTCTTGGCCGCGCTCGCGGGTTTGGCGCCGGCCGCCTTGGGCGCCGGTTTCTTCGCTGTCGGTTTCTTCGCCGCTGTTTGCTTCGCCGCTGGTTGTTTCGGCGCTGGTTTCTTCGCCGCTGTTTGCTTCGCCGCTGGTTGTTTCGGCGCTGGTTTCTTCGCCGCTGGTTTCTTCGCCGCTGGTTTCTTCGCCGCTGGTTTCTTCGCCGCTGGTTTCCGCTGCGACGGTTTCTGCTGCGACGGCTTTGCCGCGGCCTTCTTGGCGGCCGGTTTCGTTTTCGGTTTCTCCGCCTTGGCGGCCGAGCGCGTTTTTTTTGACGGTGCTTTTGCCATTTCCTTACTCCGCCCGGTTGCGGACCGTTGGCTCTCCACGAGGCCGCGCCTCCGATCGTCACGGGATGGTTGCAGATATGACGCAGCCTATCAACTGAGTAGAGCGCTCACGCCCTCCGGGCGATTGGGTTATTCCGATTTGACACCGGAGAATGACAACCGGCGATCGCCCAGCCGGACCGGCTGCAAGAGATGGGTCTTTTCGCTACCGATGAAGGTGATGATGCCGAAAAGGTGGTCGACCGTATCCATGGTCTGGCCATGCAACGGACAGATCAATCGCTCGAATACCAAGTGATCGGGGTTGTCGGCACGCCGGACCCAGAAATGGGGAGCCTTGTTTTCGACTGCCCATCCATATGCTGCAGAGACTTCTTCCGCAGCGCCCGGCGTATAGGCTTCGTCGATAAACCGCCCGGTCAATTCGATACCGAAAAACTGCGCCAGATGTGTGCCCCAGAAGCGCCAGCGGTATCGCAACCGTCCCGGCTGGTCTCGGACAATATCGGCGATCATCAATTGCGGGGCGATGTCGTGAAGGTCCATGAGGTCGATGTGGCGGAGACGGGGCAGGGCCTCCGGCGCGGCGCACTGGGCGGCTTCCTTCCAATAAGCGAGCACGCGCGCCAAGGCGGGGTTGGGATCAACCGGCAGAGGGTCCGACGGGATCAGCATGACAAATAAACCGGCTCCGACAGGCTGTTGCCATTATACGCGGTCGAGGGTCGAAATCCCGGCCGTTAACGGCGTTCGACGCGATAACCGATCCGTGGGAAATGGACACAGACCGTGTCGACGCGATCGTCCCGGCGGATGATCGCAATCTCGTTCGGCGTGACCGATTGCACCGTGCCCTTGACCGCGGCGCCGTCGGGTTCCGGTAATACGCGGACGGCGTCGCCCGGCGCCAGCCCCAGAAGGTCGCCCGGATCCGGTGTTTCCGGGGTCTCCGGTTTGGTCAGGGCGGCGATTTCGAGAGCGTCCGTGTCGGACAGCTCCTGCGGGTTGCCATGGCCGATGGCTTCGACCCGGTCGGCCCACTCGAGGAGGTTCGGAAACTGACCCAAGAAACCGCCGGCATCGGCCATGCGGTCCTTGAGAAACCAGTAGAGGTAATAGCAAAGCGCATCCGGCAGTCCCGGTTCCGCGCCGAGCATAAAATCGCGCGATTGCAGCCTTTCGTTCATCCAGCCGAACTGGACGCGTACGTTGGCGAGGCTGCGGGGCGCGCGAGCCTTCATTCCCTCGACGTCGAACTCGGGACCGAAATAAAGCGGGCCGCGGTCATTCATGAATTCCGCCGGCATCGACGCCGCCATTTCGGTGAGTGCGACGCAGACGGTGTCCTTGAAAAGGGCGCCGTCGGTCCATTCGGCGATGCCCCAGGCCAGGCCCTGGGCGCCACCCGGGTACAGGGTTGGATTCGGATACCGCCGTTCGATTTCGGCGATGATGCAATGGCTGTCGCAATAGATGTCGGCGCCGATCTGCATCACCGGCGTCAACCGGTATCCGCCCGTGAGCGGCATGAGATTGGGTTTCGGCGGCAACCGCGGGATGATGACCGAACGCCAGTCGAGACCTTTGATCCCGAGCACGACGCGGACTTTCTCCGAGACCGGCGATTGCGGATAGTGATGCAGAATGACGGCGTGTTCGGTCATGGTGGCTCCGGCACATGATGTGGACCGGAGAATTAAAGGAGGGATAACACCGTCGGGTCCAGTGAATTCCGTGTTATCGGATGCCGGTGACCGTCACTTGGTTTCCTGCAGGTGCGACTTGAACTGCATGTCCTCGGGCACGAGGTCATCCAGGAAAAGCTTGATCAGCGTATCCAGCGTATCGTGGGAAAATCCGCTCCCGTCGAGACCCTCCGCCAGGATCGCGTCAACGCGGGCGAGAGCATCACTGTGGAATTTCCGGTGGTTATCAACGCCGGGAAAGCCGGCTTCCGCCATGATGGCGATTTCGTTGTCGAAATGCTCGGCAAGGCGCTGCCTGAATACTGCGGCATTCAAGGCATCACGTT
>Ga0056108_1000082_pt1 | contig 35738 bp, 36 predicted proteins | sample WorMetG1BERMUDA1_FD_83875 | JGI IMG/M metagenome (GOLD analysis project Ga0056108, IMG submission 83875) | Marine gutless worms symbiont microbial communities from Max Planck institute for Marine Microbiology, Germany - Inanidrilus... ... | reverse complement strand
GTCCCGGTATTCGGGCTGTTGAAGCGGGGCGGCAGGGTCTATACGAAGATCATCCCGGACGCCTCTTCAAACACCTTGATGCCGATCATTGAGCGCAAAGTAGTGCCCGACAGTATTGAAAAAAGAAACTCGCGAGCTGAACCAAAAATGGCTCGACGTCAAATTACCACAGAAGGCGGTTCCGTGGATCGGTGCCGGGAGAAAGGCGATCCGCGTTGATCGCGCCAGCCACCGGTCTTTGAAACAGGAACTGCGCAATGCCCGCGAACAGGAACCGTGGAAATGGCCGAAGCGGCGGATCTTCTTTTTCGCGGACATGCACGCGGATGCCGACGCGTTCATCGCCTCTCTAATCGCTTCGGGGGGTATCGTGAAATCGGGACCTGAAGACGATGCCTTCGAACTCACGAAGCGCGGGCGCAAGGGCCTTTTCGTGATCGGCGGCGACTGCATCGACAAAGGGCCGAGCAGTCCGCGGTTGTTGCGCGTATTGAGAACGCTCAAGGACCGCGGCGCGCGTTTGAAGATTCTGGCCGGCAACCATGACGTCCGGATGTTAATTGGTACGCGCTCGATCGCGGCCGGCAAGGACCCTCGGAATGAGCATTTCTTCGTCCGCATGGGACCGAAGATGGTGCCGTTCCTGAGAGAGGTGTGGGATGAATACCTGGCCGATGGCAACGGCCTTCGCGGCATACCCAGTTCCCGCGATTGCCGCCGTATCCTTTATCCCTCGAAAAAGTGGTTCAAGCGGTTTCCGTTTCACGCCAGTTGGGTGATGCCGGACCAAACCGTCGAGCGCGAGTTGAAGCGCATGAAGAAGAAATGGGAGCAGTTCGCATCGGAGCTCGAGAAAGCTGGCATGTCGATGAGAATGGCCTACGCCGCCGCCATCAAGTGGCGCCGCCTGTTCCTGCACAAGAAAGGCGAGTTCGCCTGGTTCTTCCGCGATATGGCGCTAACTCACCGTGAGGGGTCATTCCTGTTCATCCACGCGGGTCTTGATGACCGTATCGCACAAGTGATCCAGGACAAGGGTTTGAAGACTCTGGAAAAGACTTTCAGGGCGCAGTTACTGGGTGATCCGTTCGAGTTTTACTACGGCCCCTTGGCCAACATGATCCGCACCAAATACCGTCCGGTCGATATGCCGTTGACCGCCTACGGTGCCAAATTGGTTCATGACATGGGCATTCATGCGGTCGTTCACGGTCACCTTAACCTGTTGAACGGTCAGCGGATCATGCTGCGCCGGGGGATCGTAAACTTTCAGTGTGACTCGACGATGGACCGCAACACGCGGAAAAAGGAAGGCTTGTCCGGGTACGGTGCGGCCGTGACGATCATTGATCCCGATAAACGGGTGGTTGGCATCAGCCGCGACTTCCCCCGCCACAAGGTATTCGAACCGGCGTGATGCACCGCGACGCTATAGCGTAGGAAACGGAGCCATGAAACGACGCAAAAACAGCTTTCGCCACGATTCCCTGCAAAGCCAGGAAAGCATTCAGGTCATCCTCAAGGCCCTCACGGACGGTGTAGCCAAAGGGAAGATCACGTTCAGCGACGAGGACGACAGCATTACCATGAAGCTGGAGGGACTGCTGAACCTCAGGCTGACGGCGTCGCAGGAGGACAACCGGAACCGGGTGAATTTGCGGATCACATGGGAGAACTCGGGCCGCAAGGCGCCGAAAAAAAAGGCTCTATCCGTGTCCTCGAAGAGGTAAACCTACGACGGCGGAACCAGTCCTGGGCGAGTGTGCTCAAGATTTCCTGACCGCCGCGGCGATCTTCTCGAGCTTTTTCGCCATGCTGTTGCGCTGGCGTTTGTTGAGGCGCCCCATATCGACGAAGATACGCATGGAGTCCGATTCCTCGCGGATGAAGCGTTTGGCATCGCCCGAGGCGTCGAGGACGTTTTTGAGGAAATACGGCGTAACGTCGCGCTGGATGCCTTTAACCTGAATCGGTTCGCCGGGTTTGGCGGTCACGTAATCGCGGACGAGGGCGAAGGTCTCGTAAGCCAATGTCACGCCATCCGGTTCGGTGATCCCTTCGAGGCGGGCGGCAAGATTCACTTCGCCGCCGATGATCGTGTAATCCATCCGGTCCTCACTGCCGAAGTTGCCAACATTGCAGAACCCCGTGTTGATGCCGATGCGCATGTGGAAGGGGCGTTGATATCCCAGCTGCTCCCACTTGGCCCTGAGGTCGACCATGCGCCGCTGCATCTCGATGGCCATTTGGACGCAGGTGATGGCGTCCTCTTTGACGCCCTTCGTCGTTGGATCTCCGAAGAAGATCAGGATGGCGTCTCCGATGTACTTGTCGATGGTGGCGTCGTACTTAAGCGCGATCTCGGTCATCTTTGTGAGATAATCGTTGAGCAGGAACGTCAGGTCTTCGGGCTCCAGCCCCTCCGTCGTCGCGGTGAAGTCCTTGATGTCGGAAAAAAACACGGTCAGCTTCTTGCGTTTCGTGTTGATGACGACATCCGTCTCGCCGGTGAAGATCGATTCATAGACTTGCGGAGACAGATATTTCGAGAGTTTTTCCGATAGCGCTTCCAATACCTGGGTTTTTTCGTCGAGGGACTTGGCGACCGCGTTCAGTTGTTCCTCGTTGCGATCGCTCATACGCACCAGGCGCTTGCTCTGTTTGAAGAGTTTTTCGTAGCTCTTCAGAAGCTGTGCGAATTCGTCGCGGAGCGAGTCTTTCGAGGCTTTGCCGTCGTCAAGAAACGCCTTGGCGTTTTCGATGACGTCCGTCTCGGTCTTGAAGATTTCGTAGCCCATTTTCTCCTCGTCCCCCAGTCGACGGCCGCTCACCGCGATATACCGCGACGCCCTTGAGGTCAATCAGACCTGTAAACGCCTGCGAAGATATTGCACCATAACGTGCTCACTTTACTATCGAGAAAGTGGGACAGTATTGATCCCGAGGCGATGAAACGGACCGATCATGAATTCTCAAGCGTTTGAAGAATTGACCGTGCTCGTCGTCGACGACGAGGAGTTCGCGTTAACGCTGGCCGGAAAGGTTCTGAACTCGATCGGCGTCGGTCAGGTCATAACGGCGTCCGGCGGCCAACAGGCTCTCGATCTTATGGCGGAAACGATGGAAGACATCGACCTCATCATCAGTGATATCAGTATGCCGGAAATGGATGGGTACGCCTTCGCCCGGCGTGTCCGCTACGGTGTGGTGCCGCGCTTCAAGAACTTGCCGATCCTGATGCTGACGGGACACGATACCGAGCACAACGTCCAGAAAGCGCGGACCCACAAGATCAACGGTTACATCGTCAAGCCCGCGGAAAAGGCAAAGCTGGAAACCCTAATACGCCAAACGATCGGGGACTAAAGACCATCGCCAATTTGTTTTCGGCGAGGAGATCAGCGAAACGTTCAGCGGGAATTCGGAGGGAGATGGGATCAGCGGACCGGTTGGTCGACCGATGTCAGCTCACCATTTTTTTCATGTGGAATTTTGCGTGCTCTAGGTCTTCGGCGAATTCTTCGCCCAGTTCCTCCATGGTGTCGTCTTGTTCGTCGAACAACCAATTGATATTGACGTCAACACCGCCCTCAGCAGTTTCCTCGAGGAGATCAAATAGGCCCATCAGGACTTTCGCCGTGCTGGAGTTGAAGTATATCAGCTCGAAGTTGAACTCGACGGAACCGCCATCCAAGGCACCGAGGTGGCTTTCCAGTTTCGAAATAACGTCTCCATAAAATGCTGTCACGTCTTCAGGGTAGGATTCACCTTTGATGGCAAAGACGTCGGCGCCGAAATCGAAGTCGATTTCCGGAGACCTTTCCGTGGCTTCGATCTTGATGTTCTCCATGACTTCGGACCCTTCCAATAGTTCACGCAACTGCTTTTAAGCAGAAAAACGAGTGGTTTTCATCAATATCCGTGAAATCGAAATCAATGATTTCGCTTGAGCGCCGGGCGATCTCGATAAACCCGATGCCGGCGCCCTTGCTCGTCGCTTCAGTCGGCTGACGGAGTTTTTCCTTGTAGAGTTTCTTGATCCCGTCCTCGTCCAGTTCCTGTAAATGGGCGAGCCGCGTGTTCAAACGTTCGACGTCCTGGCGAAGGATCATGTTGCCGCAGCTGACGTAGAATTTCCCATCGACGGTACCGATATTGAGCACGCCGTAGCGCAACGTATTGTCGTCGTCCGTTTCTAATTCCGGTTCGCGTTCGGCCGAGTAGCGTATGATGTTCTGCATCTCCTCGACGAAGATGGCGAACACGTTGCGAATGGTCTTTCGGTCCGCGTCTTCGAGGACGAGCTTTTGCTTCAGGGCATCGCCGATTCCTGTCAGCACGGGTTCCGTCACGTACCCGCTGTAACAGAAGATCATCCTCTGTTCGCGCACGGTATTGCGAAACTCATACATTTCAGCCGCCAGCATCACCCCTCACAATCGTGGTTTAAAGGCGATCATCGAAAGATCGTCGCGCCGCGATTCGGTACCCTGATATTCCGAGAAATCACCATAAATGCTTTCCTTCTGGCGAACCATAGGTTGGTCACGGTATTTCAGTATAAGGTCCCGCAGGCGGCGTTTTCCGAACGATCGCCGTTTCGAACCGCCAATCTGGTCGATCAATCCATCGCTGGTCATATAGAAAACGCAATCCGGGACCAGGGGCACGGTATGTGCCGTGAAGGAGGCCGCCGGGTCGGTGCGCCGATAGCCGATGCCCTTGCGGTCACCCTTTATTTCGGAGAGTCGATCGCCCTCGAGGACCCAGAGGAAGAATCGCGCTCCGGCAAACGTCAACTCGCCGGCGATTGGATCAACTTGACAGATGCCGAGTTCCAAACCGTTGTCCGACTCCCCACCGACTCCATCTTGCCCAAGCGCCGCTTTCACCAGCTGGTTCATGCGCTGCAATACGGCTGAGGGGTATCCATTGGGAATCTCGATCAACGCTTGATCGAGAGCGCCAGTTGCAATCATCGTCATCAGGGCGCCCGGAACACCGTGACCGGTGCAATCGGCGCAGACGACAAGGAAACCGTTCTCGCAGGGCCGGTACCAGAACGCGTCGCCACCGACGACGTCTTTCGGCTCCCAGAGGATGAAATAATCCTCCATATGTTCTTTCAGGATGGTTTCACTGGGTAAAACCGAACGCTGGATGCGGCTAGCATAATCGATGCTTTCGGTGATCAAACCGTGGGCCCGTTTCAGTTCCTCTTCCGCTTCCTTGCGCTCGGTGATGTCATAAAAGACGACGACGATACCGCCTTCGGCGGTCGGCGCGCGAAACGTCTCGATGATGCGTCCACCGAGAATCTGGTCTTCCATGTGAACCACTGACGGATCGCGGTATCCCTCGACCCGCTGGCGGACTAGGTCATCGGCGTTGCCGGGACCGTAGTCTCCCCTCCCGGCACGAACGCGAAGAATGTCTTCAAGAGGGGCTCCCACCCGCACCACACCCTCCGGCAGGTTATAGAACTCGCGCAGTCGGTCGTTGAAAATCTGGAGACGCAGGTCGCGGTCGACCATGAAGATGCCGCCGCGCATGGTGTCCAAGGCGGCCCGGAGCTGCGCCTCCTTCGCCGCCAACTCGGCTTCGGCTTCCTTGCGTTTGGTCACGTCGGCATAGGTGCTGACAAAACCGCCGCCGGGGATGGGGCCGCCGCGGACCTCGATGAAACTCCCGTTCGGCCGCTGCCGTTCGAAATGGTGTCTTTCGAACTTCTGGGCCCGTTCGATCTGGTCCTGGAAGATGGCTTCCGGATCCCCGTCGCCGAACTCGTCGCGGGCCACATCGTGGGCGATGAAGTCTGCGAACGGTCGGCCACGCTCGGCCAGATTCTCCGGGTAGGCACGAATCGAGAGGAAATTGGCGTTCCAGGCGATCAAATTCAATTTCTTGTCAAAGGCGACGAGGCCTTGGGAAATGCTGTCGAGCACGGTTTGCAGGATTTCCGTCTGCTGGGCCAGTTCGGTGCGGCTTTGCTCGAGTTCCGCCGTGCGTTCGGCGACCAAGGCCTCCAAATGATCGCGGTAGCGCGCCACCTCCGCTTCCGCAGCGGCCTGCGCCTCCTGCATCTCGTTGTAGACGCCGACCACTTCGCCCAGCTCATCGTTGCTCTGCCAATCGACCTTTTCACGGAGGCCTTCGGCCGTTGTCCGGCGCATGGCCCGTTGTAGATGGCGGAGCGGGCGCCCGACGACCCGCTCGGACGAGACGTGCGTAACCAGGACGAGGACAACGGCGAGCGACAGCATGATCACAATGTCGATCTGCAGACGGTCCTTCAAGTGCGTGACGATCCGGTCCTGGCGCAAAACGACGATGATGCGCCCGACCGTTTCTTTGACACCGCCCGTGTTGAATACGATATCGCGCTCCCGCCGGTATTGCGGAATCGACGGCGGCGTTTCGATATCACCGGTACGTCCCAGCAGATTGTCCCGGGAATCCAATACGCCGACGCCCTGAATGTCCTCGTCCCTGCCGAGGGCGTCGAGCAGGAACTGGATGCCCGGTTGGTCGAACTCCCAGATCGGCGTCGCGAAGGCGGTCGCCTGCACTTCGATGATGTCGCGCAGTTTCGAAATCAAGGCATCCTGCTGATTGCGGTAATATCGGTACTCGAGAACCGCGAACATCACGGTCAGCACCAGCCCGACCAGCGGAAGGTAGATGGCGAGAAGTTTCGTGCTCAGCGACCGGAAGGCGCCCAACTCGTCCCCCAATGGCTATTTTCAATCGCGGATTGACCGCGATGGGCCCTAAATTGCCTTGATATTACTGAAGATTCCAAGGGATGACAGCATTGATGCATCGGCTGTCGGATCAGGTGGTTCCCAGCTTTTCCCGAAGGTCCAGTCGCAGTATCTTCACGGCGCTCGATAACACGGGGAGAGGGTCCGGCAATGATACGGCTTCACGACTATTTGGCGTCGGGGAACGGTTACAAGATCCGCTTGCTGCTGTCGCATCTCGGCATCCCATTCGAATTGATCGAGTACGACATCAACAAGGGAGAAACGCGGACACCGGAATTCCTGGCGCGCAACGCCAACGGGCGTATCCCCGTTCTCGAACTGGAGGACGGTCGGTTCCTGCCCGAAAGCAATGCCATCCTGTTCTATCTGGCCGACGGCACGGCCTATCTGCCCGATGATCCTTTTGAACGGGCGGAGGCCTTGCAGTGGATGTTCTTCGAGCAATACAGCCACGAGCCTTTTATCGCCACGGCGCGTTTCATCATGCACTACCTCGATGAAGATAATCCCCGTTGGGCAACCCTGGACGAGAAGCGCGAAGGCGGTTACGCCGCCCTCGGCGTCATGGAGAAACGGCTCGATGGTCACAATTGGCTGGTTGGTGATTCCCTGTCCATCGCCGACATCGCGCTCTACGCCTATACCCACGTCGCCGACGAGGGCGGGTTCGATCTCGGTGACTATCCCAATGTGAGGGCGTGGATCGATCGGGTCGCCGGATTTTCCCGTCACATCACCATCGACGAGCGGCCGTAAGCGACGGGACGCCGATCAATCGGTATCCGGCTTCAGGTGAAGTGCCACCGAATTCATGCAGTAGCGCAAACCGGTCGGTTCGGGACCGTCAGGGAAGACGTGGCCGAGGTGGGAGTCGCATCGAGCGCAGATCACTTCCGTACGGCGCATGAAGAGGCTGACGTCGTCCTCTTCGGCGACGGCCTCGGATGTTACCGGTTCATAGAAACTCGGCCAGCCGGTTCCGGAATCGAACTTGGTTTCGGATGAGAACAACGGGTTGCCGCAGCAGACACAGACATAGGTGCCGGCGTCCTTGCAGGCATTGTACTTACCGGTGAACGGCCGTTCCGTACCCTTGCGCCGGCAGACGTCGTATTGTTCGGCGCTGAGCAATTGGCGCCACTCGTCCGGAGATTTGACGATTTTGTCCATCGAAGATGTTCCTCCCGCGTTTCCTGCCTAGACAGTATCTGGGAACGGACGGGCCCGGAACAACCCCTGATCGGAGGGTCAGATCTTGCCGTCGTAGGCGTTGCGCCCGATGGGGCAGGCGATCAGGGTGAACCAGTCGCGTTCGAAGGCGGCCTTAAGGGCTCTTTCGAGGGCCTCTTCGTCCGACGCCATAGTGCCGACCCCACCCATGGCCTCGGCAAGGGCGACGAAATCGGTGCCGCCGAAGTCGACGCCGAGGTTGTCGTATCCGGTGTTGCGCTGTTTGAGCTCGATCAGGGCCAGCTGTTCGTCGACGAAGACGACGATGGGTATGGCGAGGCCGAGATCACGGAGCGTCGCCAGGTCGCCGAGCACCATTTCGAGGCCGGCATCGCCGGTGAAGGCACAGACCGGGCGCTCCGGCTCCGCCAGCTTGCGCCCGATGGCTAGTGGCAGCGCGACGCCCATGGTGCAGAGCGCCGTCGATTGCAGGAGCGCGCGGGGCTCATAGCATTCCCAGGCCTGGCTCAGCAGGATGCGGTGGGCGCCCGTATCGACGGTGGCGACGGCGTTCCTCGGCAGGGTCCGCCGTGCCGCCCGGCACACCGCCTCCGGCCCCCAGGTGCCGTCGCCGGCGAAGGCTTGTTTGTGGGCATCGCGGACCCGCGACGGTTCGCCATCCAGCCAGACGCTTCCGGGCCCGATGCCGCGCCCCAGCGCTTCCAGGCCGGCGCCGATGTCGCCAACGAAACTGTGGCGGGCCTGATGCACGTAGTGGGTATTCGGCTGGCTGGATATCTCGACGACCATCTTGTCGGCGCTCCACGGCGCCACCCAACTGGCCCGCATCTCAATGGGGTCGTAACCGGCGAGCAGCACAAAATCGCTCTTTTCGATCAATGGCTGCAGGATGGCATCGGCCTTGGGCGACAAGCCGGCGCCGCCAAGGGCCAACGGGTCGTCCTCGGGGATGACGCCCTTCGCCTTGTAGGTGGTGATCACCGGAACAGAAAAGTCACGGGAGAAGCCGGCCACCGCTTTCTCGGCGCCGTGATGAAGGACGTCGATACCGGCGATCATTAGCGGGCGCTCTGCATTGGCCAGGGCGGCGCGGGCGGCCTGCAGTTCGGGGCCCTCCGCCGGTGCCATGGGGGCCGGGTCGACCCGCTCCGGAACATCGCGTTCGGGCTGATCCGCATTGGCGACGCGGATCGGAATGTCGATATGGACCGGGCCCGGGCGGTCATCCATGGCGATGGCGACAGCCTTGTCGATAATCTCGTCGACGGCACCGTCGGCGGCCGTGAAGCTGGCCTTGGTGATCGGTTTCAGGATCTCCCGATGGTCGAACACCTGGTGGGTGAAGGTGACGGCCGTGTCGGGATCGATGGCGCCCGTGAGATAGATCAGCGGCACCTGATCCTGATAGGCGTTGGCGATGGCGTTGACCGCATTGGCGACGCCGGGTCCGATGGTCGCCAGCAGCACCGCCGGCGCTTTGGTGAAGTGATGCGTCCCTTCGGCCATGAACCCGCCGGCGTTCTCGTGTTTGACCAGGACGAAGGTGATGCCGGCGGCTTCCAGGGCCTGCATCAGGGTCAGCACCTCGCCGCCGGGGATGCCGAAGGCGTGGCGGCAGCCGGCGGCATATAGCCGTTTCGCAATAATGTCGGCGGTCTTAGGCATGTTTGCGCTCGGGTTCCCGTGCCGCCTCGGTTTCCGCCAGTTTGGCGTAGCCATCGCGGGTCTGAGGCAACTTGCGCCCGAGGATCTTGCTGGCCACAAGGTTGCGCAGCACCTGCGCGGTGCCGCCGCCGATGGTGAACATGCGGGCGTCCCGGTACATGCGTTCCATGGGCAGGTTACGCGAGTAGCCCATGGCACCGAACACCTGAAGGGCGTCGCTGGTCACCTTGATTGCCGTTTCCGAGGCCAGGATCTTGGCCTGGGCGGCGAGCAGCATGTCGGGGAACTCGTTGCCGTCCCACTTGGCGCTGGCGGCGGCTTTGTAGATCAGGTTCTGGGCGGCGGCGATGCCGGTCGCCATGTCGGCCAACATCCACTGCAGGCCCTGGAATTCGCAGATCGGCCGGCCGAACTGTTCACGCAGACCGGAATAGTCGAGGGCCTCCTCGTAGGCCCCCTCGGCGATACCGAGCGCCACGGTGGCGGCGCCGACGCGCTGCGAGTTGTAGGCGTTCATCAGGCCGGCGAAGCCGCGCTTGAGGCCCGATGGCGGCACCACCATCATCGACGCTGGTACCTCCAGGTCCTCGAAAATGATCTCGGTCTCGGGGATGCCACGCAACCCCATGGCCGGTTCACGGGTGCCGATCTTGAGGCCTTCGGCCTCACCCCGAACGGCGATGAATCCCGCGATGCCCTGCTCGACGCCGTCCTCGAAGACGCGGGCGAAGATCAGGTGCAGTTTGGACACGCCGCCGCCGGTGATCCAGTGTTTGGTGCCGTTGAGCACGTAGACGTCATCCCGTTTGTCGGCCCGCGTCGTCATTTCGGTGGCCGCACTTCCGGCGCCCGGCTCGGTGATGCAGATTGCGGGCTTGTCGCCCCCCAACACCAGGCCGGCGGCCATCTGCTTCTGCTCTTCGGACCCGTATTTCATGATCGCCCCAATGGCGCCCATGTTGGCTTCGACAACGATGCGCGCAGAGACACCGCAGACCTTGGCCATTTCCTCGATGACGAGCACCGCGTCGAGATAGCTGGCACCAGCGCCGCCGTAGGCCTCGGGCAGGGTCATACCCATGAAGCCGGCGTCTTTCAGGACCTCGACGTTGTCCCATGGGTACTCTTCCGAACGGTCGATCTCGGCCGCGCGCGGCGCGATCTTGTCACGGGCGAGACGGCGCGCCGTTTCCCGGATTTCCTTTTGCGTGTCTGTCAGGTCGAACATGTTCCGGCCTCAATGAAAACCCGCCGGTCGCGATGGGCCGGGGAGCGTTGAATAAAATACAGCTTTAGGCAATTCCTCTGCCAAAGGATGGATTCATTTTAGCGGCAATGAATTCATGAGAAAAACGAATAATTCGAATGATTTAGTTGAGAAAAACAAATGTTATTCGGAGCCACCATAGAGCTTCAGAAGCTCGACATTGAGCGCCTTAACCAGAAGGGCTTTCGGATTGGCGGTGCGCTCTATCAATCCGACGGACCGATGCAGCGGCGGCTCGCCGAACGGTACGGCCCTGACTTTTCCCGGAAAAACCTTGTCGATCGGGCGTTTCGGAACGACCGATACCCCGAGGCCGCTGGATACCATGGTGGCGACACCTTCCAGGGTATCGATCTCCATGTCCGGGCGCACGCGAATACCGCGGTCACGGAGATGCGCGTCGATTATGCCGCCGGCCCAGGCGAGGCGGGTGAATCGGATAAAGGGCAGGGCCTCGAGGAGCGCCTTGTCGGTTTTACCGCGTGTGCCCTTGGGTGCGATGACCATCAACGGTTCGCGGCCACAGGCGTGCCAACTGATGCCGGCTGCCAGTTCGGCCGGTTCGCTGACCACGGCGACGTCGAGGTTGCCGCGGCGTACGCCGTCCGCCAGTTCCGCCGAAAGCCCGCTGCTCACACCAATGCGGAGTTCCGGGTGGGATTTGCGGAGCGACAGCAGGGCCTGTGGCAACACACCGGTCAACACGGTCGGTACGGCGCCGAGGTCGAGCCGGCCGCCGACCGTCTCGGCGCCAACACTATCGGTCAGGTCATCACAAAGGCGGATGATCTCCCGGGCCCGTTCGACAAGCGCCTTGCCGCGCGCATTGAGAAGCGGCGGCCGGGTCGAACGGTCGAAAAGCCGCGTGCCCAACTGGTCTTCCAGGGCTTTGACGTGCAGGCTGACGGCCGACTGCGTGAGGCCGACGCCGTCACCGGCGGCGGCAAAGGTGCGGTGCTCGGCGATGGCGATCAGGGTCTTGAGGTGACGCAGATCCATGGCCCGAGATTAGCCCGTCCCGGAGACGCCGGCCAAGCCCCAGTCGTCGCGTGGCAGGATAGGCCGCGCTTAGAAAAAGTAGTTTAGACCGGAAATCCCTGCCACAGGTCCTCGACCATCTTGCGATCGTTCATGGCCTGGTTGACCAATGAACGGAGAAGGTCCCGAACCGATAGAATGCCTGCCGTCTTACCGCCGTCCTTGACGACGAGATGGCGCGTTCCCTGATCGCGCATGGAAAAGACGGCGGCGAGGATCGACTGGTCGAGGGTGATGCCGACCGGGTCCGGTGTCATGACGAACTTCAATGCCGTTGTTGCGGGGTCGTTCCCCTGCGCGACGACACGCTCGAGGATATCCCGCTCCGTTATGATACCTACGAGATCGTCGCCTTCGCATACCAGAACCGTACCCACGTGCCGCTCAGCCATAGCTTGCGCGGCATCCTGGACGGTCGCGTCGCCGGATAGTTTCAGCAAGTCCTGGTCGCCCAGAAATTCGCTGATCGGTGTGTCTAACATCTTCTTGCCCCAACTCAATCTGTCCGGCGGTGCCAATCGTTCCGCCCGCCGTATGTTACCCGTCCCGCCATTTATGGATCGACGGCTGCCGCCCCGCATTGACCCGGATCAATTGCTCAGCTGACTGGGGACGCACAAACGAACGGAATCCAGCCGGCTGATGTGGATTAACTTCGTTGCCTCGATTAAACTCCGCGGACGGTCCAATTCGGGTTTCATCATGAACGACGCACCGCCCCTGATCCGCCTTGCCGGCGTCACCAAAACGTTCGGTGACAACCAAGCCCTCCGGGGAGTTGACCTGGACGTCGCAAAAGGTGACTCGCTGGTTCTGATCGGCGGGTCGGGGCCGGTAAGACGCTGTTGCTCAAGTGTATCATGAGTTTGATCCCGCACACGTCGGGCTCCATCGAGGTCGACGGCCGGGACGTCACCACGTTTCGTGGAGACGAACGCATCGCCTTTCTCGACCGCATCGGCATGACATTTCAGCGATCCGGACTGTTCGATTCCATGACCACCTGGGAGAACGTCGCGTTCCAATTGGTTCAGGAAGGGATGAACCCCAGTGAAGCCAAGGACCGCGCTATTGAAAAGCTCACAGCCGTCGGTCTCGAGGCGGCGACGGCCGACCTCTATCCGGCCGAGCTGTCAGGCGGCATGCAGAAACGCGTCGGCCTGGCCCGCGCCATCGCCACCGATCCGGAAATCCTGTTCCTCGACGAGCCGACGGCCGGCCTCGATCCGATCATGACCAACATCATCAACGAGCTGATCTTGGAGATCGTGGGGCAATTGGGGGCGACGGTGGTGTCGATCACCAGCGACATGTCGAGCCTGAAGGTCATTTCCCAGCGTGTCGCCATGATCCATGAGGGGCAGATCATTTGGGACGGAGCCACCAAGGACGTGGAGACATCCGGCAACCCATACGTCGATCAGTTCGTCCACTCGCGGGCCGAAGGGCCGATCGAGATGGCCGTCGCTGCCCTCTGACACCGTGACGACGGGCGTGTTCTTCGAGGGGTTCGCCGAGGAGACCGTTTTCGTCGACGCCGGCGTCCTGCGGCTGCGCCGCGGCGGTTCCGGCCCGCCTTTGCTGCTCCTTCACGGCAATCCCCAGACCCACGCCATGTGGCATGCGGTGGCGGCGAAGCTGGCCGAACGGTTCACCGTCATCTGTCCGGACCTGCGCGGCTACGGTGGTTCGTTCAAGCCGTCGCCGAGCGCCGATCATGCGCCTTACGCTAAACGGGAGATGGCGAAGGACATGATCGGCCTGATGGATCACCTGGGCTTCGACCGGTTCGAAGTCACCGGGCACGATCGCGGCGCCCGGGTGGCGCATCGCCTTTGCCTCGACTTCCCGGACCGTGTCGAACGCCTCGCCGTCCTCGATATCGTACCGACGATCGAACATTTCGAACGGACCGACATGGCCTTCGCCATGGGCTATTACCATTGGTTCTGGCTGGCCCAGCCGCATCCTTTCCCGGAAACCCTGATCAATGCCGCGCCCGACGACTGGTTCCACGCCCACACGTCGCGGGAACCGAAGCCGTCCGATTTCTTTCACCCTGATGCACTTGCGGATTATCTGGTCGCCGTACGCACGCCGGAAATGATCGCGGGCATGTGCGAGGACTACCGGGCGGCGGCAACCATCGATTTGGAACATGACCGGGAAAGCCGCGGGCAGGGCCAACGGATCCATTGCCCGTTGTTGGTGCTGTGGGGTGAGAAAGGAAAGATCGGGAGGTGGTATGATCCGTTGGCCGTATGGCGCGATTATGCGGATGGTCCGGTCGATGGCCACGCCCTCGATACGGGACACTATCTGGCCGAGGAGGATCCGGGCGCCACAGTCGATGCGTTCGCGGATTTTTTCGGGTCCCTTTAGGGTCCAGAGAGTTGCGTCGATGTTGTCGCGCTCGTCGCCAGACTCGATCTAGAGCGGTTTGGACTGGTTCATTTTGTGGGCCCGGCGTGCGTATTCCTTGGCATCGCGGAGCAGGCTGTCGATGGTCTCGACGCTTTTCAGCCGACGGAAGAAATAGGCGTTTATGACGCGCCTGTTGAGGGCGAGAACGGTCCATACGCCGGCCATGGTTTTGACGTCGTCGCCCTTGATGGTCATGTCCTGGAGATTGCCCAAATAGAGGCCGTCGGTATTGCCGTCCAGGATTCCCATGTATTCCATGCCGCCTGACGGCAAGGCCGTTCCCCATCGTTTCAGGTTATCCTCGACCCGTTTGCGGGCCGCCTCGAACGTTTCCCTCGAAGCCTGTTTGCTGCCGGCCAGGATCCGAGTGTTCAACAGGCGCTGATCGAACAGGTCGGATTCGCCGGGTTGTCTCGGTTGTGCATACGCATAACCGTAGTCGTCCAGGGTCTTCTGCAGCCCACGACGCCAGTCATCCGGTTCCCGGCAATCAGCGAAAACGATCACCGAATTGCCGACGCCCCTGAGGGCGGCCTTGATCGACAACAAGACCTTTGCGTCGGACGGGTCGTTGGCATCCAGCAAGCAGTCGCCAGCGGGAACGTGGAAATTGACGACGCGGCCCTGCACGGTCTTTTCGATGACGGTTTGGCTGAGGGCTCCGCCGCTCGAGAGCAGAATGACGAGGACACCCAAAAGAGCCAGCGTTGCGCCATGGGCATCGCCTCTCGACCGCTCCATGATCATAAACCTCCAGACGGTGGTCACACAGGACACGAACGAAGAGTTACGCAACTTGGTCGGGATGTCGAGAAGGCGGCTTGAAGATTCAGCCTAGGCGGCGTTAACGATCGGTTTGTAGGCCGCGCGAAGGTCGAATTCGCTAACGTCGGTCACCGAGTCACTCGTCGGCGAAACCGGATACCCGCCGACGAAATCGAGCCCGGAGCACATAGCGGCGGTATTCAGGCTCAAGGTCCGTGTCCCGTATCCGTAGGTCACCAAGTTTTCCTCGCTGGCCCGCATCGAGAACCGGTCGAGCATGCCGATGATCTGAGCTTCGCTGCGGGAATCATCGAAAAGGTCGACGCCAACGCCATGGATACCGGCGAGGCGCAAATCGAAGGAAATCCTGAAACTCGATGGGAACCCGGGCGAACACGGGGCGCGATGCGGAGCCGAGGGCAGCGACCAAATCGCGATAATTGAACTCGGTAAGACGAGACGGCAGGCCGACGATCTCGAACGCCAGGCGTGCCGGGTCGACGTTTTTCAGAAGCGGCCGCGATTCGATCAGGTAATCGATGTCCGTCTCTTCCGTCAACGTGCTGAAATGCACGGGCAGTAATATCGTGCTGCGTAGACCTTGGGCCGACATCCGTTCGAGTTCCGGAACCGCGGAGCCGAGCACGTAGAGATCAAGCTCGGCAACGGCTCTGAGATCATCTGGTTGCGGCAATACGTCGCGCCCCGACACGAAACCGACGCAGGCCATCCGGCGCACCGCTATGCATTCGAATATCTCGAGGGCTTTATCCTTGACCGACATCATCGGGCGGAACCGAAGATGGGTCTCGGCGCGCCAGTCGATGTCCGCCAAGTCCTCTCCGGGGTGGTCCAAGTCCTCTGTGTCGCCGTCATGCAGCGCGCTGTCGATTGTCCAAAGGCGCCGGAATCCGGGCTTGCCGCCGTCGTTGACTGACCAAGTCAACATTTCGATCAGACCGGTGTCGGCTTCCGTACCCAAAAGTTTGTGGAGAATGCGTTGGCCGATCTCGGCACAGCGATGGGTCGCCTCTTTCTGGCTGCCTCGGGTAGTGAATACGACGTAGGATTCGTCGTCGAACGGACACGAAACGATAAATTGGTCCGAATAGCTTCGCAGTATAGACCGCACCGATTCGTGAACCCGCTCGCGTAAATGGTCCCAATCTTTCCCGAAATACTGGATCAGCGGTCCCAGGCCGAGCAACTGCATCCGGCCGATGAGTTCATGGCCGTGATGCTCCAATCTCAAGCTCAAGCGTTGGAGGGCGTCTTTTCGTTCCGTTTCGGCGTCCATTCCCAGCACCGGTATGGCGGTCATTCCTCGTCTCCAATTTCATTCTAACCGAGAATCGAGTCTCGATAAATTTCTTTATACGATAAACCGGAACCCTGGTACTCAACGCCGGCGATGGCCTCGGCGCGCCGTCAATCTCCATCACCGACCATGCAGGATTCAATGGAAGTCAGCAGTTGCTCCTTGGAAAAAGGTTTTTGCAAGGTGCCACAGGCGCCGTAATCCCTCGCGACCTGCAGGAAATCGAAATTCTGGCTTCGGCCACCGCCCGACATGGCGATGGTCTTGACGGTCGGGAACTGGCGTTTGATTTGTATGGTCGTTTCGACGCCTTCCTTGACCGGCATGATCATATCGACGATGGCGACGTCGACTGCGGTTTCTGCCATCAACACCAATCCGTCATTTCCGTTCCCGGCTTCCACCACCGTGTGTCCTGCTTCTTCGAGAATGGCCCGCAACGAATAGCGAACCGATTCCTCGTCGTCGATTACGATTACACTTGCCATTACTTCACTGACCTCCGATCGCGATCAGTCTCTCACACTTGCCCGGCGGCCGGAACGGGTGCCGTGTTCTAAGCTCCATCGATTGATCTTGTTGCGTGGTTCAATTCGGTATCGAAACGATAAAATCAACGTAAAAGCTGCGGTGAGCTTGGGTTTCGGCGCGGTTCCCCCTGATCGATCTCGTCGGCGGTCAATCGAATTGACATCTCATGCCAGGCTGAAGAGCCGTCGCCCGCGTCAATGCCGGGCTCTGCTGCAGTTGTCTCACGACTCCCTTGTCTTGGCGCATTCGGCGACGTTTCTCTTACTGACGGAAGACAAGGATCCGTCCTCCAAAAACAGCCTCGAATTGAGTAAGCTCATAAAAACGTATTCATTGATGGGACATCGGAGAGGGGCACATGTTTGAAGCGGCCGAATTGGGACGCAAGGTCTCGAAGAAGGAGTTCGAAGCCCAGGCGCCGGACTTGCGCGTCAAAATGCTGGAAATGCAACAGGCGCTTCGTAAGTGCGACTTTCCCGTGATCGTCGTTTTCGCCGGTGTCGACGGTGCCGGCAAGAGCGAGGCGGTCAACCTGCTCAACGAATGGATGGACCCGCGCTGGATCGTCGCACGCGCTTACGGCCCACCGTCAGACGAGGAACGCGAGCGCCCGGAGTTCTGGCGCTACTGGCGTGACCTGCCGCCGAAAGGCCAATTCGGACTGTTCCTCAGCGCTTGGTATACGCAGCCGCTGCTGGACAATGTCTTCGGGCGCATCGGCAAGGCCAAGCTGAATGACCGGCTGGAACGCATTGCCGGTTTCGAACGGACGCTGGCCGACGACGGGGCGCTGATCCTCAAATTCTGGATGCACCTGAACAAGAAGGAACAGAAGAAGCGCCTCGAGAAACTTCAGAAACACCCGTTCCATCACTGGAAGATCACCAAGAAGGATTGGGACAACTGGCGGCGTTACGACAAGTTCATCACGGCCGCCGAACGCATCATCATGCGGACCAGCACCGGTGAGGCGCCTTGGCATATCGTCGAGGGCCTCGATTCCCGGTACCGCTCAATGACTGTTCTGACGACGATCCACGACGCGGTCATTGCCCATATGGAATTGCGTGCTGCGGAAGTGGCGTTACGGGAGAAACAAAAGAAACGCAAACCGGTAAAACCGGCCGTACCCGACACGGTCCTTGGCGACGGCGCCACCATCCTGTCGCGCCTCGATATGAAACAATCGGTAGACCCGGACGAATACAGCCGCCAATTGAAAGTGGTCCGCGCCGACCTGCACAAGCTCTACAGAAAAGTCAGCGACCAGAAACTGTCGACGGTGCTCGTCTTCGAGGGATGGGACGCGGCCGGTAAGGGCGGAGCCATCCGCCGGATGACATCTGCGTTGGACGCCCGGGATTATCGGGTGCTGCCTTTTGCAGCGCCGACCTCAGAGGAGCGCGAACAGCATTACCTGTGGCGGTTCTGGCGGCAACTGGCACGGGCCGGGCGGTTCACGGTCTTCGACCGCAGCTGGTACGGACGCGTGCTCGTCGAGCGGGTCGAGGGTTTCGCCACCGAACAGGAATGGCGCCGAGCCTATGCCGAGATTAACGAGTTCGAGGCGCAACTCATCGAACACGGCATCGTCCTCATGAAATACTGGGTTCATATCACTAAGGACGAACAGGAACGGCGCTTCCAGTCGCGCGCCGAAACGCCCTACAAGCGCTGGAAACTGACCGACGAAGATTGGCGCAACCGCGAGAAGTGGGACGACTACGAGCAAGCCGTCAACGAAATGGTCGAGCGCACCAGCACGCTGAACGCGCCGTGGACCCTGATCGAGGGCAACGACAAAAAATTCGCGCGGCCCAAGGTGATCCGCGAGCTCTGCAAGCGTTTGAAGGTGGCCGTCGACTGACGGCCATCATCCGGGGCCGCCTGTCCGATCAGAGTTTCACCTTCGGCGAGGCCGGGCGGCTGGCCCGCTGACGTCGGTCCAGGATCGCCATCGGATGCGGGCGGAGAAATACCAGGAAAAATTTGTAATTTCTGTTCATGTGACTGTCACACCGTAGCGATCAGGCTGTCACAAGAATGCGATATGACAGTCATAAATGGTTCATTGGACTTCCCCGGCATCGACGGCGAAGCTGAAAAACCTGGGCCACAATCCGACGGACGATCATGAACATACAAACTGTGCAATTGGGTAACGCTCTGAAGCAGGCAAGCCCTTACGCGACGCCGGTAACGGCGCCGATGAGGCAGCGGACGGGTGGTATGACATCTGGTGTGACCGGCCGGGCCTCTATGGGCACCGGGGCGGGGCACCTTCCCTTCTGGCCAACGAGGACGGAATTTATGGCAATCTTCGCGGAAATGAAAAAGATTTTCAGTGCGGGTGATATGAAGAAGTCCAAGAAACGGGACGCCTTGAAGAAGTCTCTCGTCAAGTTGGAGAGCAAGGGCGACATCTTACGCCAGGCCCTCAAGGAAGCGAGTTCCAAGAAGAAGCAGAAGGACCTCGAGACCAAGCTGGAAACCAACCTTCGGCATCAGAAAAAGGCCCGGGCCCTGATCAAGGAACTGGGCTGACGCTCCTCGATCAAGCAACAGGGCTGACGCTCCTCGCGGCATGGTCCGCGTAACCGCCAGTCCGCGACCGTCGCCACGGCTCAGAAGACGGCGCGCCTGATCAGGTTGAGTCCGATGATAAACAGGGCCACCAGCATGACCTTGCGAAACGTGTCTTGATCGATCCGTTTGCGGACGGCCTCGTCGATCAGGATGCCGGCCATGCCGGGAACGCAGGCGTAGACGGACAAGGGCGCCGTCTCGTCGTTGAGCAGGCCGTTGGCCCAATAGGATAGCGCCAACGGGATGGCGCCGAGCGTCCAGATCATGCCGACAACGCGGACGAAGGTGTCCTTCGGCAACCTCAACAAGATGAAATACATCATCATCGGCGGCCCCCCAGATCGTCGAAACGCCGCCGAGGATGCCGCCCAACGCACCGGAAAGGGGGCCGGCCCATTTCTCCGTTTCCGCCCGTAGGGGTTTGCCGTGCGGCCGGAACAGGTTGGACAGCGCGAAGATGGAGACGCTGACGCCGAGGACGCCGAATAAGACTTGCGTGTCCAGGCCGGCGACGAAGTGCGCGGTTACCACCAGGCAGATCAGGAACACCGCCGCCATCGGCCAGAACCGCGCCAGGGGCTCGAAGATGCGTCCCATGCGGAAGGCTTGCCAAAGGTTGGTGACGACGATGGGGATGACGATGGTCGCCAGAACGATCTTGGGCTCCATGAAATTGACCAGGATGGCGATCGACACGATGGGAAGACCAATACCGGTCACCCCCTTGACGATGCCACCGACGATCAAGGCGAGGGTTAGGGCGAGGAACTGGGTGTCGTCGAGGCCGAGCATGAGTCAGGCGTTCACGCAAAAAGAAAAGCCGGAGTAGGCCGGGCGAAAGAGCGCTGGAGGCAGGCAACGAGCATATGAGGCTTCGTGGCGGCTATGGGAGTGTCATCCTAGGGCCGGTGCCTTGGTTTTGTAAATGAGACGGTAGGACGACGGCAGGCCCGGCTGCCGTTCGCTCCCCGGTCAATCGCGTTCGAATGTCATCTCCAGCGGATAGGAACCGCCCCGGGTCGAGAGTGCATCGACGATCGTCGTCGCGATCGGACCCGGATCCGGAAATGCCGCGCCATCGGTGATCGGGCGGATGGCCGTATTCCAGAATGCCGTCTTCATGCCGCAGGGGTAGACTTCAAACACGCGGATTGGCAAGTGCTTCTCCTTCACCGCCGCGCGCAGCGTGCGGGTGTAGGCCTTGGCGCCCCATTTGACGGCTGTATAGACGGACTCTTCCGGCCTCAGTTTTTTTGCTGCCGTCGACATCACGTTGACGATGTCGCCACCGCCATCACCCAAGTGAGTGACGGCGCGATCGGAAAACAGGATCAAACCGGCCAGATTGGCCTCGATGGCAGCAGCGATGTCGGCGGCCGTATGTGAACCGACCGTGCCGAAACAACCAACACCGGCACAGTTGACGACGAGGCGGGCGCCACCAAGTTCGGCCGCCACGGCAAACGCACGGTCGGCGGTCTCGTCCTCGGCAACTGATCCGGCGACTGCATGGACCCGGTCCGGGTAGCCCGCCTCCAATGTCGCCGCCCGTGATCGCCTGGCGACGCCGATCACCGTCCAACCGTTTTTCAACAGTTCCTCGGAAAGACAGTATCCCAACCCGGAGGCATAGCCTGTGACGATGGCGACGGTCGGCATGATCGGGGTCTCCTCCCAAGTTTTCGTGGTCACGGTGCCAAGATAACGGCGCATTCGGTGCGGCGAGTCGGGAATTCCCAGCAGCGTGTTTTCGCGTTGAGTTTAACGTCTCCGCGAGATCAAGACGAACCTAACCGGCACTGCCGCATGGCTTGTCTTACCGGCCGGCTGCCGGCAACGCTGCACAAGCTGGAACACCACACGATATTTTCTATAGAGCTATATAGCTCTTGCGCCCATTTCCTCGATCTTGTAATTTCTATGCCCGGCGAAAATCGAACTCCGGATCAATGCTGTGCAGCTCTCTAGGTTGGCCGAATCCCTCAGCGACTTAAACGGTCCCGAAGCGGCGCGGGTGCCCAAGTACCTGCTGCTGTCGGACGGTATCGCACGCGCCGTTGAGGCCGGCGAGCTTTCGCCCGGCGAGCGCCTGCCCGGCGAGGCGGAGCTGGCGGCGCAGCTGCCGGCCAGCTTGGGGACCATCCAGAAGGCCCTGGCGCATCTTTCCGAGCGCGGCCTCGTGGTGCGGCGCCACGGGGCCGGTACTTTCGTCGCCGACCGTAAACGCCAGCTCCACGATCTTTGGCATTTCCGCTTCCTGGCCGACGACGGGGTCACCCTGCTGCAGGTATTCACCAAGGTCGAAGGCGTCTCCAAGGTCTCGGATCGGGGGCCGTGGGCGCAGTTCCTGGCGCCGGACGAGACCTTCGTGCGGATCGAACGGCGCATCGACGTCAACGGCGAGTTCCCCTGCCTGAGCCGCCTTTACATCGTCCACCCGAAGTTCAGGGGGCTGCTCAAGGAAAAGAAACGGGCCTTGGACAACGCCAACATCCGCGCGTTGTTGCGCGAGAAATACGGCGCCCCGACGCTCCGTATCGTCGAGCAGGTCGGGGCCGAAAAGATGCCGTCCGAGGTCTGTGACCAGCTTGCACTCGATACCGGCACCATCGGCATGGTCTGCCATATCCTGGGCTACGGCTTTCGCGACGCGCCGTTGACCTATCAGTTGCTATTTGTGCCACCGGGTGAGCGTCGGCTCGAGATCCAGCCACGCCTGCCGCGGGCCTAGAGGGAGGAACCGATGCCCCATTCCCAGTACCTGCCCCACGAGATGGGCTCGGCCACGGTGTCGCCGGCCGGCCGCTTCGAGGCCGGCTCCTACCAGGAGTTCACGGTGACCTATACGGCCGGGCGTTTCGGCATCGACGATACGGGCTCGATCAAGGTCGTGCATCGCTTCGCTTCCGACATGGGGCGCCCGCAATTCGACGATCCGACAGCGCCCAATTTCATTACCGTCGAGGCCTCCAACGGCGCCGTCTTGTTGGCCGAATACGACGGCAAGAGCAACATTCGACCCTGGGACAAGACGCTCTACATCAAAGTGGTGCGCGGCTTCCTCCGCGAGGGTGACCAGATCGTGATCCGCTTCGGCGACCGCCGCCAGGGTTCGCCCGGCATCCGCATCCAGACCTTCGCCGAGGAGACCTTCGAGTTCCGGGTGATCGTCGACGCCATCGCCACCTACAACTACGTGGAGCTCCCCGAACAGCCGCACATCGCCATCGTCCCCGGCCCGCCGGTGCTGTGGAAGGCGATCCTGCCGACGCTCCGGCGCCAAGGCGAAACGTTCCGGCTCGCCATGAAGGGCGAGGACAAGTGGGGGAACCCCTCCGACCAGTGCGAAGAGACATTTTCATTGCGCGCCAACTTGCCCGTCGACGGCCTGCCGGAGAGCGTAACGTTCACGCCCGGGGAATTCGCAAAAGTGTTCGAGGATTTGCGTGTCGGCGAGAGTGGTGACCTGGTCATCCAGATGATCGATGAAGATGGAGATATGGCGGCCCGGTCCAATCCGTTGCGTATCGTCGAGGCCGCCGACCTGCTGCCCTACTGGGGTGACCTGCACGGCCAGTCGGAGGAGACCATCGGCACCAACTCGGCCCGCGACTTCTTCACCTTCGCCCGCGATCGCGCCTTCCTCGACGCCTGCTCGCACCAGGGCAACGACTTCCAGATCACCTCTGCGTTCTGGGCGCACTTGAATGAGCTCACCGCCGAGTTCGACGAGCCCGGGCGCTTCGTCGTCTTCCCCGGTTACGAGTGGTCGGGCAACACCGGCCTTGGCGGCGACCGTAACGTCCTCTACCGCAACGAGGGCCGCCCAATCCACCGTTCATCGCACGCCCTCGTCGATGACCTATCGGATGCCCATACGGACGCCCATTCGGCGGCGGAATTGTTCGAGGCCCTGAAGGACGAGGACTGCGTCGTCTTCGCCCACATCGGCGGGCGTTATGCGGACATCAAAATGGCCCACGACATCCGCCTCGAACGGGCCGTCGAGGTGCACTCCGCCTGGGGCACCTTCGAATGGCTGATCGAGGACGCCTTGGAGCAGGGCTACCGGGTCGGCATCGTGTCGAACTCAGATGGCCACAAGGGCCGCCCCGGGGCCTCGCACCCCGGTGCCACCAGTTTCGGTTCCTACGGTGGACTGACCTGCATGCTGGCGCCATCCCACGACCGCGACGGTCTCATCGAGGCGCTCAGGAAACGCCACCACTACGGGACGACGGGCTGCCGCACCGTGCTCGACACCCGCATCCGTTTCGACGGCGAGGCGCAACTCTTCGACGACGACCCGAACCTGGGCCCGGCGGAGTCGCGCCCGGTCGCCGAGGCGATGATGGGCGATATCCTGAGTTGTGACGGCGGTGAGATAGAGTTCACCATCGATTGCCACGCCACCGCCCCCATCGAACGCATCGACATCCGCAACGGCCTGGAAACCGTCGAGACCTTGCGACCCTACACCGAGGCCGACCTCGGCCGGCGCATCCGCGTAATCTGGGAGGGCTCCGAATACCGGGGCAGGGGTCGCGAAACCTACTGGGATGGCTGGGCCGCACTCACCGGCAACACCTTCGAAGGGGTCCGCCCCATCAACCGCTACAACCAGGACAAACGGTGCGGGCCGGTCTCGAAATCACGGTTGGAATGGACGGCCCTGACGACCGGCGGCTTCGGTGGCTTCGACGCTTGGCTGAAGGACAGCGAATCGGGGATGCTCAGGATCCATACCGACCTGGTGAAAGCGGAGATCCCCGTCTCCGACATCGGTTACCACGACACGCGCTTCGAGGCCGGCGGCATCAACCGCGGCATCCGCGTCTTCCGCATGCCCGACGACAATCCACACCGGGCCGTGACCGTGAAGCGGGGGTTGCCCGTTAGAACTAAGGGCGACAATGCATATTACGTGCGCATCACCCAGGGCGACGGCCACGTCGTCTGGTCGAGCCCGATCTATGTGTTCCGGAATGGAGGGGCATAGAATGCCGCGCGGCATCGATCACCTGGTCCTCGCCGTCCGCGATCTCGATGAAGGGGCCGCCCTCTACGAACGATTGGGGTTCACCCTGACGCCTCCAGCCCAGCACCCCTTCGGCACCGGCAACCGCCTGGCCCAGCTCGGCAACGGCTTTCTCGAACTCCTATCCGTGACCCGGCCCGAAGACATCATCGAGGCCGACGAGGGCGGTTTCAGTTTCGGCGCTTACAACCGGGACTTCCTGGCGCATCGCCAGGGCGTTTCGATGATATCCCTGACAAGCGACGACTGGCAGGCCGACCGGAAGTCGTTCGACAAGAAGAAGCTGAAACCGTACGCGCCGTTCGCCTTTGAGCGCCAGGCCAAACGGCCTGATGGGAGCGAGGTCACGGTCGGTTTCGACCTCACATTCGTCACCCATCCCGACATGCCTGAGGCACCCTTTTTCACCTGCTGTCACCGCCATGAGCGTGACGTCTTTTACAAGCCGGAGTTCCAGGTTCACGACAACGGCGCCCATACACTGATCTCGGCCATCATCCTGGCCCCCGATCCGGTGAAGACCCGGAAGTTCATCGAAGATCTCGGTTGCGATGAGGAGCAGATGCCGGTCAATACGCCGGAAGGGTTCCTGGAGCTCTTTCCCGAGGTCGCCCAGCCGCCGGAGGACCGGGGCACGCTGTTCGTCGGCTATTGGATCGGCGTCGACAATCTCGACCGGGTGCGCGCGCTGCTCGAAGGACGCGGTGTACCTTTCACCGACTTTCCCGGCTGCCTGGAGATCGCGCCTGAGACCGCCTTCGGTGCGCTGATCTGTTTCGCCGAGACGGAGGCGTAGAGGGAAAGCATGGACGAAACCCTGACCGTTAGCGTTTGGCGCGGCCACGAGGAGGGTGAATTCCGCACCTACGACGTGCCGAAACGCGAGAGCCAGACGGTGCTCGACGTCGTCACCTATATCCAGCGCCAGCTCGATCCGTCGCTCAGTTACCGCTTCGCCTGTCGGGTCGGTGTCTGCGGGTCCTGCGCCATGGTCGTCAACGGTCGGCCACGCTGGACCTGTCGGACCCACGTCTCAAAGGTCGCCGGCGACGGCACCCTGACCGTCGAGCCGCTGAGGAACCTGACGGTGGTCAAGGACCTGGCCGTCGACATGACCGACTTCTTCGACAAATGGGCGAAGGCGGAGGGCGCCTTTCAGCCAACGGCCGACCGTCATGCCGATTTCGCTCCAATCTCACCAGAAGACCCGAAACGTCGTGAGGCCAGCGCCGGCATCGAGTGCATCGGTTGCGGGGTTTGTTATTCCGGCTGCGATGTCGTCGCTTGGAACCGGGATTACCTGGGGCCAGCGGCGCTCAATAGGGCCTGGACGCTGGTCAACGACGAACGGGACGGAGCGCCGCTTGAACGCTTGCGCGCTGTCGCCGGCGACGGCGGATGCCTCGCCTGTCATTCGCAGCAGGGCTGTCGGGAGTACTGCCCCAAGCACCTCAACCCAACGGCGGCCATCGCCGGCCTCAAACGGGCCGTCGCCGGCGCCGCCCTGAAGGGGGAGATCTGATGTCCGTGCGCTCGGAAACAAGATTGTGGCTGGCGCAACGGGCGGCCGGCGCCGTTCTCGGGCTCTGCGTCATCGTCCATCTGGCGACTATGGTCGTCGCCGTCCAGGGCGGTCTGGCGGCGGCTGAGATCAGCGGCCGCGTGACGTCGAGCAGTCTCTGGTTCGTCTTCTACACGGTTTTCGTCCTCGCCGCCGCCGTCCATGCGCCGATCGGATTGCGCACGGTGCTCGGCGAAATGACGGCGCTCTCCAAGGCCCGGGTCGACCTGCTGGCATTCCTGTTCGCGGCCTTTCTCCTGGTCGCCGGATTGCGGGTGGTGTTCGGGTTCTTCACGCTTGCGGGGGCGGCATGAACGAACACCGCAATCACCCCAACTACTGGGCCTTCGTGGTCCATCGCGTTTCGGGCGTCGCGCTCGCCGCGTTCCTGCCGGTGCATTTTTATGTCCTGGCGCTGGCCTTCGAGAATCCAGCGGCGCTTGATAGCCTTTTGGCCTGGACGGAAAACCCGCTGGTCAAGGTCGCCGAAGCCGGCCTCGTCGTCCTGCTGGCCGCCCATCTCACCGGCGGCGCCCGGCTCCTCATCGTCGAGTTTCTGCCCTGGCACGACTGGCAGAAGACGGCCGCAGCTCTTGCCGGCGGTGCCAGCCTCGCCATCGGATTGGTGTTTCTGCTCAATGCCTATTGAATGGACGATCATCCCCTTGGGCGCTTTCCTCGCCGCCTTCGTCGTCGGCGCCGCCGGCTTCGGCGACGCGCTCGTCGCTGCCGCCGTTTGGCTGCACTTCATGGCACCCGGTGAGGCGGCTCCCTTGATCGTGATGACCGGCCTGACCATCCACGTGATCGCCATCGTAAAGCTGCACAAGGACCTGGAGTTCACCCACCTGGCGCCGTTCATTGGCCTCGGCATCCTCGGCGTTCCTATCGGCACCTGGTTGCTCTCCCAGATCGAGGCCGGGCCGTTCCGCTTTTCCGTCGGCGCCTTGTTGGTCGTCTACGGCGCCGGTTTATTGGCCATGCGCCATCCACCGGTGCTCAAGGCCGGTGGCAAGGTCCTCGACGCCCTGGTCGGCGGGATCGGCGGCGTCCTCGGAGGCCTCGCCGGCATGTCCGGCGCCGTGCCGGCCGTCTGGTGCGGGCTGCGCGGTTGGCCCAAGGGCCAGGCCCGTGGCGTCAGCCAGCCCTACATCCTGGTCATGCACGTGTTTTCGCTGATCGCCATGTGGTGGGCCGGTCTGGTGACGGTGGAGACCGGCATGCGCTTCCTGTGGGGCCTGCCCGCGATCCTAATCGGCCTCGCTGCCGGCATCGCCCTATACCGGCGCCTCAACGAACAGCTCTTTCGCAAATTGGTCCTGGCCATGCTGGCGGCCTCCGGGCTGACCCTGGTCATCTGAGGAGGATCCCATGGACATCGATCTCGACGCCATCGAGGAAACCGCCAAGACACTTTACATCCGGGCGCTCAAGGTTCTGCCCGACGACATCAAGGAAGGCTTCGGGCGCTTGGACGCGACGGAGACGGACGCCACGGGCAGGAGCATTCTCGCCACCATGATCGAGAACATCGCGGTCGCCGAGAAGACCGACAATCTTCTGTGCCAGGATACCGGCATTCCCATCTACAACGTCACCATCGGACGCAACGTTGCCGTCGACGGTTTCGAATTGAAGCAGGCGCTACGGCGGGGCTGTGAACGGGCAACCCGTGAATACCCACTCCGTTCATCGGTCGTCCATCCGGTGACCCGGGAGAACGAACACACGTCGTGCGGTATCCGGGTGCCGGTCATCAACGTCGACTTTTCGTCCGATGACGAGACCTTGGAGATCGAGATGATCCCCAAGGGTTCGGGCTCCGAAAACGGATCGTTCCTGAAGATGTGCATCCCGGCCGACGGCGTCGCGGGCATCAAGCGCTTCGTCGTCGACAAGGTGATCGAGGCCGGCGGCAAGGTCTGTCCGCCGACGATCGTCGGCGTCGGCGTCGGCGGCACGTCGGACCTTTGTGCCCACCTGGCCAAGATCGCTGCCGCCCGCGCCCTGGGTTCGGCCTGCGCCGATCCGGAAGGCGCCAAGTTGGAGATGGAACTGACCGATGCAGTCAACAGCCTCGGCATCGGGCCGCAGGGCCTGGGCGGCGATTCGACAACCTTTGCCGTCCACGTGGAGACGGCGGCCACCCACATCACCATGAACCCGGTCGCCGTCAACATCATGTGCCATTCGGCCAGGCGCGCCCGGGCCACGTTTTCGCCGAACGGCGTCGAATTCGGGTTTTGAGGAGGCGCGCCATGGCTCAATACGACATCCCCATGCCCTGCGACGAAGAGACCGTCCGCAAGCTCCGCATCGGCGATACGGTGACGCTGCAGGACTGGCTCTTCGGTATCCGCGACGCGACCCAGATCCACATGTTCGACAAGGGACGCAAGACGCGCCTCGATCTCAACGGCCATGCGGTCATCCATACGGCACCCAATGTCAAACAGGTGCCGAAGTCCAACGAATGTCCGGTCGGCTACGCATCTGTTTGCATCGGCACCACGACCAGTGCCCGCATGGAACGGTTCACGCGGCCGCTGATGGCCGAATACGGCGTACGCATGATCATCGGCAAGGGCGGCCTTTTGGAGGATAGGGCCCAGGCCTTCGCGGAACTCGGCGGCGTCTATCTTGCCATAATCGGCGGCACGGCAGCCCTGGAAACGACCTGGATCCGGCGCATCGTCGACGTCGACCTCGACGATCTCAACCCGGAAAGCTTGTGGCAGTTCGAGATCGCCGATTTCGGCCCGCTCCTGGTCGGCATGGACAGCCACGGCGGCAGTCTGTTCGAGACCGTGCGCGAGACCGCCGCCGATCGCCGCGCCCAAGCGCTTGCCAAAATGGGGGTCGAGGCCTGATGCCGGACATCGAACATCTAAGGACGGATGTTCTGATCCTGGGCGCCGGCGGCGCCGGGCTGTTCGCGGCGCTCCACGTCCTGCAGGGCGCCCCTGATCTCGACGTCACCGTCGCCGTCAAGGGGCTTCTCGGCAAATGCGGTTGCACACGCATGGTCCAGGGTGGTTACAACGTGGCCCTGGCCCCGGGCGATTCGGTGGAGCGCCACTTCATGGATACCATTGAGGGCGGCAAATGGCTCAACGACCAAGACCTGGCCTGGACCCTGGTCACCGAGGCGCAAGTACGCATCCGTGAGTTGGAGAACGAGCTCGGCTGTTACTTCGACCGCAACCCGGACGGTTCCATCCACCAGAAGGCCTTCGCCGGACAGACCTTCGACCGCACCGTTCACAAGGGTGACCTCACCGGCATCGAGATCATCAACCGCCTTTCCGAACAGGTCTGGACGCGGGGCGTCAAGCGGCTCGAAGACCATCGCGCCGTCGAGCTGATCAAATGCCAGGACGGCCACGCCGTTGCCGGTGTCCTGATGATCGACATGCGCACCGGCGCCTTCCGCCTGGTTGAAGCGCGCGCCGTCCTCGTCGCCACCGGCGGCGGGCCGACCATGTACCGCTACCACACGCCGTCCGGCGACAAGAGCTGCGACGGCCTCGCCATGCTGCTGCGCGCCGGTATTGCGCTCAGGGATATGGAGATGGTGCAGTTCCACCCGACCGGCCTCGTTGCCGGACCGGAAACGCGGATCACCGGCACCATCATCGAGGAGGGGTTGCGCGGTTTCGGTGGTCATCTCCTAGGCGGTGACGAAGAGCGCTTCATGGAGCGATACGATCCCCGCGGTGAACGCGCGACGCGTGACATCGTCAGCCGTGCCATGTTCGAGGAGATGCGCTCCGGCAACGTCGGACCCAACGGCGGCCTTTACATCACCATGCGCCACCTCGACCCCGAGGACGTCAAGCGGCTCTTCAAGGGCATGGTCGAACGTTGCGCCGACTGCGGTTTCGATCTGGTCAGCGGCCTCGTCGAGGTGGTACCGACGGCGCATTACATGATGGGCGGTGCCGAGTTCGACGTCGATTGCCGGACCAGTCTCGAGGGTCTGTTCGCCGCCGGCGAGGACACCGGCGGCGTGCATGGGGCGAATAGGTTAGGCGGCAACGGTGTCGCCAACTCGACCGTCTTCGGCGGGCTGGCCGGCGACAGCATCGCCAAATGGGTGCGCAAGGCAGGTGCCTTCCGCGAGCCCGACAAACAGGCCGTCGCCCAGTCCCTCGAGCGCTGCCACCGGCCGTTCCAACCGCCGACCGGTGATCTCGAAGGCGTGCGCGCCGGCCTATCCGACATGATGTGGGAGGACGCCGGCATCATCCGCGACGCCGACAGCCTGAAACGGGCCGCGGCGGCGCTCGACGGCCTCCACAAGGCCCTGAACGGCATCGGTGTCGCCTCCGGGCCGCAGCCCTACCACATGGCCTGGCACGACTGGCTCAATCTGAACAACCTGATCCTGGTCAGCCGCACCATTGTCGCCGCGGCTGAGGTGCGCGACGATTCAAGAGGCGCCCATTACCGCGCCGACTTCCCCGAAACCCGCGACGTCGAGACTTCCTGGTACACCCGCGTCCGCATGGAAAAGGGCCAGCTTGCCGTCAACCGCGAACCGGTCGATTTCACCCGGGTCAGGCCGGGGGAGAGTTTGGTGTAGCTCCCGCCGCCTCGCTTTTGCCCAATTCGGCGAAGATGCCGCGGACGTCGCCGACTATCTTGGCGCCCAGGTGGTCGATGGTCTCGGAGACGGACGCGCCGCGTTCCTTGAGGCCGGCGCTCAACGACCCGGTCTCGGTGGCCATCTCTTCGACCTCGCGGATCAGCTGATCGACGCTCCGCATGCGTTCCGTCGATTCCGAGGACATGTCGGCGATCTTCGCCGTCGTCTCGCGCTGGCGGGCGACAGCGTCGACGATGGCAGCCGTCGAACTGTCGACTTCGCCGACCTTGGCGGCGATGGCGCCGATGGCCTCGCCCGCTTCCTTCGAGACCGTCTGGATGTCGCCGATCTGCTCGGTGATCTGGTCGGTGGCCTTGGCCGTCTGGTCGGCCAGCGTCTTGACCTCTGAGGCGACGACGGCGAACCCCTTGCCGGCGTCACCGGCCCGGGCCGCCTCGATGGTGGCGTTCAAGGCCAAGAGATTGGTCTGCTCGGCGATGTCGTTGATCAGTCCGACGACCTCGCCGACCCGCTCGGCCGCCGCGTCCAGTTCGCCGACCGTCGTCCTGGCATCGGCGGCGAGGCCGGCGGCCTCCTTCGATATGGTCGTCGCCTGTCCGACCTGGGCGTCGATGACGCCGATCTCCTGGGTCAGTTCGCGGGTCGCCTCGGCCACTGAATGGGCGAGGCGGTTGGCGTCCTCGGTGGCGTTCGCCACCTCTTCCGAACGCGAGCGGGTGCCGCTGGCCGAGCCGTCCAGTTCGCCCGATATGGCATTGACCTCTTCCAACTTCTGGCCGATCTCGGCGACGGCCGTCTCCAGGCTGCTGCCCAGCTTCTGTTCGACCGCCTTCTGTTCCCGGGCCCTGAGGCTGCGCCGCCGTTCCCGGTCGGCTTCGCGTTCCGCCTCCATCGTCTGGCGTTCGATCACCGCTTCCTTGAAGGTCAGAATGTCGCGCGCCAGCTCGCCGATCTCGTCGCTGCGCTCCGTGCCGCCCTCGTCGGCGTCCGTGTCACCGGCCGAAAGCCGGTTCATGGTCGCGATGCTTGCCGACAGCGGCCGGGTGATGATGACGACGACGACGAATCCGATGACGACGGCGCTGATGACCGTCGACAGGACGACGACGAGGCCGTGGGAGGTCTGGGCCCGGGTGCCGACCGTCGCGGTCTCCTCGGTGCGTGCCGAACGGGCCGCCGTCGCCGTTCCGATGCTTGCCTCGAGTGCGGTCTTGCGGCCGGCGAATTGGGTCGCAAGTTCCGTTTTCCGTTCGTCCAGGTCGGCAGCGAAGGCGCTACCCAAGTCCGCCGCTTCCTTGTTGAGCGGCGTCACCGAGTCGTCGAGCACCATTTCCATGATACCGAAGGGGCTGTCCAGCGGTCCGATCGTGGCGACGAAGCGGATGATGCCGTCCGCCGCGAGGATGTTGACAAGCGGCTTGTCGGCCCGGGACTTGTTCTCGATGGCGCGGGCGAAATCGGTCTTGCGCGCCGGATCAAGTTCGTTATCGGCCGCAACCTCGTCCAAGCTCTCCAGGTCGACGGCCGGGAAATAGTTGATCTCCTTGGCGTCGGTCAGGACCTCAAGATAGACGTCGCTGTTGGCCTCGAAGAACTCCCGATCGTCCTCCGGCATTGGCGACAGGATTGATTCCAGCTGCGAACTGATGACCAGAAGCGCGCCTTCCGATTTTCCACGCAGGAACGCCTTGCGGGCTTCGATGTCCTGGTTTTTCTGGGTCAGGGCGCCGGCGTTGACGGCTTCGGCCAGCCGGATGTCGAGAGTCTCCTCAGCCGTCAGGCTGGTGACCAGTTGTTTCTGGAGAACCGCGATCTCGCCGGCAGCGGCGGCCTCGGCCTTTTGGTTGAGATCGATCAACGAGTCCAGGTTCGTCTTGCCGACGAAAAACCCGATGCCGCCCGACAGGGTGAGTAGAGCGACGGTTATAAGTACGAATTTCGTGCTGAGCCGAGCGGCCAGCGTAGTGCCGTGCATCTCGAGACGTTCCTTTCCTCCGTCCCGGAGAATGGTTTTCTCCGAGTTTTTTTCTCTTTGCCCCTAAACGGGGGACCGCTCTAACGGCGGATTCACTTAAGTTTAGTTGAATGTTTTATCGTACCAGAGCTCCAGCTTGGTCGCCAAGTCATGGAAATCCTGGTCGTTCTTGGAAAGGGAAAGGTAGGTCAAACGGGCCGACAGGCAGCGTGCCGCGCACTGTACGTCTTTGTCGGAGCAGCCGCAAACTTGGTCCAGCATGCAGGAATCGCGGTAGAGGGATGAGGCCTGCTGAAAGTCCCCAGCTTCACAGGCGTCGTAAATTGCCTGATTGATCAGTTCCATCTCTCCCCGCGACCCCCTCGCGTATTGGCACTGAAAACCAGCCTCAATAGAGAGATATTACGCATAGGGCGGGTCCCGACGCTATGCGGGAAAACCCTTAGGCCGCGAAAAACACTGTGATCGCTCGGCAGGCGATCCCCACGGCCGGTCGTGCAGGTTTGCGGTTTCCCTTCCCTTGAAGTCCCCAACCGTGTTAGCAGGCGGGATACCGGCAAGGCTTGCGACAAGAGGAAACATGGACGACAACAAAAGCCCGATCGGCGCCACGATCGGCTTCGGGGCAGACGGCAAACACCACGGTCACCTGAGCGTGCCCTATTCCCGTGATTCCTCGGCCTGGGGGTCGCTGATGATTCCGATCACCGTCATCAAGAACGGCGACGGCCCGACGGCGCTGTTGACGGGCGCCAATCACGGTGACGAATACGAGGGACCGATTGCCCTGACCAAGCTGCGCCGCGCCCTTGACCCGGATCGGGTTTCGGGGCGCATCATCGTGATCCCGGCCCTCAACTACCCGGCCTTCCGCGCCGCCCGACGCACCTCGCCGATCGACGGCGGTAACATGAACCGGGCGTTCCCGGGCCGCCCGGACGGTACGATCACCGAGAAGATCGCGCACTACGTGGACAGTGTCCTGGTGCCCATGGCCGATATTGCCGTCGACATCCATTCGGGCGGCAAGACCCTGAATTTCCTGCCGTCTGCCATCATCCACCGTCTCGACGACACCGATCTCATGGCGAAAACCCTGGCGGCGTTGAGAGCCTTCGGCGCGCCCGTCGGCCTCGTCCTCGAGGAGCTCGATGCCGCCGGCATGCTGGATACGGCGGTCGAAACCCGCGGCAAGGTCTTCATCTCGACGGAACTGGGCGGCGGCGGCACGGCGACGCCGGAGACGGTCTCCATCGCCGAGACCGGGCTCAGCAACTTGCTCAAGCATGCGGGCATCCTGGAGGGGGTGCCCGACCATCCTTGGGGTCCGACCCGAATGATGCATACGCCGGGCCGGGCCTATGTCATCGCCGGTGATGGCGGCCTGTTGGAGATGACCAAATCACCGGGAGACGCGGTTTTGGCCGGCGAAACCGTCGGGGTCATCCACTACGTCGAGCACCCCGACCGCGAGCCGATGATCCATGCGGCGGAGAAGGACGGCATCCTCATCGCCCGCCACCACCCCGGTCTGGTCGAGCGCGGCGATTGCTTGGCCTTGATCGGCGAGGACTATTCGTACTAGGCGATTGCGACCCCACGGGCCGCCGCCCATCTTTCTCCAAGCTCCATCAGTTTCGCTTCGCCTAGCGCCTCCTCGGCGAGGGGAAAGAGAATGGCCTCTTCCTTCTCGAAATGGGTCCGCGCCAGAGCGACCAGATCGCGCAGCACCGTCTTGACGTAATCGACGTCCTCGGAATCGCGCATCTCGCTGACATAGCGGTCCAGTTCCTCGTGTTCGGCGCGCATCACGGCGAGCGGCCCGGCGTCGCCGATATGGGACTCGAGGGCCGGAAAGAAGATCGTCTCTTCGATATCCGAATGGGTGGCCAGCGCGTTGTCGAGAACGGCGGCCGCGGTACGCAGTTCGATCAGGTCATGGCTTTCCGCACGCAGACGCTCGACCGATTGCAAGAGGTTGCGGAAGAGGCCGTGTTCTCCCATCAGGGCATCGGTGATCTTCATGCGTTTTGTCCCCACTCTCTGATGATCAGCGGCGCGGCGGATGTGCAGCGGCCCGGAACGGCGTCCGGGCCGGATACGGCATCGGAATGCGCTGCTGCGCCTTAGGCCGCGTCTTCGCCGTGCAGCAGGTCGCGCTGGGAAACGACACCGAGCACCTTGCCGTCGGCATCGACCACCGGCATATGGCGGAAGTTGCCGTCGACCATGCGTTTTTCCGCATCCTCCGGCGAATCGCCGGGCGACAAGGTCTCGAGGTGTTCGGTCATGACGTCCGCCAGCAGAGTCTGGTCCGGATTGCGCCGCGTGGCGACGAAGATCCTGAGGGCGTCACGTTCCGTGAAGATGCCTTTCAGGCTATCGCCGTCCATGACCAGGACCGATCCAACGCGGTGGTCGATCATGTAGCGGGCGGCCTCACGGATGGTCTTGTCGCCCGGGAGGCGGGCAATGTCCTGTTCCTGGATAACGTCGGGAATGATCGTTCGTCCCATGGTGTTCCTCTCTCAACGCCCTTGAATTGGCCTGATTCCTCCCTGCGCCGAATATCGCCGGTTTCATCGGAAGAAACAAGCAACGGGCGGGCGGTCGTCATTACCTCGGAAAAGTCATCATTTCCGCCGTAGGAACCGCCCGGAATGATGAAATTTTGTCGACTTTCGGAGACTTTTACCGGCGAATTTTCGATCTTTTGGTCATCTTCTTCTGTCCGGTTCGGCAGGCGATTCGGCGTCGGTCCTTGTATCCTCATCAACGCGCCCTTCCTTCGGTCCCAATCACAAAGGCAATCCCAAAAGTTGTGTGTACTTAGAATGGAGATAGGAATATTTACTATAAATAAGCTAATTTATCAATTAAAAAGAGAGGTCTTTGCATATATCTGGACTTTAGTCCTTCAGTTTTATGAGTAGTTTCAGAATGCTAGGAATTGGTGATCCGCCTGGAGGGGAATGGGAATTTTTTGCTTCGAATTCGGTGTTT